>Ga0181348_1000485_pt1 | contig 17296 bp, 18 predicted proteins | sample Su13VDMM110DN_FD_130092 | JGI IMG/M metagenome (GOLD analysis project Ga0181348, IMG submission 130092) | Freshwater viral communities from Lake Michigan, USA - Su13.VD.MM110.D.N | ecosystem: Environmental > Aquatic > Freshwater > Lake | place: USA: Michigan | collected 2013-07-16
AGGCGGGAGATGACATCGTCGATCTGGCCTTTGTAGCCATCAGAGATAAGGTAGCTTTTTGCCATTATTGCAGGCGAATGCCGAACCCGCTGAAGTTTGCGCCGAAGTTCATCACGGGTTGCGTTACGAAAATCTGCGTGAGCGGTGGGTAGGCAACGTCCCCTCGCTTGCGTGGTGATCCATTGATATTGAGCGGCACTGGCGACACGCAGGGCAACTGCTGCTGCTTGTCTTCGCGGGGTACGGCACACATTGCGCGTGAGATGTTGGCAACGCCAGCCGACAGAGCGAGCGGCACAACAATCTGATGCATATCGTCGTGCTTGAGCGACAACGCAAAGTCATCGACATCAGCGTTACCCAAAAAACCATTCTGCTTGCACGAAAAACCCTCTACTATTTGCTCTATCTGGCACAACTGCTTGCAGTACGCAAATTCGTAGGTGCGAATCCACCCGCGGAAAATGTCTGGCCCAAAGCTTTCCACATGCGGGTTATTGCTGATCCCGCGAAGCATACACTCGGCTATTGGTATCGTGATGTCGCCAAACGCGAAGGCAGCGTTGTTCACCATTCCAACGAAGTCTAAGTGCCTTGTGGGGCTTGTGTCGTATTGCGTAATCGAGATCGTCACCGATGGAACAAGCTTCGACGTTCCATCGTAACGCTCCCCAACGGGGTTCACCGCAGGTTCGTAGATGCCAGTAAGCGCACCATTGTTAAGCCAGTTCCATTTCATCACAGGCACTTGCACCAGCGATGAGCTTGTCGAGAAGTTCGCGGGCCGTACATCCGGCGAATACTGCCCAGGGTCTGTGCCGCCACCACTGCCGTCGTCGTTGCCTGCTGACGACTGATAGTTAGCAGTGACGATCCGCACCATGCGGGAATCGCCATCGGCCTTATCGTCGAAGCTAATGCAGGGCACATCAGTGTTTGGATAAAGGTCGCCTATCTGGATCTGGATGGCATCGGGGATGACATAAGCCTCATCCGGCGTGCTCAGGATAATACGAAACGTGCGTGTTATCGTATCTGCGAGCGAGCCCCCCTGGGAGCTTCGGCTAAAACTCTTCCCCTGCATCAGTTCTGACACCATGTAGGGCATTGGTTAACCCTCTGTGATGTCGATGCGAAGACGGGTGCCAGCCACGCCCCACGCCGAATACTGCGTGCCGGAGGTAAGGCGAACAATCGCTGGTTCGCCAGCCCGAAGCGAGCAAAAGCCGACATTGGAGCCGCCAGCGGATACCCCAACGATCGCGGAAGATGCCGTGGACGTTGATACGTTGCGAAAGAATGCCAGGCCCACGGTCGTCAGGTTTGCCGTGACAACGCTGGTGGCGGCCGTCCCTAGTGTCATTGTGAGCGAACTCATGCCCGCAATTGCCATTGCTGCGGTGATGCTAGCCGCCTGCACCGACGTAGCTAGGTAATCTTTGTCTACCTTCAGCGATGCGCTATATGTTACATCGGCCATTATGCTACTCCCAGTGCTTGCTTTGCTTCGCCTACCATTTTGTTCAAGTCTGTCAGTGCCTGCGTTTGTTTACGCAATTCTTCCAGGTCTACGTTCTTCGCCGCATCGTCGCCGCGCAGCAACCTGTTCATCTCCGACTGCCCTTCCATCGTGTTAACATCTGACACTTTTAAGGCTTGCCGAGATGGGCCGTTGTTTCCCTCAAGTATAGCACTTAGCCTGCTGTTATTCATTGACTCGATCATCGGCGCAGCCTGTGCTCTGAGGTTCTTCGCACCGTCGTTAATAAGGCGTGCCCTCTCGGCATCTCCTCCCTTGCCCAAGTCCTCTACCTCTTTGCCTGCTTGCAGAAGTTGATTAACACCCGCGGCCATCTCCTGCGCCTGCCGTGCGCGTGGTGTCAACGCTAGTTCGCGGCCTGCTGCTGCTGCATCTTGATCCTGCCGACGCTTGTCGATGTCCTGCGCGGCTTGGTCGGCTACCCCCTGCGCCTGCTGCACGCCAGCGTTGCCAGCCAATGCTTGTTCCCGCTCTGCTTGGAATTGGGCCTCTTTTCTTCTCCGAACATCCTCTCTAATAATTGATTGTTGTGCCTGCTCTTGAGTCAGTGTTCCCTGCTGCGCCCCACGAAGCTCCTGCATTTTGGCTTCATCTGCTTTGCGCTCTTGCTCGACTGCGTTAATCTTAGCGTTGGCAGCGTCAACTTTTGGGTCGTCTAAGAAGGCCTGTTCTCTCGCCGCCGTTATCCCCGCTTGCGCCTTTTCGGTTGCCTTTCGATCGTTTACGAGGTTTGCCTCGGCTTGATCCCGTCTTGCCTTGAGTTCATCGGGCGGCAGCCCGCCTTGGGCAACAGGCTTTTGCTCCGTAAAGTTACGCTGCGCCTGATCGGCCATTTGCGTCGATGTCGAAAGCGCGTCGGAGGCGATCTTTCGGATGCGCGATACCGATTCTTCCATAGCCCGTGCGAATTCCATCGCTGCAGCCGCAGTTTCGCTCATTGCCTGTGCGATCTTCAGTGCCTCGTCGTCAACCCCGGAGGCGGCCAGTGCGTCGGCAAGCTTCTTTTCTGCATCAAGGAATGCTTGCTGCGCGGCTTCAAATGCCGCCTCGCTTGCAGGGGTTTGGTTCGCGAGTAAGTTTTCTGATGCAAGACTTGCCCCTGACCTTGCATCTTCCGCTTCCTTCTGCGCTCTTGCGAGCTTGCCTGACGAAACGCCAGCCTTCTCTCTTGCGGCGTTTTCATTGTCTATCGCATATCGACCGACCGACACTCTGTTGCTGTTTCTCAGTTCTCGGTCGCCTTGCAACGACGAGAGCGCGTCTTTTGTGCGATCGCCGCCTTGCGTCATGCCGAGACGCACGCTGCGCCTTTTCGCTTCGGTGTCCTTTAAGTTTTCTTCGGCACGCTTTGCCTCACCTTGGGCTTCTTCAACCGCACGCTGGCGTTGTTCTGGATTTTCAATCTTACCGGCTTGAGCGAGCGTATCGTTTGCAGCGGCAAGGATTGCGGCGTTCTCGTCAAGCTCTCTCTGAAACGCAGTCGCACCAACCACGCCGCGCTCAATCGCGCTGGCAACGTCTTTCTGCGCTGCGGCGATTCGCTGGGCTGCGTCGTTGGATGCCTCAACTATTTCTAGCGCGAGCTTGTCGATCGCGGCGTGCATCGGGTCTTCTAGATCCCTAAGTAGCGTCTCTAGTTCCGTTACCGTGGTGCTGCCTTGATCAACGCCACTTGTTTTCATTCTTTCTGCAAGTGCTTTTGACTCTTTTGCAAGTTCAGCCCGCAACCCTGCAAGTCCTTCAACGGTGTCGCCCTTGGGAAGTGCATTGGCCGCTTCGATTGCTTTTTGCTTGTTTTCAGCAAACTGCCTAGCTGCGTCAAAGCTTTCTGGGTCTACGTCGGCATTAAGCCGCCTCTCAATGCTTCCTTGTATCGCTCCTTTTGCTCTTAATCCAGTAAGAAACGGATCGAAGTTCCTACCAACAACTGCACTAGTTGCTTCACGTTCGCGTTCTTTCGATTCGCGGATTTGCCTAGCAAGAACAATTCGCTCTGGGACGCTCTCAGACTTGTCTAGCAAGCGTTGATCTCTTGCCTGATTGGCTCGCTCTTTCTGCACCTCTGGGTCTATGTCTACCCGGCGACTATCGCGCAGTTCTTTCTGCTTGCGTTTGACCTCGCCTACGTCCTTGCCAAAATCAATACCTATGCGGCCACCTTCGGAAAACATCCCCCTACCAATTACGTCGGCTAGGCCGCGGAACGACTGCGCGAGATCGTCAACCAGACTCTTCTGCCGAGAGAGTGCTTCGTTCAACGCTTTCGTCTGATCTTCTGCTGTGCGGCCAGAGTTGATAAATTTCAGAATGCCAACAGCGACTTGCCCGGCTAAGACTGCACCAAGCCCGACGAACAGCCCCGTCGTGCCGCCAAGGACGAAACCAAGCTGCGTCACGTTATTTGACACGGCGCGTAGCTTCTGATCCCACCCACCAACCGACGAGAAGAAGTCGTCGAGGGCAAATGCCGCCTGGTTCGCTGCCATGCTGAAGCGATCCATACCGCCGCGGCCTACGTCGCCGCCTTGCTTGACTTTTCTCTCCGCTTCTGCCTTGGAGATCCTGCCCGTTGCGACGGCAGCACGAATCGCCGCGTCTTCGTATATTTTGAGAAACTTTGCCGCGGCGGGGGTGCCTGCCGAGCCAGACGCTAAAACACGGGCTTGCGCTTGTGCGAGCCGGTCATACGCCGCTGCGACCGGCCCACCAGCAGTCGCACCCACCTTCAGCAAGATCTGCTGCAAGGCATTGAGCCGACCAATCGATGCCCCTATTGCACCGTCGTCGATGACTGCGCCAGACATCTTGATACTTCCACCAGCAGACATTGCAGTTTTAAGCTTTGCAACCTTATTGCCAGCGTTCTCAATCTCCTCTGAAGTCGCGCCTGCCGCAGACTTCAAGCGGTAGAACTCGGCCTCTGCTGCCTGGACGGCTGGAACAAAACGCGAGCGAAGTGATATCGGGAGTTGATCTAGTTGTGCCTTCGCTGCGATCGTGGAGGATTGCAGCAGTGCCATCTGGTTGGCGATGTCGTTGCCGGAATCAATCGCACCGGCCCGAGGGCCGAGCAGTGGTGGTGCTTGTGCCGCGGCTGCCGCACCGGCCCCAGCGGTGACTGCCCTGGCCTCGCGTTCTGCGTCGGTAATTAGATCCGGCGGGAGCGGGCCACTGCCCCCCCCTGCGCCCGCAAGGGTCGCACGAAGGCCGCCAAGTTGGGCCTGCAACGCTGTTTTTTCTAGCCCGTCGTTCAAGGCAGCGACTGCCGCTACTGACTCGTTGATTGCCTTGGTCATGCGGACGATGGGAACGCTGGGCTCGCCCATTGTTTCTGCGATTGAGGCTAACTCGTTCCTCAACGCAGCGACCGATGCTTGTGACGCGGCTGTATTTAGCTGAACTCCTCTGGTGCTTGTTGCTTGATTTGTGATTCGGTCAAGATTCCTCTCGGAAGCCCCAATCGCATTAGGAGACGCAATGAACTCAGGCTGGGCCATCCGCTGGAGTTGTTGCTGCTGGAGTCCAAGCTGGCCTTGCAGGGCAGTCTTCTCCGCACTGTCGTCTAGGGCATCAACTGCTGCCTTGGCCCGGAGTGCTGACGCTGCGAGCTTCTCAAATGGATCTGTAGGCCCGCTGAGCGTAGTGGCGAGCGATGCGAGCTTGTCCTTTAGGGCGTTTGCTGTTGCCGTTGCCGTCGTTGCATCCAACTGGATTCTTAGCTCTGTGGCGACCTTTTTGTTCACAGAGTCCAGTGCGCTGCCCAGCACTGCCAACTGCTGCGGAAGCTTCGATGCAAAGAAACTCCCAACGCCAAACCTCTGGATCTGAGCATCTGTCTCGGCAATCTTCTGAGCCAGTTCGTTTGCTTGAGCAATCAGCGGAGCGATGTTCTTATTTGAGGCGAGCGTGTCTGGTGGCAGTGCGGCTGCCTGATCCCCTTGGGCTGCCGCCGTCGTCAGACGCTGATTCATCTTGGGATCAGTGAAGGCAAACTCTTGCCCAGTTTTGATCTTGCCTACAAGCCCCGCCACTTCGGACATCCGCTGGATAGACTTCACCGTCTTTAACACTTGCTTCTCAAGACGGTCAAACTCATTTACGCCAACAACCGCACCGGCCTTGATGTCTTTCTCTAGCTCTAGGACACCTTTTTGAGCTACGTTTAGTGCTGGGATGAAACCAGCCTGGACTGAATAAGACAGGTTGTCGAATTCGGCAACGGCCCTGCCAAGTGGTTTTGCCAGTAGCTCGCTGGCAGAAAACAGTTGCTCAGTCTTGAGGACGGCAGCGTCCAAGTCTGCCTTGCCTAGCACGTTTAGAACGGTTTCGATCTTTTCTTCGCCAAGCTTATCGACCGCGGCAATGACGGTATCTAGCTCCTTGCGGTTGATCTTTGACAGGCCAATCTGGATCGTCTTATTGCCACTGGCGGCAAGCGTTGCTTGTATTGCCTTGGCTTTGTCCAAGCCGCCGACATCTACGAGGATCTTTGCACCGCGCTTTGACAAACCGTCCAGAGCGTTTCTGTAAGACTCAATGCTTTTAAACCCACTCGCGTCGAGGACAAGCTTTACGCTCGCCCCCTTGAGCGTCTGCATGCGGGCTTTCAATCCTTCGATGTCGCGGATCGCGCCATCGAACCCCTTAAAGTCTAGCCCTATTGACGAGGCTGCCTTCAGCGAGGCTTGGAGCTTTTGTAGGGGCGTGAGTACGCTCTTAAAGGCGCGATCTGCGTCCTTCATCGCGCCGGTGATGTTGCCCTGCACCTCGCCAGCGAATTTCCTGACGGTGCCAGCCGCGGAGTTGAGCTTACTAGTAAATTCGGCCGTGTTGGCCGTTACTACCGCTGATATTTTGCCGAGGTATTTCGCCATCAAATCATCCTTGACTTAACTTCATCAACTCGGAAACCATCTCATGGTACGTTTGCCCAGGCTTGTGTGTTGCCGGGATAAACGCACTCTCGTCAGGCACATCTCCGCGTTTGTAGTTTCCGCTCGAGCACATAATCACCCGACAAATCCTCGCTGTCTGCTGCCATGTGTCTGGGAGCGGCCAACGCTGATCGTATGCATACCACTCGGCCAGTTCGCGGGAATCTACTTCATCCAGCAACTGCTTTACTGTCTTGCCCAGGCACAAAGCTAAACGGAAGTAGAATCTGCGCTCTGGTCGCTGGGCGAACCTTCCCCCATCGCATCAGTGTCCTCTTCTCGCAGCGCATTGAGCTTCCAGCCAGCGTCAAACAAACGATTCAGCACAACGCTCGACTTCTTGCCAAGCTCTGCAACCTCGGCATCGGTAAACAGCCTGTCGCCGTTCTCGTTGCACAGTGCCAACACAAGGAAGCGTGGCCGGAAAGCCTTCATTTTGTCTGCGGCGTAACCGTCCTCGAAGATATCGCGCTCTGTGCCTGAGAGTGTTTTCAGCCACACGCTGCCGCCCCACTCACTTACATGCACTTCTTCCAGGGTTACGTCTCTGGCAGACATAATCAATGATTTGCTCAGACTAGACATTAAAACACTCCTATTAGGGCTAACCTTGAAAGTCGGTAAGCCGGAACTTCATTGTGCCTCGGACTAAATCGCCAACCTTTAGCTGCGTTGACGATGATTCGTGTACTGCGTACTTAGCGACAGAATAATTTGCACAGGCAAACGACAATTGCTCTACCGTGCCAATTGTCGAAGTAGCGTTGAAGCTACCAACGTGCAGATAGTCAACGCTTATAGACCCACCAGACCATGCGCCTGTCGGCACCATAGCGATGTGGTTCACCGGGTCTGTGTAGGTGGTCATGTCCACCACCTCTGCGACTGCGCTATCGACAGAGAGTGCCACAATGGTTGCGTTAAGCGAACCAAACGTGAACGTGCCGCCCTGGGCAGTAACGCCAGCCATGAGTCACGATTACGCAACTCGGAACGTCGCGTTCCCTTTGATGAGATCGCCCACGCTGCCGCCGACGCTGGCCGACATGCACGTTGCGCTACCGCTGAAGGACATCGGGCCGGTGATTGCGAGCGCACCCGAGGAGCCAGCAGCAAGCACGACTGCGGAGATGTAATCGATGCTAACTTCGCGGTCTGTTGCAAAACCACCGACATACTCTTTTCTTGCACCTGGGGCAATGCCGAGGTGGGAGCCATCGACTAGGTCATTCGTGTCTGAGACTTGAACGCTTGTGACAAAGAGGGTTGTGTTATTAAAAGAGAACGTCAGACCCTGTGCGCTTGTACCAGCCATGATTAAGCCTCCTTGCCTAAAAAACCACTAATCCGAGGCTTCCTGCCAGCGGATTTGATAAAGTTGTCGAACCTCGTATGCGGGTGGTAACTGTGCCCCGATCTGTGTGGGATCGAGGAAGTCGTCCGTTTCCGACACGAGCCTCATATCTTGAATTGTAGCATTTGCCAACGTGCCGGTGTGACCATCCAGTGATAGTCGCACGGCCTCTGCAAGTTCGCGCACAGAGTCATAGGTCATTGCCCACGACGATATCTGTAGGCTTACAAGCGGCATGAACATGGGGCCAGACAAAGTGCTCTCGCGGATGATATTCGCCCGCTTGTAAACGATGAACGGCAGGCTCGCCCCTGTCCTTGGCACTGCGATCGGGTAAATCTGGAAGCCTACGATCTTTGCTACCGAGGGGGTCGTGGCTAGACGCAGATAAACGTGTCTCTCTGGCGAAATGAGCATACTAACCACCCCCCGACGAAAGTGTGTCAATGCTTCTCTTGATCGCGCCGGTCAGCGATGCAAGCACCGCACCGGACACCTCTGAGATGGTGTGTTCCATGTGGTGCTGGGCTGGCATCGCACCATACGTTTCGCCTGGGTGCAGCGTCATCGGCCGTTGCCCGTTGCCGCCCCAACTATTAAAGTCGTGATCACCACCCGACCCCTGCTTGGCTAGGCGTGTCGGCTCGTTGCGGCTGCCCATTAAGAAGTAGTGGCCTTTTGCCATGTTTTTAAATTGGGCATCGGTTGCGGAGGAGTGAAATGACATCTTCCGGTTGATCATGGTGTGGACGTTGATATATGTGCGGCGATTCTGCGTGCCAGGCTTACGAGGCCCACTGCCGAATTCCACTAACCACGCCGCGTTACCCGAGCCTGACTTTTCGGTTGCGCCAGCGGTGCCTGTTTGGAGCGGGCCAGTGATGGCAACGGCCGCCTTATCGTATTTGCGGGTGTAAGTGCGAGTGGACTTGGCGAGGTTGCCGGTGACGTTGCCGACCTTTCTCTTATACGTTTCAGCGATCGGCTTCGACGCTTCCTTGACTGCATCAATGAGCATTTTCTGCCCGGCAGAGTCGCTCATGCCGAGCTTCTTAGCCAATTCTTCTAGCCTTTTCGCTAGCTCCCTAGTTCCGGCGGTCTGGATTCTGACGAAGGCATTCGCCATCGACTTGCCGGTCGATTCGCCACCAAAGTCTCTAGGCGTAGGGTTGCTTGGCTGGAACATTTTACGTCGCTTCTCTGACTAGTAGCTCATGCATCGTGCGTGTCTCTCGCTCGACGACGCTCGCAATCTCCATTGTACGTTCACGCCACACGATCCTATGTTCATGCGTGATCGCTGGCATGAACCGGATGCGTACTTTGTGGCTGGCGATCACGTTGGCTTGCATGGCTTGCAGAACCTCACGGCTGGACAACCCATCGACGCTCGCCCATACCGTTGCGATGGTCGTCCAAGCAAGCGTGGCTTCGCCCATAGGGCTGCGTGACTCCGTAGGAGCCTGCACCTCGACACGCTCTCGCATGAGCCCTGCCTTTATCACGATACTGATCCTCCACCGACGATCGCGATGTCATACTGGGCACCCACCGCACCGGAGACGGTAGCCGTTCCAACGCCGCACCCTGTGCCAACGGGGGCAATAAACGTAGCCACGCCGCTGGCCTGCACCGTAACTCCACCAGCAGGGAACGCGGCATTGCTAAACACCAGTGCCCCGGCACTCTTATTCTTGATGTAGACCGCTCTGGTGCTAGTAAATGTCACCGTCGCTGACGCACCGTCGCGAACGTCTGAGAGTGCCGCCAGATTCAGCGTGTCGGTGCCGCCACCACCAATGGTTCTAGAGTCGCTCCAGGCTACTTGTGCCTGGTCTGTGCCGGTGCCGTGTGTCAGTGCCGACGAGTACACCGCGGGTGTGACTCTCGTCGTCGAGGACAAGTCGCCTGCGCTGGACTCATGCGACACTACTGAGATCGATATCTGTGCTGAGAGGCTCATGCTTGATTCCCCATGATGTAAATTTCGTATGCTTCGCCAGCGACACCACCCAGCCGCATGATGCTGCCGCCGACAGTCGTCGCAAAACCTGTCGAGTCTGGGCAGGCGAGCAACATTGCTCCACCCTGCCGGATTGGATAGCCACGCAGAGTCAGGCTGCCGAGGTTGATCATCGGCATGAAGTTCCAGGCTTGAGTGTCTACGAGGAAGTTGGAGAATTGCGATCCACTGAGCCCGGCAGTCATGCCAATGGACGATGACGTAGACCTGTTCTTCAGACAGATGAGCTTTACCGTCCCGATGCCTATGACAGACATATCGATGTCCACATATCCACCGGCAGGGAACGTGTTTACGTCGCTCCAAACCTTGTCGCAGTCGCCTGAGTTAAAGTCAAAGCTCACAGAGTTGCAGGTGATCGACCGGGTCAGGCCGTGGACTCCTTCGGACAAGGCATCTACGCTCGCGCTGATTTGGGCAGTCAGCGTCATCGGTAGCCACCCCAACCGCTGGCTGCGATGAGCGTCTCAAACGTGAGCGGCACCACGACTGCGTTGCCCGAGGTAACGGGTTCTCTAGCGGCGAACCAATGGCCGATGATAAGAAGCATCGCGTGCTTGACGACCGCGGGCACAGAGGCACCAGACGCACCGTAACCGGCAGTCCAAGTCACTGTGACGCTGTTCTCGTCGCCTCTGGGCACCGGCCACGCCTGTGACCAGAGAGGGTAGATCCTGCCTGGCGTTGCATTGGAGTCGGACTGAAAGGTTGTCGCACCGCTGACGATCGTCGTCACGCTGCCATCTGTCTGCCGGTAGGCTACGGTGACAGATGTGTTCTGCATCGGCGGCCGGGGCAGGAGTAGCTCCCACAGGGGGAAGCAGTCATACTTAGCCTGCCAAGTGCTTGTGATCAGCGTCATGTCTAGACGCTCCTCGATGTACTCTCTGGCTACCGTGATCAAGGTCGTGATATAGGCATCGTCTGCGGTGCTATCCACGCGGCAGTGAGCCTTTGCCTCTGCCAGCGTGATTGGCTCGACGCTAGGCTGTACTGTCTTGACTAGGCTGCGGTATCCGGTGATCGACGCGCCGGGCGACTTTGGCTCGCTGTAAAATATTGCTGTCATGTCTTTCTCTTCCTTGTCTTCATGTTGGCTGTTTCGTACCGCTCTTCGACCGATGCCGTCTCGATCTCTTCGACTCGCTCAACAACACCCCGGCGAACGAGGAGCGAGGCGAATCCATCGTCCCAATCAAACTCTGCGCCCATCGGGTAGTTCTGGAACGGACGCACAACTCGCACTTTCATTAGATCGCCCCCCAAGTTCCTTCCGGTGCCTTCTGCCCCGAATTCCAATACTCTGTTGTGTGCTGGTGGATCTTCGGGCCTTTCGCCTCGCGGGAGGGCCAGGTGACCATAAGCTCCGCGTGGCCGACGCTTATGTTCGTCGCCATGCCGAGCTTGTTGCCAGCCGCACAAAACGATTTCCAGAAGTACAAATCTTCGTCTAAGTACCCACCATGCTCTGGCGTGTACTCACCGATCGCGTTTGCCGATGGAACAAACCAAGGTTTCTGCATCTTCTTGAGTGCTTCGGTGCGAATAAACGTCAACCCAAAGTGTGCCGTCAGCACTGGTTGCACTGGTTGCTTAAACCAATCTTCCTGCACCGTCGTCACGGTCGTGACATCGATATTCTTTGGGCAGAACATCAAGCAGTCGCTCTCGCGCTTGATTTGCAGCGGTGCCAGGGCATCCATGCCGCTATGCATCAAGAGCGCGAGCATGGCTTCGACCGTTCTGCTACTGAAAACGGTATCGTAATCCACTACTAAAACGACATCATGTGTGTCGATTACCTGTTCCATGCCACGCTGCAAACATTGACCCCAAAACGCCCCCGACACCTTGACCGGAGAAATTTTGTGGGGTGCCAGGGCCGTGCTGACGCAGAAGAAGTTGTCGAGGAAGCCCAGTCGCGGCGCGCTCATCACGCAGGCGACTTTGATCTCCGCTTCGACGTTTCCAATTCGCAGTAACATCTATCGCTCCTATTGAAGGAGCGGGCGCGCATCCTTGCGCCTTAGTCGGCCATCATGGCCGTCCCGCTTGTACGGGATTAGCCACGAACCCAACTGACAACACCGGCATCGGTTGCAACTGCGATGGCATCTTCGCTTCGCGAAAGAGTAGCGTTGATTCCAACGATGCAAGCGGTGCTTGGGGTCGCACTGACCTTCAGATATCGCTTGCGGCCACGGCAATCAACGTCGATCTTCGTGATCGACGCACCATTCGTGATGGCAGTGCCGATCGTAAAGCCGCCAGCACCACCACCAACGAGGGCAGTGACGTTTGCGTAAGACGAGTTGTCGTCCGACTCTTCGACCTTGAGCACCGACATGAAAGTCGTGGCAGCGTTCGACGAGCGAACCACTGCAACGCTTGCATGGTCGAAACCGGAAGTGTCGATCGTCAGGGTTGCCGTGCCGGATGATGCCGTTTCGGCAGCACCGAGGGTCGAGAGAACCTTGACGTTCTGTTGATGGATCATGCTAATCTGCTCCTAGTTATCAAGATGCAGCGGTCTTGAGGGCGACCACGGGGCCGACCTCAGACGTACTGCCAAGGCTATGCGATGAAATATCGAACCTCATTGTGCCCTGGAGTAGCAACTGGTCTGTAGTTGCATACACCTGGTCGAACAACCGCACCGAGAAGTCGCGACGGCGGGCGTAGATGCTGGACAGAGCCACGTTGCCGAAGAGGCACTTGACCTTGCTCACATCACTGCCCAAGGTGCTGTTCATTACATGAATCAGTTTGATCGGATATCCTAGAAAACTACCGCCAGCATCGCTGCCGATGTTCTCGACCGTGTTGCCGCCAGCGGCATACTTCAGTCGGCTGATCGAAGAGGCGAAACCGGAGGGACTCACATACCAGCAAGCACCTTGACGAGCGTAAATTGGCAATTTGCCGATCACGCCGAGGAAGTCCTCGATGTCGAGCGTCTCAAACGAGACGTTGCCAGAGGCAGCCGTCACCACCGAAGCGGTGTGGGTGCCGTCGTTGATCTTGTTGACGACCCCGGTGATTCCACCATAGGTGGATGTCGAGTCACCAACCCAGCCACAAAGATCGATGCGCTGTGCCAGGCTTGTGCTGAATTCCTGCGTTACCAAATCGGCCAAACTTACAAGAGCATCCTCCACGATCTCGGATGACATTCTGCAAGAAACTGCTAATTTTTTCGCAACAAGACTCACGTTACCGTAGGTGGGCTCGCTCTCGGTGGCTGCCACACCCTCGCCAATAAAGTAGGCCGAGGTGCCGGTCAGACGTTTTGGGATCACCATCGTGTCGCGGGACATAGTCACGTTCTCTGCGGCCAGAGGGAACGAGCCGAAGCTCTCCACTAAACGGATCACGCGATTGGCGAACTCTTCCGGCACCAGGCTGCCACCAGCAGAGTTGTTTCCTTCGCCTAATGCACGGGCTTCAACGCCGTGATCCTTGCACCAACGCATGTCGTCGGCGTTGTGGAACACGGTGCCGCGAATCCATCGGCCGATGCGGTAAGCCTGCTCAACAGCCTCTGGGCCTTCGTTGAAGGCACGCAGGGAGGTGTAGTGTGGGCTCACCGAGCGGATGTCGAGCTTCTTCTCAGCCGGGGCAGCAACTTCTGCGACGGCGGCGGGAGCGGCAATTTCAACAACGGCACGCAGTTCAGCTTCCTTGCGGGCAAGCTTGGCTTCAAACTCCAGATCGGACTTGACCGTGTCGGCTTCGTCGGAGAGTTTGCGGAGTTCGGTGGTTTGATCTTCCGACCGGTCGGCCACATCGGCCAGTTCGTTCATGCGGGCGGCTACGGCGGCGGCGCGGTCTTGAAGACGCTTGAGATTGCTTGCCATGATGGTCTTGGCTCCATTTGTGCCAGCCACCGTGACGATGCACCCGCGGCTAGCGGGTGTGTGTTAAGTCCCGCAAGTGCGCCGCAGACCGTCCTGCTCGTACTGCTCTCCACGAAATCCATCGTGAAGCGTTATCTATTCTTGTAGCTTACCGCTTGCCCGTACTCTGGTGCAAGGCATTCGCTAATAATAATGCGTTGAGTCCCGCTGCCTTCGATAGCGCGATGCTTCGTGTCATGTCTACAGTGGCAACTTCATCTGCTTCTGGCTCAAGACTCCTTGCGTCTTCGGCGTTCATTTGCATCACCAGTTTCTTTGACCATGAGTAGCCAGGATCTCCAGACCACAATGCCCAGGCGATTCGTCCGTTCGACGGGTAGCCCGGCTCGCCTTGCCGGTAGCCTTCGGCACGCTTGTCCACTTCGTGCCGATCAAAATAGGCTTTCATTCGCCTCGCCGTGTTTGGGCTTATCTTTGTGCCGTTGCTCAAGTCTCTGCCCCGAGCAATGCCGATCTCGGTGCCGCCCCTGCCGTATTCGCTGCGCCAATCAAGACCTTGCTGCGCCTCGGCCCTCACGCCAGCCGGGGGTTCAAAGTCAATGTTGTCATACGCACGGTCGTTGAGTGCTAGTTCCTCCGAAGCGAACTCTTCTTCTGCCTCTTCGACCGGCGACTCGTCGGCGGGAGTCACCATGCTCAGTGCTCGTTTGCTGACGTATGCCTCGGCGGCACTGTACGCTGGGTTGGCGACGACTGCTACGTCGTGCAGTGAATCGATGCGGTTGATCGTCCTGACTTGCATGCCCTTTGCGTCCCTAGTCCACATCTCATCCTGTGGTTTGACTCGGAAAGCGAAGCTTGAGTTGCGAATGTCGCCGCGTTCAAGACTCTCGACGAGCCCCGCCGCGCTCCTGGGAGGGTCAATCTCGTAGCGCAGCCCCCTTTCATCGGCAAAAAGTCGCAGCGTCCCGGCCGTTGTGCGGCCTAAGATCATGTCGTCGCTGTGGTTAAATCGAGCGAATACGTCTGGGTTTGATGCCAATACGTCGTCAAAACAGCCTTCTGAGAGCCTCTCGACAAAACCTCCCAAGTTTTTCGAGTCGGATTGGTAGACTGCCGCATAGCCGCGGATCACGGTTCGGCCGTTATCGTCGCGATTGATCTCTAGAGTGGGTGCCTCTGAGATCAGTCGTCGCTCAAGTTCGCTCGTTTCATCCATGATTCTTCTGCCTCCTCATACGGAACACCAGATCTGTGGCAATCAAGAAGCATCTCACGCGATGCTTTCGTCCAATCGGCAATAAATGCAGTTATATCTCGCCCAGTAGCAATTGCAGCGTCGAGCAGTTCTGTCTTCATCCGCTCTTCGTGCCCTTCAAGCCATGCCTTCAGTTTAGCGGGCTTGGTTCGTCGCTCGATGATGCCGTTGAACTCGATGGCAGATAGTTTGCGTAGAGTCTGGCGAAACAACACCTCGGCAGACCTGGCAGACTCCGTTGGTGCGCCTTCTGCGGTAGCCGCGGGCTGCGACTCTGCGATTGTGGCACCGGATGGTGCTGCTGGTGCCTGCCCGCCTGCTGGATTGGCCTCTGTGAACGCTCCAAGCAGTTGCATATTCAACTGGATGAACCGCTTGTCGCCATCGTCTATCGGATTCAAGCCTTCTCTGGATCGGATCTCGTTGATGCTCAAAACGCCAAGTAAATTCATCTCTTTAAAGTAGGTTGATCGGGCTGCGTAATCGCCCGCCATCAGCGCGTTCACATCGTAGGCGCAAAAATACTGCTTATCGTCTACCACTAGATCGCGGCGGCAGGCTCCTTCCCATCGTCGAAGGTGTGGGATCAAGGAGAATGTGACGAAGTCCAGGGATTGCTGCTCGACTGAATTGTATGAACTCTTCGTCATCTCTCCGATCATCGACGGCGGCACCCGATACGCCATGCAAACGGCCTCGTTCTGGAACCGGCGCGTTTCGAGCAGGCGATCGGTGTCGTTGTTCTGCGTCAGTTCCTTAACGTGCATTCCGGCGGGGAGGACGGCAGTTTTCGACCCTTGCGTCGGCCCGCGGTGCATATCGTCCCACGTTCGCCTCAAACGCTCAAGCGTTTCTGGCTTCTGCGGCTGGTCAGTCTCGATTATCGTCCCCGCTCTCGCCCCGTGGCCGAAGTATGCACCGGAATGTAGCTCCGTTGCCCTCGCCAAGCCGATGGCATCACGGCAAAGCACGGTAGGAACGTAGCCTGTGACCCCATCTTGCGATAAAAAGCGTAGGTGAAAAATCTGATCCTGTGTGTAGATCGTTGGCGTGGTCTGGTTTGGCTCGCTGTAACTGTAGCGCAGGCGGCCGTTCTTCAGCCGTTCGACCACCATTCGGCTTGGGTGAAGGGGGATCAACTGGTCTACGGCACCTCGGCGGCCCGGCTTGATCAGCGAATAAGCATTGCCCCACAGTAAAAGCCAACTTTGCATGAGTTCGCGCCACTCAAATGAACTCATCCAATCGTTGGGTTGGTATGCAAGGATCTCTTGCAGCGGAAGATCCTCTGCGATTTCCTTGCCGCCACCTGGCAAGCGGCGGTAGACGTTGAATGGCAGGCTCGCGACCGACTCCGACAAGACTCTTACACAGGCCAGCACTGCCGCACACGAAAGGCTAGCCTCTGGCGACACATAAACGCCGCTGACAGTCTTGCGTGTCTCTGTTATCTCCTCGAAGAGGCGAGCCATGCTCCCGGCACGCATCTCGACGATGTCCTCGACCATGCCTGTCTCGTCGTCCACTACATCACCATTATTTCTGGTTCTTGTTGCAGGCCGTGCTGCTCAGAGCTTGAGATGCCGATCGCCATGATCGTTGCGACCACGGCATCGATGCGGCCTGTGGCGTGCGAGTGCTTCTTGGTGGGCTTAATGTTGCCTGCATCGTCGGTTTTTATCTGTGTGTTGCTCACTTGCCAGGCCAAAGCTTTGTTTTTCCCACCGTGCCGAATCCTGCCACTGAGCACAGCGGCCTCGAAAAGTTTCGAGGGTGAACTTAATGAGCCAAAACCCTGTCCAAACGGGCAAACTGTGATACCTTCCGACACTAATTGGGTGGTTAAATGGACGGCATTCCAGCGATCTATGGCTATGCCTCGGACTATATTTCTCTCGCAAAACGACAGTATAAAATCACGAACCTGGTCGTAATCCGTAATGTCACCATCAGTCAATATAACATTTGCCACGCCGCTACTGTCGGGCTTCGCCCACTCCTCGTAAGGCACATGATCAGTCCGAGAGCGTTTCAATGCGTTCTCGGCTGGCATGAACAGCGTTGCTTGAACGTCGAACGTGCCGTCTGTATCCGGCCACACTGCGACGAAGGCCGTGGTGTCGAACGTGGATGCAAGGTCAACGCCGCACCAGCATGGTCGCCCAGCAGTCGGACGCAGCGGTGTGCCGCATGCGTCCCAGGCACCGTGTTTAAGCCAACGTGTTTCACTGGTCGTCCATTGGTTTAAATGTAGCCGCCTTACAATTAACTCGGTGGCGGCCGACTCCTTCATCTCGATTACCATCTTCTGGTAGTAATCGGGCTTGATC
>Ga0181348_1000487_pt1 | contig 17284 bp, 9 predicted proteins | sample Su13VDMM110DN_FD_130092 | JGI IMG/M metagenome (GOLD analysis project Ga0181348, IMG submission 130092) | Freshwater viral communities from Lake Michigan, USA - Su13.VD.MM110.D.N | ecosystem: Environmental > Aquatic > Freshwater > Lake | place: USA: Michigan | collected 2013-07-16
AGCTCGATTAATCTGCGATTATCTCCGTAATTTAAGTATATTTCAACTGTATTTGTATCATTGCATTCAATTTCAACTGTAAATCCTGAAATTCCATCAAGGATCTCTGCTATTTCTGCATTGATTTTTGGCAGTGCAAAAGAAATAACATCTTGTGATACTCCGTTCTTGGAGAACGCAGCCTCAAGTGTTTCAAGGCTTCTTAGAATGTCTTGTGAAGACATTATTTCTTCAATTTGCCCATTCAGCTGTCGAATTTTCTCAGTCTGAATGCCTATAATAGTTGCACAATCAATGCTTTGCTTTTCAGCGATTCTAAGTGCATCACTATATTCGTCTGTTTTAATTTCATCAGGAGCATCAGTGCCTACAAGCTTTTCAGCAATCTCATCAATTCTATTAGCCAGTTGCAAAGATTCAGCATTTTTGCTTTTAAGCCTCTCATTAAGCACGCCAAGCCTGGATTCATGTTTTCCAAGTTCTATTTTTAGATCTTTCTGGAGATCTCTAATCTTAATAGCTTTCTGGAATGCTGCAGCTGGATTATCTTTTTCAAGAGTAGTTGATCTATTGCGAAGAATACTAATTGCCCTGTCTTTGATGCCAAGCTGTGAATCAATCACAGGGATCTGCTCTTTGTTTCTGTGTGACTCACAGATGAACTGGCATGATGGGTATTGACCCATACATGGTACCTTGTCTAGAAGTTCAACAGACTTAGCCAGGATGTCTCTTTCGCGCTTCTTTGATTTTAGATCACGTTCATCAGCATCAATTTGTCTAGAAATATCACGCTGATCATTTGCTTGACTTTCAAGTTCTTCAAAATTAACAATATCAAGTATGCTTTTGGCTTTTTCAAGCTTTTCTGCGATTGAAAGCTGGAGTGCACTTTCAGTGATGATTTCATTGTTAGTCTTTTCTATCTCAGTTGCTAATATTGATTTATCGCTATTTAGCTTTGTGATGTCCCGACGGTTCTTTACAATATCTTGCGGAATTTTTCTTGATAGATCTGAGATCAGATTTCTAAATTTTTCTGCTGATTCTAGGCTTGAAAGCTTTAGAATCTCATTTTCTTCAATCTTTGCCTGACATAAATCTATCGATGACTTGCATTCTTGTATTGATCCTGCAATTTTAATCTTTGCTTTATAGGGTGCAATATCAGATTTAACTCTATTGTGAAGCTCTTCAAAATAGTCAATATCAAGAAAGCGAGTCAGCATTTGCTTTCTTGCAGTTGACTTTTCATTGATAAAAAGATTCATGTTTCCTTGCGGTGCTAAGCAAGTATAGAAAAAATCATCAGCTGTGCCGATAAGTTTTCTTAGTATCTTTTCAGTCTCTCTACGCTGTTCATCATTTAGATCAATATTTTCCCCAGATCCGGTCTTTGTAACAGAGAGCGCCGTGCTTGCCCAGACATCACCTTTTTTCGGGAAGTTCTTGACTGTCTCTCTGTGTATTTCATAGTTGCTAGATGCAACTGAGATATGAGCCCGTGCATTACAGGAGTCTTTTTTTGAATTAATAACATGAAGATTCTTCATGCTACCTCGGTCAGTCGTATTAAACAGAGAATAAACAATTGATCCAATTATGGAAGACTTTCCAGACCTATTCTTGCCAAATATTCCAGTGATTCCGGGCATAGAATTAAAATCAATATAGTTTTTCTCACCATATGCAAAAAGATTATCAAACTCAATTCTGTTTAGATCCCACTTAATGTTTCTTGCTACGTCTTCTGCACCGTCCCTAGAAGACAAGTAATAATCTAGCTTTTTCATTGCATCATCAACAACAGTATCGGGTAGTGATCTACGAGCAATAAAATCAACAAGCGATTTTTTTACATCAACGGCTGCAACTAGATCTTCTTTGTTTGCAAGCTGTTTGATTGAATCAGAATGCGTTTTATAGGTTATTTCAATAGGAGAAATAGTGCTCTCAACAAGAGAACAAAAATCTTTCAATCGAGATGTATCTCTCGAATGAATGTCAAGTCTAATCCTGGCTTTTTCAGGAATGTTCTTGATTATTTCAGCTGAATCTAAGTTTTCATTCCACTCGACTGTAATAAATGGATGAAGATTTTTAACTGAATGGTAAGAGACATCAAAATCGTTTCTTGATTTAATATCCCAAAGAAGAAAGCCTTTGTTTGTCTCTTCAGCATAGTTTTGCTGAATTGTAGATCCGCAATATGCTATAGTTCTTTGCTTATTTAAAAATTGACGCTTATGAATATCGCCAAGCAGTGAAAAATCATAGTTTTCAAACTGAGATAGCGTTGTTTCACCGTCAAGCTCATAGTCAGTATCTGACTTGGCTCCTCTAACAGAGCCGTGATATAGTGCGATATTGATCTTTCCAGGTGTAGGAAATACATTTTTCCATCCTTCAAGGTCAAACAAAGAAAAAACACAGAAATTAACATCTGGATCTATTGTTGAATAGATGCCAGATGATTTCATTAATCTAATTCTTGGATTATCAAGTGTAGAAATAATAGGAGAAATTGCATCAAGACGCTGCTTGTTCATGATTAAGCCGTCATGATTTCCAAGTAAAACATCAACTGGAGCAATTTCAGCGAGTGATTTAAACCACCACCGAAGAATATCAATTAGCTCCGGTGTAATTCCTTGCGTTTTTGAGTGGACTATATCACCACCGATGTAGATTAGATCAGGCTTGATTTCCCGCAATGTTTTAAAAGCATCTTCAAATGATTCCCTGTACTCAGAGTGTCTAGCAAGACCACGAAAGTGGACATCGGCAAAGTGTGCAATCTTCATAGAATCATTATAACATGATTTTTTGAAATATTCAAACTTTCATGTTTCTAATTACGTCTGCCATGTCTAAAATCATCTCATTCATTTCATCGTCTTCTAGCTCGTCATTTTCCATGCTGTCATAGAGGTTAATGGCGTCGCCTATCATAGAATAGAGAGCATATTTTGGAGTTACATAGTCCTCAGAATCACCACTACATGTGTCACAGTCACAATCGCAACCGCAGTCTGACTCTGATTCAGGCTCGTCAACATCACCAGGCAGATCTTTTCTCTTGTAGAGTGCGTCGTCCTGTATCATAGATCTAATTGCTTCTCGAAGTGCTTTCATATTAGTAAATATCAGAACATCGAGCCGCTTCTCAGCATTCCAATTTTTGTAAGGAGAGATGTTTTTCCATCCCACGCCCGAAGATTAGCTGCAGATCTTTCAATTTGATCTTTCGACATAGATCCAACGTCTTTTGCATCGAAAAGAGGAAAAATACTAACTTTGCAACCATAGTGCATAAGACTATCAGCTATTTTATTTGACTTTTCAATTGCATCACTATCCAGTGCAAGAATTACATCACATTCGTTTTCAACAAGACGTCTAAACAAGAGACTGTATTCTGCCAACGTAGAGCCTAGTAGGCATGCACTATTTTTTCCAAGTCTAATTTTGTCAAATATTCCTTCCACTAGATAAACTGGCTCATCCCAGTCTATCTCAGGCTCATTAAACACAATTTTCATCTTGTCAACTGTTGAATTGACATATCGCTGTTTTGCATTATCATCTATGCTTCGAGAAACAAAATAGTTCTCTTCGCCTGCTGCATCAAGTGACACAAAGTATACTCTTCTGGAATCTCGACCTTTTGGAGTTATTCCAATTCTGTACTTGTATAGATCACTGTCACTAATGCCTCTTGATCTGAGGTATGAGATAACTGCTCTGGTATTTGGATTTTTTGAATTAAGTTCGCATACGAGAGGAATAAATCCTTCGGGATATTCAAAAACTTTTTCTTCTTCAACAGCTACTGCATCATATTGCGCTTTCTGGTTTAGAAATTTTTGTCTAAAGTGCTCTGTAAGTTCTCGAGTAAAGCACTTTCGAAGAAGCGGTACAATTGTTCGACCCTTCTCACTGCAGACCCAGCAATGAAAGCTCCAATTCTCTAGAGAGATTGACAGCTTCTTCTTTTTTGTGTCTTTGCATACTGGACATGAAACAGCAATATCATTTCCGCTACGGGCGGCAATACCTTTGCCAAATGTTTTTTCTATAAAGGTTATTTTTTCGGTAAATGTTATTTGCACACTTAAGTATTGTGCAATATTTTATTCTTTACAACCCATCATGCCTGCCTTGGCAACAACATAGGCATCTGCCATATCAAAGCATGTTTCCTTGTTTTCGCCAGACTTCTTCTTTGGCCAATCAACATTAACGACTGTATCGACCCAATTAAAAACTTTCTGTTTTGTTGTAAGTGTTTTATCCTTGTGATCAATCTTGATCTTTAGATGATTTCTTGCATTTGTTACATTTAGAGATATTGCTGCAATACCAAAAACCTGGTAAGCTATCAAATCACATGCACCATTAAACCTTGCAAGAGTATTGATGGTGTGAGCTGAAGACAATCCGCGCCTAAATGAGCTCAGATTTTGCTCTATAAAAACTTCATCGATCTTTAGCGTTTTAGATATCTTTTCAAGCTCTTCTTTGACATGAGAGCACTTTTCAACAAAAGTCTTCTTTTTGGTCAGATCTATTGGTGAAATAAAAAGAATCTCACCAAGCTCGTTAAGGCAACAGACACCTGTACAAGATGTTGAAATATCCAGACCAATCACGACTCTAGAAGTCATATCTCAACCTAAACAATATTTCATCTCCTTCTCGTTTTTGAACTGCCTGTGCAAGCTTTGCTCTCATAATGATATTAAGATTTTCATCGTGTAAATTTATTCCAGTGATGTAAGTAAAGTTATCTGCTTGCTCAGATCGAAGATTTGTAGGTGGAAAACTTTTGTATGTATTATTATATGAATAATTAACATCACCTGCTTTTGCCGGAATAGAGAAGCTTACAACTGACTTTCTAACTTCTCCTCTAAACGACATTTCAAATCCATTTTTTCCAAAAAATGGAAGATGCGGTGTCAAAATTGCTACAATTCCGTGAGAATAGAAAATAGCACCAACTCTATTCCATTTTGCATGGGCTGATTTTGCATCAGCACGATATAGGTTGCCTCGAGAATCATCTCGAAGCTCAAAAGAAAGACCGCCAGATCCCGATACGCTATGATCTGTAATAACAAAAGTTCCTGGAACTATTCTATTTAGATAATATGCAGCAGGAATAGTAAAAACTGTAACTAGATTTGAGCTAATGTTTGCCATTGTGTTATTTGCAACAAGATAATTCATGTCTTGAAACAGTGGCAAGAAAGGATAGTCAGATCCGTCATATGAAAAGTCAGAAAACTGGTGTCCAGGAATGTATGTTCCGGCGGGTGCAAGTGAGTCAAGTGACATAAATGCAGGGTTTCTTACGTTACCGAAATATTGAAATCTAGAACTGTCTTCACCTGGAATATCAAAGCTTGGTTCAAATAGTCCATCATCACATGGTAATATTGAAAAATTTCTTTTTCTATTTACTGCTTGCGACATCAAAAGATCATCAATTGAATCAGTTCTTGAATCAAACGATGATGCAATTGCTGTTCCTTCTGACATTCCGACAGCGCGTGGTTGTTTTTTCTGGGCTGCATCTATCAGAAAATTCTGCAAATTCAAGTAAGATGCATTATAGCCAAGTGCAAGCTGATATGACATTGGGCTATCAGTGATAGTTTCATTTTTTATACTTGGTGTAACGTATGTGCTAAGCACTGTAACTGATGAAGTAAAGAAAGGTGCAATAAAGAAGCTAGGCTTTATTAGCGCGTCCTTGGACGAATACACGCTATTAATATCGTTTAATTCATTTTCAAGTACAAATCTTTTAAACCATGATAAATGATGAATTTCAGCATTAAGTGGATGAGAAAACTTGAAACCGACAGGATCTGTGACTGAACCGACAGGATCAGTTTGCGTGCCGTTCCTAGTTGCCTCAGTTGTATTAAAAAACTTGGCTACTCTGTCACCGGAATCGTAGAAGTTTCCTATAACAAGAGCATCAGCCGCAAGTTCAGTCATAAGATACGGATAGTTTGCGCTAAAAAAAGTATCTACTTGATCAACTTTTATAGAGCCAGTTCCGTTACTTCTACTTTGAGAACCCCATCTTATCGTAACTCTATGCCATTCATCTCTACGAAGAATTTCATCAGTTGCAAAAATTAAGTTTTCTGGAAACGGTGAAGGAAGAGAAGAAATATTAACATTTGACGGCTTTTTTTCTGCACTTTGGCTAAGCTGTAATAGTATTCTAAACTTGTCTGGCTTTGCATCTGGCCCAAAAGAAGAACCGCTTACTAGTGAAACGCAGATTGATGACGATATGTGAAAAATTGTGCCTGCGTTATATAGCCCTATTTCATCGATTGGAGCCTTAGGCTTAATAAAGAAGTCAAGTGTAAATTCTTTTCTAGGTGTATAGTCTCTAATACCTTCTGCGTTTGAAAAATTAGGATACACAATCGCAGAAGAAGTTCCGAAATTGCTAGAAGATACAAAATTCAAGCTGTTATAATGAGAGTACCCGTAAACAGAAGAAGCATTTTCAATCTTTTGTGACTCAATAAGACTGTTTTTTATAACTCTTCTTTGTAGATTTGTCCATTCATTAAAATCAGTCGGAACAGAAACAGACTCTGTTGATGAATCGTACGAATATGAAAGTACAAGGCTCGGAGAAGAAAATCGGTACGGGTATGTCTTAAGATTTTGTCTTGCATCAATTGCGCTACTTTCTACTTCTGCAATATAGTTTGACATAATTCCATTAATGTCTGTTATTCCTGCAGAGAAAGCTTGACTTGCTGAAAAAAGCAAATCATTATCAGCAGTTATTCCTGATGAATCAGAAAAACATGATCCTGTTTTTGTATTTGAAAGTGACAGAATAGCAGGCGAAGGCTTTGTTGAAAGCCGGATGCTTCCTGTCATCCCAAATGAAGATGTTGTAAATGACTGGCTTGGCTGTAAAACCAGCGTAGTCACCTCAACGAGGTCCGGGCTTACAGCAATAACAGACATATTACCTCAATAATCTAGTCTTACTCTAAAAGAGAGCTTCTTTGTATAATTTTTCTCAACAGGCCTTGATAGCTTTGCAACTGCAAGCAAATTATCAGCTGCATCATATAACCCAATTGTTGTAATAAAAGTAAACGAACCCTGAGTGGTTGAATTCTGATCAATTACTAGTATTCTACCATCGCTGTCCGTAAACGATGGATTTGATGAGTAATTAAACTCATCAGCAGCAGCTTCACAGAATACAAGTGTTGAATTTATTGTTGTTACATTTTGAAATGTGACGGCTGTATCATTTGAATTGGATGCATTTCCAAATCTAACAGAAGCAACATGATTAACAATATCATCGATTGATGCAGATACAACAAAATCTGGAATAAAGCTTGCTGAAACGTTTGACGAATCCCATGTTCTGCCCATAAATGTTGTTCCAGCCGCAGTTATAACACCACCAATCGTAGTAGATGCTGTAGCTGCGCTTATTGTTCCACTCATATGCTGGTCTGCAAAGAAGACTTTTTTCATATCAAGAACAACTACGCCATAGTCATAAAAGATAAGTCCAACTTTGGAGTTAGTGTTAGCTGCATTAACAAGATTTGCTACAGTTCCGCCATACGAAAACTGTGGGGTTGCACCTGCTCCAGCGTCAGTTATTACAAAAGATCCAGATGCAGCTGCCTTTGTGACGTTTGTTCCAGTATATGAATTTAAGATTGTTGCTTCATAGCCTGTTGTGCCGCGCGAGCCGTCTAGTGCAGCAGAAGCAAAAATCTTCATTGCAAAAGTTTCTGGCTTAATTCCGTCTCTTGAAAAAAGTCTTTTAAACGGTAAGAAAAGTGCTGCGTCAATATTGTCTGTTACTGCTGCGTTTGTAAAAGGAGATGAAAACTGGGAGTTTGCGCTGCCTAGCAAAGTCTGTGCCATTTGATTATAGACTTGAACTTTCTCTCGCATCATTGCAGTATTTGAAGAAAAAGTAAGCTTTCCTGCTGTATCTGTGCTGTAGCCAGGAGAACCTGTAACAATTCCTCCTGATGCAAATAGCCCAACTGTTATATCAAACATTTCATTGGCAGTTGCAAGTGTAAAATCTTGATCAAATACAGTCTGAAAGATGGAAGATGTTAATGATGCAGCACCACTGCCAGAAACAAAAACTTCATAGCTTTTTCTAGTATTTGAACCGCTTACGCTTTCTTGAACAATATCAACTAGCTGATTTAAAAAAGATCTAGCTGTTTTAATGTCCTTAGGACCGATTCCCTTATAGACTGGCATTTTTTATTCCTTACTGTGTTGTTGTCACGTTAACTTGAATATCTGATCTCTTTCCTGAGTTTCTTCCTATAACACTAACATATGTTGTAATATATGTCGTTCCTGGTACTTTGTATGCAATCTGTGTTGCCGATGGTACAGATTGTGGAACAAGGTTAAATGAAAGCCTGGAAAGAGGATTTGTTGATGCAGTTGCGTCTGCCGGAAAAGTATATGTTGCAATGCTCGTAGAAGATATTGAAGTCGGTGTAGAAATCTTGCTAGAAGATGCTCTTAGGAACCTATTGTCAACTGCAACAAAATAGTCATCATCAATAAGCTCTGGCGGACATGAAAAACCATTTTCAATATTTAGCTCAACATTGATAACTTGTGCAGACTTACTTGCAAAGCTGAGTGAAACGATGCCTGTCGGAGTCAATGAAATAGCAGGCAAGTACGTAATTATATTGGAAACTGTAGAAATACTCAGCAAGCTGTGCCGAAGAGCAACCGCAGGATTTGTGACTGCTTCAAAGACAGGTGTATTCTTTTCAATTTTTTCTTTTCCAACTGTTCTACCATACTGTTGGATAATGCCGTAGTCAACTCCATCATCTGCAAGTGCAAACTTTGTAATAACAAATCTTCCTTGCGATGCAAGGAGTCTGCGACCTGCGTCTGTTAAAACAGCATCAAGAATGATGTTGTTTGTGCTTTGGTCAAGAAATCCCATTTTTTTCAGTCCTCACTTCTAAATATCTGTCTGTGGAGCGCATAGCTAAAATCAATCTGCTGTATAAAATCTTGCAATGCTAACTGGAATCCCGTTGGTATTAACTATGCTATTGCCAACAACGATATCGACTGTTTGGCTTTGCCCAATATTGAGCTCAGTCATTGAAAGTTTGTATGTTGCTTCGCCTGTCATAGTTGTTGATATTAGGGATAAAGATGTACCAAACCTTGTTACATCAGAATATTCTGGATCAAAGTATATTCTAACTCTACTGTGTCCGCTATCTTTGATAATATCATTGAAAAAATCACCAACAATATTAATGTTTGGGTATGGCTTAGGTGCACCGGAAGTTGAAACTCTGCTAATAATGAGCTTGCCTGTAATTTGATCAAATCTAACTCTAAACTGCTCAGAGATCTGTGATGAAAATCCGTGAGCATCAATTGCACAAATTGCATAAATAAAGTCACTTCGTATATTGAAAAAATCAGCATCAAGATAGTGCTTAATTGGTCCGTCTTCTATTTGCAAGATGCTTACAGGAACACTTTCTCCAGTAGAATAAGGAGAAATAGTTTTGTCAAAATTTATTTCTCTTATGAGAGTAAATGGGAGTTCAATGCTTAGGCGCCTAAGCACTTGAAATCTTTTGATGTCTTTTTGAGGATTAACAGGAAAATTCCATCTAATATAAAGCCCGTTTAGAGTTTGCTGGAATGAAATGTTAGTAGGTGGCGGCGGAGGAACAACTTCTAAGCACTGAATTGTTGTACTGACTCCTGTCGATGCTATTAAAATACCAGTTATTGCAAAACCAGAAATGTCCCCATCAGGATCTTTTGATGCTGCAATGATTGTAGACTTGTAGACAGTTCTAATTCTATATTTGTATACAGCACCGTATCTTACAGCTATGTCAGAGTATGTAGTAAGATCTGGATCTTCAATTACAATATCTGGATATCTAAGCGTTGTACCGTCTAGTTGTTCTCCGTGCTTTTCAATAATAAACCCAACTTTTTTGGTCTTATACGCGCTCCCTTCATCTAGTCGTGTACTAGGATCATCGTAAGGACTAGTGGCTGTGTATGTAGAAGAAATAGATACAACCGAAATATCTACGTCACTTTCTCGTATAATGAAAGGATTTGTAGACGCTTCATTTCTAGCATTTTCTTGTATTGGTGCAAGTTGAACTGCAGCATATGCAAACTCATCGGCATATGCTGATGATTGCCATCTTTGAGTCGTATTTAAAACATCTGCAGCAACAAGATCATTGAGTGATATTCCAAGATTAACTGATTTAATGTCTTTTTCATACGAAGAAACAATTGACTCTCTTGTCTGCGAATTTGAGAATCTATATCCATTGGATTGCTGTTTTGCAATATTTAGAAAGTCACTTGATACTGTAAGAGAAGTAGATTCAGCAATATCAGGTGTTGTATTATATATTTTTTCATCAATAGACGTATCATGTACAATAATACTTGAAAATCTTGTATCAAATGGTGCATCTTCATAGATTATCTTGTTTTCACTAAGCGCTGTAGTTATTGTACCAGCATCAAGTGTTACAGAACTATATGAGCTACCATTTGAAATAATCAAATCAATCTGTCTTGGATATTTTCCATTTTCCCAGTTTTCTACTATGAAATTATATTCATCGCTTAGTGCGTCGACAGCATCGAGAGTTACAACTTCAGATACACCTTCATCTCTTGTATAGTAATTGTATACAAAGTTTGCAGATATCCTTTCTGCTGTAGGTAATGAAACAAGATAGAACGGTATGCTAACAGATGAAGTTGAATTAAGCAGATCAACATCTGTGACGTAATCTGACATTATACACTTACCTTGATATAAAATTGAGTAATAATATCTGGCAATGATTCTCCCATGATCGGAATATAGAGAATTTTATCAAAGATGGGAGAAGCTTCAGCTTCTTCAATCATTCTTGTTGTAATAAAATCTTGATGCATCATTATTGTTGATTTGAGCCTTGAATAAATCAAGGCTTCTTCGCTAGACTGGTATGGAATTCCTGCAAGTTGCAATGCATCATCTGCATAAACTTCTTCAGGAAACCCAGAATTTCTAGTTTGTGTTTTCATCGAAGCAAATCCCGGATAAAGACCATAAATTTCTTCAACATATGATTTAAGTGCTGCCTGGACTATTGCAGCCGGAAAGTCAACTGACTTTATATTTGATGTTGATTCGCCTATTGTCTGTATATCGAGAGAGAGTCTATCATTTGTTAGCTTGTAATATGAGATATTTTCATTGCGTATAGATGTAACTATCTCACTTGAACTAAAATCATCATAAAGGTCTGGGACAAGCGTACAGTAAGGACCGCCAATTACAGGTAGAACTGATTGAGAACCAGAAATAAAAGAAAAATTATAATCAATCCTCGTAGGATTGTCGTCATCTGTTCTAACATCGTCACTGTTTGCAGAAATTCCAAAATAATAGCTTCTTTCAGTCTGTGATAATCTAAGCCGCTCAAGATGTCCATATGGAATACCAATAATAACTATTTTCATATCTTGAGAATTTGGAATTAAGGATCTAAATGCTTCTGTAACAACTGATTTGTAGTTTTTTGATCTATCTGCTATTGATGATATTTTTGTTCCCGGGATAAGGGTCTGGTACCTGGCAGATCTATACAGCAATTCAACTATAGATTCAAGGGTAAGATATCTTGATATAATTTGTGACACTAGATCAGGATTAGTGCTGTATGCTGCAGATATTGCACTTGTTTTTGATGCTATATTGTCAATTGCATTCATTTGTGACTGGATAACACTTGCTTGGAAAGAAATAAGTGCAATAATATCTTCATAGGCCTGTAGTGAATATTTGACTATGGATCTAATGGGGCTAAAAAATCCAGATGATCCAAATTCTATCTGTGATGATGTAGGGGCAGCACCAGTTGTTGCTATAAACTGGCTGAATGGAACTTCATTTACATCTACTGTGTTTATTGCAGAAATAAGAGAGTCTGATATAAATGCAGCGTCGGCGGGGGACCACTTAATTATGCCTTGCATTGTCCAATTGTTGCTAAATTTAGTTTCACTATTTCTGTCATATCTAAATGTAGTCGCAACGCTCATTTTCATTCTCTTTATAAGATAAAGAAAAGTTGTAAATGATGCAAATTTTATTTGCTTTGCAAGTGATGTTTGCTCTCCGATAGCAGGATATAGTGCCTTTAGATCATTCATGATTGCATTGAATACAAAGAACGATCCGCCGTCTACAAAAATATCAGAAAGTATTTCAGGTAAGCTTCCTTTTAGCTCAAATTTAAAAGTTTCTTGAGCGCCAGTTGTTGCTGTTATTCCTTCATTTTTTATAAATTCATCATCTTCTGGTGTCCAAAAAGTTCCATCAGTAGGGGGTTGTGTGATAGACGTGACCAATCCACCTGACTCGTCTCCTAAAAATGAAATCCAAGCTTGGATGCCGTCGTCGGTTACAAGTTCAGCGTCAGCAGCAGCCTTTCTTATTAGGCAGGTATTGTCATCAATCATTCTAAAAAGCATGGCTGCAGCTTTTGAATTATTTGCAGCTGCAACAAACAAGGCTATTCTTGCTGCACTCGATTGAGCTGTCGATGACCTAGCAAGAACAGAATCACCGAAAATGGTTTCAATATGCTTATAGAATGTTTCCAATATTGTTAAAGCACATTGATTTGAAAACAAGTGACCGTTTTCGTCAACAAGATCGCTTAGCCCTTGTTTTATTAATTTCATTTCTAAGCTTAGATTTTGCAATTCATTTGTGCTGGATTGTATTGCAGCTGAAACTGGTAAAAAACTACTATCAGTTTGCTGTAATGCATCATCGAATAAAAATATTTTAGATCCGCCTGTTGTATTTGCAATAAATCGAACAGAATTATTTGATGTATCAGCTACTGCGATAGACGTACCGGTCGGATCTATTGCAGCAGGTATTCCGACTGCTGCTTTTGTTTTTTCCATAATTGAATATGCAAGTTCAATTGCAAACTGTCTAATGAGGCTGTCTGTAACATTGTCAATTCCTATAATAGGCAGATCCGAATAAAGAATATCCGTTCCTTCATAGACAATTGTGCTTGATTGGATATCTGTTTCTGTGTCAAGTAATTCAATTTCACCATCTATTCTGTCACCAGCAGAAAAAAGAGTTCCTGCTGGTGACTTTCTTAGACGGCCTTCATATGTAATATTGTATTTTGTTTTAAAGTTGGCAACATCAGATTCTGAGCTTAGACTAGTATCAGTAAGAATATAGTCATTTGCAATTGTGTCGCCAATTACTGTAAGTGTTGATTTTGCAAATGGAAAATCTGATCCGTGTGTAGAATTAGCAGCAAGAAAACCATTAATAGAGGCAATCTTATTGTATTCTAGATCATAATATGGGCTTCGTGTGCTAGACCTAGAAAGAGATTCAGGATCAAATCTAACACCTTGTGATAGCTGTGCAATTGCAGCACGCAAAAGCTGGTATTGTCGAGTTGTGTCCGATTGAACGCCTATACTGTAGTCGCCTTCAGTTGGGCCAAGCAGCCTTTTTGAAAATACTTGTGTAAGCGGCTTTCCGCTTGGGCCGTATGTTGTAACATCGCTATCATCATAGCTGGCAAGTGAAGTGATACCGATTTTAGCGAGTGCCGCCAAAGACCGTAGTTCTAGTGATGTTCTTTCCGTGGAAGAATAAGAAGAAAGATTTGTTGCATTTATAATTGCTTCTCTATACCCAATAAGATAAGGCATGTTTGTAACAAGATAGTTGTACTTAGAAATATTTGCGTCTCTAATTGTTGCAAGCGAAGAAGAAGATGTAGGCTTTGCAGCATAGTAAGCATCTACTATTGAATTTGCTTGTGATATTGATGAACTTTTAATTGTGCTTTGAATATCATATATGACACCATAATTTGTTTCTTTTCCTGAACTATAGAGATTATTTAGTGGCATATGACCAATGATTACAGGATAAGCACTTGTAAATCCGCTACTTGTAATTTCAGTGTCATAAACAGCTGCAGTGTAATTAAATACTGCACTATATGAAGCTGCAGCTGTAGCAAATGCACTCATTGCTGGACCTGTTGGTCCAGTAGGTCCAAACGGGCTGGACGTAGTACTAGCTCCAAGGCTGCCAGGTGAAGATAGCAATACTGGTCCAGCTACTGCGCTAGCTACTGCTCTGAGATCTGTAGACGAAGAGATAGGTCTGTCTGTTATTGCAGAAGACGCTGGAGCTGTAGAAGCTGTTGAAAGCTTTCCTGCTCCAGTAGACGCTACATTGATGTCTGAGAATGAGGCTATCTTGATTGCCATAATTTATACTCCGACCATAAGATTACTTGATTCGCTATTAGAACCTATAACAATGGGAACTATTGTTACCTTTTTAGGACTTAGATTTCCAATATAAAAATTTTGTATTGATTTTTGAGACGGATGACTCATGAAAACAGCTCCGTCTAGTGTTATTAGAAAATAGTCAATATTTTTGATATCACCGGCTGCACTCCACTTTACATAGTTGCCTTTTTGAGTAAGTAGAATTCTAATATCTCTAATGACGATATTAGCTTTTTTAGGTGTAGAAATAACAATGTCAGAAAATATTCCGGTTCTTCCTGCAAAATAGCTTATATCTGACAAGCTGGAAGAATTTCCATATCTAATTGTTGAATCTTTTAGTGATGATCTTGAAAAGAATTTTGAGCTAAAACTAGTTCGTGATGTCTTAGAAGCGTTTCCAATAAGCTTCGAAGCAAGATCAACTGAGCTTTTTTGATTAAATGAATTATCTGCTAACACTCCTTGTGATGCTGTTATATTTTCGAGTGCTTCTGGGACTGATCTGACTGCAACTTCAAATCTAAATAAACAAGGATCGGAATCTTCATTTGGAATAGTGACTGTTCCCGCTGGAAATACACCTATATTGGTTTCAATTCCAGTGACGAGTGAAATTCTTGAAACAAGGACTCTCGTAAGAGGCTTAAGATTGTTTGTCATCTTTTTAATGTCAGTTGAAAAGATGTCTTCTACACCAAGTGATTTAATATCATCGTATATTTGATCATACAATGTGGTTGTGTCATATTCTATTTTTACGCTAAAGGACACATTTGAAGATGAATCTGGATTTATAGAAGCTGTTCCCGTAGTCGCTACTTGTGAGACTTTTAGTTTTGCGAGTGTATCAAGCTTTAAAGAAAGAACTATTACTTCAGTTGGGCAAGTTACAGTGTTTCCGTCTCTATCGAGGTAGTCAACTGTGTAAATATAGTCATATTGAGGCTGCCTAGCTTGATCTGTAATTGTAATACTATTTGACGTATTAACAGAAGCTGCTACAAATACTCTATCATGAGAAAGAGAAGACTGCCTGTATAGAAAAACTTTTTCGATGAAGCTGTCAATGTTTGAAATATTAAAAGTTACATAACTGTCTGCAAGTTGAGACATATAGAATGCCAACTGTTTGATATTTTTAACAAATGCACCTGTTTCTTGTTTAAAATTTCCAATCTCCTGATCGAGAAATATTGAAACTGGTAGTGCTCTAATCGTGTATTTTTGATTATTATCAGCGACATCAAACACAGCTGTTGCAATATTTGTATGCTCAATAGGCTGCTTTAAAGAAGTAGAAAAGCCTGCATGCTTAAATGTTGATCCTGCATCACTTCTTAGCAGAAATCTAAAATATCCAATATTTTTATCATCGGTTGTTGCAGCAGCATATATTTTTCTGTTTCCTTGTCTGGTCGTTGTAAGCAGAAAATCATTGCTTGGAAGATCATATTTCTGTAATAACTGTAAATGGCTTATTTCAATTCTGTCAAATATTGATATTTGGCCGTTCTTCTTTATGTTAACTGCTTCAATAGTAAAAGTATCAGAAATTTGTGAACTGCTTATTTCGATTTGAAATCCAATTGTCGGATTTAAAAGATCAATTTTGTCAACAAACTTTTTGTAGAAAAACTTCTTTTTCAATCCCTGGTCTAGCACCTGGCTCACTTTTTGTCTGTCAATGCTCTTTAGTATATTCGAAGATGCAATTACTGAGGTCTTTACAACAATCTTTTCAGGCTTTTTCTTAGATGCAAAAATTCTGAGCTGTAGATCTCCGTCCACAGCTTTAGATGCGCCTGTATTTACACTTATTGGAATTTCATATGTAAAAACTGTAACTCCATCTCTTTTAAAATGAGAAGAAATATACACACTTTCAGCAGATGGCAATGTTAGGTACGTTGGTGTTTTTGGATTTGAAATATACAGCATTAGTCTAAAACCACCGTAAAAAGGTTAATATACGTTGGTGTTTCCGTATCATCAATAAATACTTTTCCAAAGAAGACTATTCTTTTTCTTGGATGAGCAGCATCATCTGTGTCTATGGCTTCTCCGTAGTCAACAGCGTCAAGCTTTGTAATTCCTGCATTTGTAATCTCATAAAGTTGCAAAACGATGTCATTGCTATTTGATGTTTGCTCAAATTCAATATCTACTCTTTGTTTTACCGGCTTACTATCTGTTCCAATAACTTCACTCTTGATTAGTGAATATGGATAGCTATCAAATTGCTTTAAATTTGAAAATTCTCCAAGATTTTGTTCTTTTCCAGCGTTTTCAACAACAGGTGGAAGAAATTTAAATTGTGGAAGATTTGCAAATTTTCTATCAAAGAAAAGAGAGTCTGCTGTATTGATTGAAGCAATTTGTAATGAAGATACAACAGGCGGAATGGAAAACGAGGCTGTAGTTGGGTTGATTGAAAAAATAGAAACATCGTCAAGTGGAGATCTAGCACCAATAATACAATTTTGGCTATACGCTGACTGGAACATGTTTGTAATTCCTGTCACGGCAGATGAAAAACTGCTACCAGTTTGATATCCTGTTACCTTGCCAGTTCCTACAACATAGACGGATCCGTCTTGTCCGACCTCAACACCGCCGGAATTACCGCTTGATCCAAATGCAATTGCCGGAATAAGCTTTCCTGTGTCATCTGTCACTAGCGAAAGTGTATCTTGTGGCAGCGAGGCCGGTGCTTCGAGGTATATTCTGCTGGCTGCCGTATCATATGATCCGCTTATACTACTTGGGTCATAATAGCTTTGCCCATCAGTAAATGATGCATAAGCAACATTTAGCCCACCCTGGGCAAGTGATGCTCTTCCGTTTGGTGTCATAACAACATCCACAA
>Ga0181348_1000488_pt1 | contig 17269 bp, 30 predicted proteins | sample Su13VDMM110DN_FD_130092 | JGI IMG/M metagenome (GOLD analysis project Ga0181348, IMG submission 130092) | Freshwater viral communities from Lake Michigan, USA - Su13.VD.MM110.D.N | ecosystem: Environmental > Aquatic > Freshwater > Lake | place: USA: Michigan | collected 2013-07-16
AGAGATGGCTTTTATAAGTGGATGAAAAAATGTGGAATTGTAGTATCTCAAGTTCATGAACGAAACGACAAACATTCTTGTGTTAAAGAATTTAGATCAACCCTCCCTACATTAGATAAAACTATTGGTAAAATAGTTTCTATTCCTGTAGGATGGTGGGTAACTAAAGAAGAACGTGAATATATTGTTGATTGTATTAAAACAGGGTGGTAATGATATCCTTTAGACATTTAGAAGAAATAGATTTAGAGTTCCTTAATGAAGTGAGAAATCATTGCGCTAAAGAATATTTACATGATTCTCGAACATTTTCTTTATCTGATACTTTAAATTGGTTTAAAATAACAAACCCAAATTATTATATAATATTAAATAAAGATGAAAAAATAGGATATTTTAGACTTTCTAATTACTCTCAACTAAATCAAAACATATATATTGGAGCTGATCTTCATCCTAAATTTTGGGGTGAAAAATTAGCATACCCTTCTTATAAAAATTTTATTAATTATTTATTTATTAATTATAATTTAAATAAAATATCTTTAGAAGTACTTGCAACCAACACCCGAGCTTATAACCTATATAAAAAATTAGGTTTTATTCAAGAAGGAATCAAACGTCAAGAAATACTTAAACAAGATAAATTTGTTGATTCTATTATAATGTCTTTACTTAAAATCGAATACGATGCCAATATTTTGGAGAATTAATTCTAATGAACTAACCCCTATATTTGAAACTCCACTTTTAGGGTTCCCTATAGAAGATCCATCTTTTATCTCAGATGAATATTTAGATAAAAAAGAATTTATAATATTTAGAACTTGCCATTCTATTGGAGATTGGGGAATAATATCTGCATTCCCGAAATTACTAAAACAAAAATACCCAGACTGTAAAGTATATGTGCCTTCTTCTAAACTAGTATCAAAAATATTTGGGGGGTTTAATAATTGGAACCATTGGAATAATCCATTTGAAAATGCTGAATTAGTGTTTAAAAATAATCCATATGTTGATGAATTTATTGATGATATTAATGATGAAATATTCCATGATCATTATAGGATATACGATTTAAATAATATTGAGGTTCCTTTAATTATTCAAATGTTAAAATTTTGGCAATTTACAGATGAAGAAACCCAGGATTATCTCCCAGAACTATATTTCTCCCCAGAAGAAATTAAAATAGGTGATGAAATTATAGAGACTTATACTAGTGGAGAATATGGAACTTTATTACTCACCAACACAGTTAAAGAATATTATTCAGATGATATTAACAATTTACTGCTAAAAGAATTAGAACATTATAAAGATTTAACATTCTTCTATTATGGTTCTAAAGATATAAAAGATACAATCTTCAATAGTACTAAATGTATTAATTTTAAAGATTTAAATATTTCTATTAGAATTCAACTTTTCATTAAAACTAAAGCTTTAGTTAATATAGGTTATCAAAGTGGAGTTAATGATTCTGTATGTAGATATTCAAAAGTAATTTGTACCCCATCCACAGGTGTTCTAGGAGCAGATTATTTAGGAGCAATTAAATATTTAAGATAATATTTGGAGATATTAATTAATTTTTTTATATTCATACTATGAAAAATGTTTATGATATAACAAACGAATTTGAAAAAGCACTTTCGGAATATACAGGAGCACCATATGTTGTAACTGTGGATAATCAATCAAATGCTCTATTCTTATCATTAATGTATGAAAAAGTTTGCGGACAAGAGATTACTATCCCTTCCAGAACTTATCCATCTGTACCCTGTGAAATTATCCATGCTGGTGGTAAAGTAAAATTTAGACCTATTAAGGGAAAAACAATTAAGGGAGCTTATCAACTAGAACCAACAAATGTATGGGATTCAGCATTACGCTTTACAGCAGATATGTACAAACCCGAAACTCATATGTGTATTTCATTTACAGGACCTTATAAACATTTTAAATTATCTAAAGGTGGAGCCATATTAACAGACAACCATGAAGCTTATCTTTGGTTTAAAAGAGCAAGATACTCAGGTCGTAGAGAATGTTCGTACCATGATGATCATTTAGATATGTTAGGTTGGAACTTTTACATGATGCCTGAATTAGCAGCTCGTGGATTGTTATTAATGAATCAATTTTATAATGGTGAAGGTAAACCAAAACATAATGAAGATCTAGAACTCCCATATCCCGATTTATCACAATTTGAAATCTATACAAAATCTAATAGATAATGGAAAATATAGTTTTATTTGGAGGTGGAAACCAAGCTCACTACACCATAGATATTATTGAAAAAGAAAACAAATATAATATTGTTGGTATAATCGATTCGGTCCATGAAATAGGTAGTGAAAGATTTGGTTATAAAATTTTAGGGCGACAAGATAACCTAAAAGAAATCATTAGTGAATACAACATTTATGGAGGAATTATTTCAATTGGAGATAATTGGTCCAGATACTATGTTTCCCAACAAATAATTCAAATTATTTCAGATTTTAAATTTGTAAATGCAATTCATCCATCAGTCATTATTGGAAATACTACTAAATTAGGATTTGGAATTGTAGCAATGGCCGGGTGTATTTTTAATCCTAAAGCTAAAATAGGTAACTTTACATTTTTTGCTACTGGAGCACAAGTAGAACATGATAATATAATTCATGATTTTGCTAGCATATCTGCAGGTTCACTTACAGGGGGGTTTGTTACCTTAGGAAAATTCTCAGCAATAACATTAGGAGTAACTGTTCTAGATAGAATAGAGATAGGAGAAAATACAGTAATAGGGGCAGGAAGCCTAGTAACTAAATCACTCCCAGATAATGTTTTAGCATATGGAAACCCTTCAAAAATAATTAGAAGTAGAAATCAAGGTGAAAAATTTTTAAAATGACAAAAGAACAATCTCAAGAACTCAAAGAACAAGGTTATACTATTATTAGAAATCAGATTGATGAAAAATGGTTAAACTTATTATCCAATGAAATGGATAAAGCATTTCAAGAGCATAGGAACATCCAATTATACAATAAAAATGATATTAATTCAGGAGGAGTTGCTCTTCATGTTTTACTAAGCAGCCCAGTGTTTGTAGAATTTTTACAAACCTTAATCGAAAATGGGTTTATACAATCTTTGCAGGATAATTTCTTCCATAGTAAATGTATCCTAAACTCACTTAGTGCTCTAAACAATCTACCAAACCAACCCAACTTTTCAGCTATAGTTCATCGTGACTTAAGATTCTATTCTGGTGACTTTCCTATTATGCTTAACTGTTTGATCATGGTAGATGATTTTACTATTGACAACGGAGGAACTTATCTCCTTACCGGTTCTCACTTAGAAGAAAGAAAACCAACAGATGAAGAATTTTTTGCTAATGCATATCAAGCAACGGGTAAACGAGGAGATATTTTAATATTCAACGCTAATGTATGGCACTCCTCCTCCCCTAACACAACACAGGATAATAGAAGAGCTATTCCATTTACTATAAGTAAATCGTTTATGAAACAATTACTTGATTATCCAAGGGCCATAGGATATGATAAAATAGATTCATTTACTTATGAAATGCAACAATTCTTAGGGTACCATTCTCGTATACCAGCTTCATTAGATGAATGGTACCAACCTGAAGAAAATCGTTTTTATAAAAAATATCAAGATTAATGTCTAAAATAATAATAACAGCTCCATCATATAATCCATCAATAGGTGGAGCGATTGTATTACATAAATTATGTCATATTTTAAATGAATTAGGGTATGATGCTTATTTATTTCCTACTTTAAAATTAAATGGGACTTTAGATTGGTTTTATTTAAATGATTCTTACAATACTAAAATCGCTGATTCTATTGATCCCAAAAATGATATAATAGTATACCCTGAGATAGAATTTGGAAATCCATTTGAGGGAAGAAATGTGGTTAGATATATTTTAAATACTCATCATTTATCTGAAGAAGGAGCAACTGCCCCAACATGGGGTGAAAACGACTATTGGTTATATTTCCATAGTTTATTTTATGACAAAATTAAAGATCCAAATTTTCTTCATATTATAGATACTAAATTGGATACATATAAAGATTATGGCTTAGATAGAAGTATTGAATCATGTTTTACTTATAGAAAAAAATCCCATGAAAAAGATTCATTAAACTTAATCCATCCCCCCAATTCCTTAGAAATAGGATATAACACCCCAGATCATGAATTAATAAAAATTTTTAATTCCTGTAAAAGATTTTATAGTTACGATACTGAAACTTATTTGAATGTTTTAGCTGCTCAATGTGGGTGTGAAAGTGTTGTAGTGCCCTATAAAGATATTACTAAAGAAGATATCATATATGCTCAACCATCATTTAAATATGGGATAGCTTATGGGTTAGATGATTTAGAATATTCAAACTCAACACGCCATATGTTAAGAGATTATTTACAAGATTTAGAGAATCAACAGCATATTGATACAAAAATTGCCTTTGAAAAAATATTTAACTATTTTAACTTATGAAAATAATCTACCGTATCTCAGATTCAGGTTACAATAAAGTAAAACCTGCTTACATACACAATAGTGCTTGTTTAAAAAACTTTTGTAATGTATTTTTTGATTATATATATGATATTCATATCATCGCAGATAATTGTAGTGAATCTACAATGGAAATGATTAGAAAATATATTGATCCAATTAATATACATAAAGTATCTGTAGGTCATGGTGCAGGAACATTTAATTTAGCGTTAGATAAAGCGCTAAAGTGGGAAGACAATGAAATCGTTTATTTTGTTGAAAATGATTATTTACACAAACAAAATTCACCTAAAATAATAAAAGAGGGTTTGACATTAGGAGCCTCTTTTGTATCTTTATATGACCACCCAGATAAATATTTAGATCCTTCAAATGGAGGAAACCCATATTGTCAAGGTGGAGCTGAAGATACAAGGGTGTATTTAACTGATTCTTGTCATTGGAAGTTAACTAATAGTACTACTATGACGTTTGCATCAACTGTAAAAGAATTAAAAAAATATGAACCAACCCTTAGAAAACATACCCAAGGAACCCATCCAAATGATTTTCAAATGTTTTTAGAACTAAGAGAAAATAACGGCCTATTAATTACCCCACTACCAGGTTATGCTACTCATGGAGAAACAGCCTGGTTATCACCCTTAACAGATTGGAGCAAAATATGATATCAGTAATTATACCAACATATAAATCCCCAGACAATCTTGACTTGTGTTTACGTTCTGCAATTGAAGGGCAACAAAACAAAAACCAAATTATAGTTGTTGTAGATGGATTTTATGAACTAAACAAAGAAGTACTTGAAAAATGGGCTGAACATATTGATGTTCTAAACATGGAAGAAAATGTTGGTTTATGTAGAGGAACTAATTTAGGTGTTTATAATGCAAGGTACGACAAAATATTAATTGTAAATGATGATAATGTATTTCCATTAAATTGGGATGTTGAATTATTAAAAGATTTCACCCCTAACTCAGTAATATCTCCAAACCAAATTGAACCTACACCTAGTATGTTTAAACAATTCCATATTAAAGATTGTGGGCGTGATCCTAAAACATTTAATTTAGAAAATTATTGGAAATATGAAGAACCATTACGAGGACTTTTCCCTGATGAAACCGGTTCAACATTACCTATATTCATGAACAAATACGATTATTTAAGAGTAGGAGGGTGGGATGAAAATTATGAATTAGGGATGGTAGCAGATTGGGATTTCTTTTTAAAATGTTCCATTTCAGGATTAAAAATGATTCGAACATATAATTGTCACTTCTACCACTTTGCTTCAATTTCAACTAATGGAGAAAAAAGACAACAAGCAGAACAAACAGGGCATGAATATGCAAAATACAAATGGGGTAGCTACATCTACCATCACCCAGAAACAAATCAAAAATTTATATTATGAAAACATATATTTATTATAGCAAATACGATTCATCTCAAGAGGCACAAGGTAAAATTCAAGCAGATAACATTACCGAGGCAATCGAAAAAGCAGCAGCTGTCAAACAAATGAATATAGACAGTTTTTTATCAATTTTTAATGTTAAAACAGATGGAAAACGAAAAGTTTAAAAATCTATCTGAACTTGTTGGAAAACATGTTAAGGTAAAAGAAAGTGCAAAATCAACCGAAAAGAAAAAAGAAAAATTCTTTTTAGAGCTTATAGAAAACATGTGTCAAATTGAGGCGGTAAATGCTATTTTAGAAACAATCGGTATTCATGTAGAAAAATATGATAACCCATATGTACATTCAATGCGTATGATGATGGAAAAATATTTTGGTGAATTAAAAACTGAAATTATTTTATGGTGGATATTTGATAGTATTTCACCTGAAGGAGGAGTTTACCCACTAATGGATGAAAAGGGGATAAAATATTCAATAAAAACTCCATTACAATTATATAAATTTTTAAAACGATATGATGGAAAGTAGAAAATGTATTAAATGTAAAGAAGAAATTAATCCATTAAGGATAAAAGCTTTACCCAGTGCTAAAACGTGTGTTGAATGTTCAACAACAGGAGCAAAACGGGGTGTACCAATGATGTTTGGAGAAAAAGACCATACTTGGACAGACATGGTGATTATGAATCCGGATGAATTTGATAGATTTGAAAAATTAAATAATCAAAAACCAATGTTTGAAACACTAGATAAAATTGAATTAAATGATGATGAAGACGATGATAAACTTTGGGATAATACATTATTAGATGGATTAGAAAACATGTAACATGGCTAGACCAAAACCTATATCAAAAGAAGATTGCATTAGGGCAATGAACTACACTCGCTCAGTTAGAGCAGCCTCTCGTTATTTAAATTGTTCATACCAGCATCTAAAACCATTCATGAAAGCCTACAAAGACGAGGAAACAGGTTTGTCTTTGTTTGATTTGCACAAAAACCCAAGTGGTAAAGGCATTCCAAAATTTATTACAAATAATTCCTTAGATAAAATAGGTCCAATAGAGGAAATAGTAAATGGTAAAATAGATGCTTCTTCATTTAACGCTGATAAACTTAAATTTAAGTTAATTGAATCGGGTTATATGTTAGAACAATGTTACTATTGCGGGTTTAGTGAAAAAAGAGAGGTAGACGGTAAAACACCGTTATTAATGACTTTTTTAAACAACCATAAACACGATTATACAAATGGAAATGCTCAATTAAGTTGTTACAATTGTTATTTTTTAAATATTGGAAATGTCTTTACTGACAAAGACATTGAATCTATTGAAGGGCATACTGTATATAATACAACTGATGCTGTAGATTTTCAAGTAGATGAATATACTAAAAAACGCTTAGAAGAGTTAGGTAATTTTGATATTAAGGTAAGTGATGATCCTTACGATTTAGTTTCAAGAAAAAGGTAATATTTATAATTGAAATGAAAAATAAAAAACATAAAAAAATAGTTAAAGATTACGATAAACAAAAATCTAATCATCTTGAAAAACTAGCTACAAAGATGTTGGAGAATGACGAAAAAAATAGTAAATTAAAGGGAAAGAATATTGATACAAATTTTTTAAATTTATTTTAACATGGCAACTGAAATTAATGTACTAGATAGTGAGGAGTTTGAAAAAATGATTGCATTGCGTGATTTGAGGATTTCAAAAGCGTTGGTTGAAACTATTTTAAAAAACTTAAATGGTAGAAAAAGGCATTTGCATGCTCTTTCTATTTTTGTTGAAAATGAAGAAACAATGTATGATGTAACTGTTGATAGACAAGATTTTGTTGAAACATTAGAAAGCAATTTATCCATATATGAAGAGAATGAATTATATGAAGGATGTGCTGAAATAGTAAAAGCGCTTAAATTTTTAAAAACAAAAAATATACTTAAGAGTGTAAAAACAATTAAAAAGAAAATTAAAAATTAATTTGGCTTTTAAATTTTTCTTTCGTATATTCATCTTATGTTAAAGGAATTAGTTATAGAGTATGGTGATGGTAGAAAAGAAAATAAAATAGTATTAAATCAAGATGCTTCAATTTATCCACAACGCGATAATATAACATTTTGTTTTTGTAAACCATTCAAATACAAAGTTGAAAAACATGCTTACCTACCAGCAGCAATAGTTAGACTTCAAAGTAAAACTATGATTATGCCTGCAGGTATTGAATGTCATCCTGGAACAACATTAGATGATATTATAGTAATTGATAATTCACCTAAAGAAAAAACAGAACCAAAACCAAGAGAAAAACGAACATGGAAATTTGATTCAGCTAGTTCAAATGGTTTTTATATAGTAAGAGAAAATATGGGTAAATTGAGTTGCAACTGTATGGGGTTTTGGAGAGCAAAAGATAAAGAAAAAGGGTGCAAACATGTGCAAGAAGTAGAACAAATATTAATAAATAAAAAATGAGTAAAAATTCATCAAAACAAAGAGTAGATCAATTACAAGGTTGGATAACGTTTGTAAAATCAGAAGCAATCAGAAAAGGTAAACAAAGAAAATAACCTTATATAGTCAGGTGGCGGAATTAGTTAGACGCTGAATTAACGAGTGGATAGTGTGCTATTGGGGAAGGGCCAAGAAAGTTACACATACAGGTTCGAATCCTGTCCTGACTACGCAAAAAACATTGAACCGAGTTTCCTTACCCTAGGGTGGGTTTTACAAGTTCAAATATGCGTCTGTAGCTCCAATTGGTAGAGCATCGGATTCCAAATCCGAGTGTTGGTGGTTCGAATCCATCTAGGCGTGCAAGTATAGGAGTTCTTTGACATATAAAAATTAGAAAACATGGAAATAACATCATATGTTTTAGGTATGCTTACGATTGTAGCAACATTGATATCAATGTCTATTGTTGTAGGTTTGGCTAAGATTAACAAGTTAAACAAGCAATTAAATAATTTATCAAACAATTATGAACGTGACATAGATCACATTCATAGAATAATTGATGAAAAAAACCAAGAAATATGGCGCCAATTTGAAAATTGCGGTCGCGATGTAACAATGGTTGAAAAAACCGTAATGAATCAAGTAGACGAAACACGACGCTATATTGATTCAAGAATCGATAAACTTAGAACTGAACAAGGTTCTAAACAAATATTAAAAGGATAACCGTAAATAGTAAATAATCCGTCAAAAACTTCTATACTTTATTTTTTTATAATATTTATGCTTAAACAAGGCCAATATTATGAAAAATTTCTTTTTAACGCTTATTTGTGTAATCGGAATGATTACCGTAAGTACTTCTCAATGTAGCACATATCAGATATATGAAAGCTTTACTAGCACACTACCAACTCAAGGTGGAACGTGGACTGCAAACTCAATGATAACATCCACTACCTCGGTTCGAACTGGAACACATGCTATAGGGTTTAATGGATCGGGTGATTGGATTCGTACACCACAAATAACAAGTCCAGGCGTACTTACCTTTTGGTATAGAAGAAGCACTAACTCAACTGCTTGGACACTAAATATTCAGACATCTCCCGACGCAACAACTTGGACTACTCGAGGTTCCATAACGGCAGTAACCACAACCTACCAACAATACACATTAAATATCGGAGCCCTTAGTTTAACCAATGTGTTTATTAGATTAATAGATGCGCGCGTATCCGGCGCCCAGGAACGCTATGTTGATGATTTAGCAATAACTTCAACTACAACGTCCGTTAACACTTTACTTCCAATTATTGGAGCTTGTTCGCAAACATTGAATTCAAGTTTAACTTATTCACTCTCCGATGATGGTGGCCCAGCTGGACCTACATCCACGGGATATAGTAACAGTGTAGATAGGACAATTACATTAACACCCTCAGATAATACTAAAAAACTACAATTAAATTTTAGTCAATTAAACTTAGAGACTAGCTATGATTATTTGTATATATACGATGGAGCTAATACATCAGCAACATTGCTAGCAACGTTAAATGGTTCAACAATACCGAGTGCCATTACCGCCGAAAATGCAGCAGGGCAGTTAACTATAAGATTTACTAGTGACATATCAAACGTCGGTGCTTGGGGAGGGTTTCTAGCAGCTATTACGTCAGTTACTGTTTGTACTACGCCGACAAATGGCGGTACATTATCTACAAATAAATCAACCACTACAGTAAATGATGCTGTATCTCTAACAACAGCCGGAAATGATGGTAGCATTACAAAAATAGAATGGTCCTATGATAATTTTACAACGATAGCTAACACGGTAACGGCCCCTACAAACCCATACAATATCCAATTGAATGTACAACAATCTAATATCTATTTTAGAACAACGTCGAAAGCCGGAACTTGTCCATCAGGTGTTTCCGATATTGTAAATATTACTCTTAAAAGTGCACCAACATATTCATCTGGTATTGTAGACGGCGATCACATAACAAACGTTACGTTTGGTGACTTGAACAACACATCGACAAATGACGGAGATGCTTACTCAGATTATACATCAATAATATCAAATGTAACAAAAGGCGAACCATATAATCTATCTGTAACTGCAGCAAATACATTAAATCCTGGCCAGGGATATGCTGCGTGGATTGATTGGAATGGAGATGACACGTTTCAAACATCGGAGAATGTTTTACTTAAATCTACAGCAAATTCTACATCACAATTAATTACAATACCTTCAGATGCCAGTACTGGTGACGTTATTATGAGAGTTCTTACCGTTTGGAATGCAACACCGAATATTGACGCTTATTATTCTGTAGGATATGGTTACGGTGAAATAGAAGAATATACTATTAGAATTTCAAATCCTACGTCACTTCCTGTAGAATTAACTCAATTTGAAGCCGTTGCATATCCGCATTGGAACGTAGTAAAATGGACAACAGCATCTGAACAAAACAGCGATTATTTTTCTTTAGAATCTAGCACAGATGGCGAAACGTGGAGAGAGATAGCTAAAAGGCCGGCTGCTGGTAATTCAACACAAGATATTAACTATTCTTGGATCGATTATACACAAAAAGAACTAACCTATTATAGATTAGTTCAATTTGATATAGATGGTAAATTTGAGGTTTATGGACCTATTTCAGTAGGGAAAACAACAAGTAAAAAGGTTGTTAAATATATTAACTTATTGGGGCAAGAGATAAATCCTCTAACTACGACTGGCCTTGTAATAGAAGTTTATTCCGATGGGACTACAAAAAAAGTGATCCGATAATTATAAATCTTACCCCTTGCATGAAGGCGAGCGCTACTAAAAATAGCGCTCCCATCATTTTTAAATCATCTATGTTGGCCTTGCGATTTGTTTTCATTATTTAATAATTTTAGTGATTACTACATTATTACTTACCACTAAATACATTCCAGCTGGAGCATACTCAATGTTAATTAATTTACCATTCATATCATAATACTGATAATCAGCTATATTCATTGATTTTTTAATTGGTTTACCATTACCATGTCCTTGACCTGGATTTGAATCATCTACACCATCTGCATCATTACCATGACCATTATTTCCGTCATCTTCAATTACGATACTCTCTTGATCTAAAATATATTGTACCATCCTTAAAGCCCCAGCTGAATTAAGTCTGCCTGCTCCCATTTTTCCAATATAATTAGGATTAATTATACCTATATTCGTTGCTGTAAGTTTCAGTATAGAGTCAATCTCACTGTTTGTTAAGTCTGGTTTAAGTGATAACATTAAAGCTACTGTGCCGGTTACATAAGGCGCTGCAAATGATGTTCCTGATGAAGCTAAATACCACCCCGGTGCTGCAGTTAAAGGAACATCAAATCCTGGTGCTGAAAGATCAACAAGGGAGTTTGTTTGGTGTCTTGTTGAAGCGTTACCGATTGTTCTTTCAATATTGTCTTGCGATCCAATACTAGTAACTGAAAATACATGATTATATGCTGCAGGATATACTAAATTATCTGCTCCTCCACACGTTGTTCCATTTCCTGCAGCAGCAACAATGAATGTTCCATTGTTATAAACCTCATCGATTGCTGCTTGCACATATGGGTTAAACGAACAACCAGATGCCCATGATAAGTTAATTACTCTTGCTCCTGCATATGATGCCATTAGTACATCATTATAGTTCATTCTATATAAGGAAAGTGAACTATTATAACCAATTGATGATAATCCAACTCCATTATTTGTATTACCTGCTGCTATTGTTGCCACGGCCGTACCATGTGTGCGAGTTGCTGTGTTTGTAGTGTCATAATGATTGATTTTTCCATTTAATTCTTCGTGATTTATATAAAAGTTTTGATCGCTAATTGCAATGTTAATATTTGAATTACCTGTTGTTACATTCCAAGCTCCATTTGCATTAATTAAATCTAATGCCCAATTACCATTAAACGTTGTTGAATAATCGTTAGGTTCAGAAAGCGTTTCATATACCGGACCATATTCAATCCCAAACACACCAGGTACTTTATGTATCGCTGAATATAAATCAACAACATCACATTCACATTCAATTTGGTATACTTTTTTTAATTCTGGATTTCTTGAATTAGATAATGGATTAGTTATTGTTACGTCTATTTGTAATTCTTTCATCATTAATTGAAATTCATTACTTTTAACTACTTGTTGGATATTTTCTGATTTTACCCAAATGTTTGATTGTGCAATTGATGTTGTACCTAATAACCCTAATAATGTTGAAATTAATAATTTTCTAACTTTCATTTTTTGTTTTTTATATTATTTAAAATTTAAATTCGCTTATATATACACCAAACATTTAATTAAATCGCGCAAAAATCACGTGAAAGCGCGCGAGATACGTGTAATACTACATTTAAACCTAATGGGAATTTTGTATGCGCCTACGGGGAAACCATTAGACTTTTATTTTTAAAAAAAGGATTTGGATAATTAAATTTTCTTTCGTATATTTAAAATATGAAAATGAAAATTACCTTTATCTCAGATACTCACGGCAAACATAATCAAATAACAAAAGATTTACCAGGTGGAGATATATTAATCCATGCTGGGGATTTCATGAATTCAGGTTATTTCAAGCAAGAAGCAACTGAATTTTTTAAATGGTTTGATGCAATTGACATCTACGATACAAAGGTATTGATTGCAGGTAACCATGATCGTTGGATGGAAGCCGATCCAGAAGCAGCAAAAGGTGTCTTAACTGGATATAAAACAATTGAGTATTTACAAGACGAGCAAGTTACACTCTATTACGATGGCCCCAATGGAGATTTTCCAGAAGATAATGTTCGCATATATGGTTCACCTTGGCAACCTGAATTCTGTAATTGGGCATTCAATTTACCTCGAAACGGGGATAAAATGAAAGCATATTGGGATGCTATTCCAAACCACACAGATATATTAGTTACACATGGTCCTCCATTTGGGTTTTTAGATTTACCGGGTATTGGTAAACCAATGAATGTTGGTTGTGAATTATTACGTTATCGAATAGATGAATTGCGTCCTAAAATTCACGTGTTTGGTCATATTCATGGCAGTGCAGGATATTATTTTAATGGACATACACATTTTTTCAATGCTTCTGTTTTAAATGAACAATATGTATACGTAAATTCTCCATTTAGTTTTGAATGGGATAATATAACAAATGAAATAACATGGTTGCATTAATATTGATGTGGTTAATAATTGGAATCGCTTTTTGGAATATTAAACAAAAGGACTAGATTTTATAGAGAAAATTTCATATATTAAAAGTATAAATAAGAAAATAAGTTATGGCAAAAGTAATTTTAGAATTTGATCCGGCTGAAGATAGAGAAGAAATGGAATCGGCATTCAATGGTTGGAAATGGAAAATGTTAGTATGGGATTTAGATCAACATTTACGATCTGAAGTGAAATACAATACTAATGTAACAGGTGAAGCAGCTGAAGCTTTAGAGAACCTTAGAGAATATCTTCATGAATTAAAAAGCGAAAGTGGTTTAAGATTAGACTAAATTATGAGCAAATTAAATCAAATTAAATTACCAGTCCAATTAGAAGACTTAGCTGAATTATTGACACAAGGTAAACCAAATTGGAAACTCATTAGAGAGCGAGATAAATTAATTAAACATTCAGAAGATGTTATGTGGATTGAATTTGGAGAATCCGGATTCTTTAAAGAAAAACATGATGAACCAGCAGTTGATAGATCATTGTTAATGTCTCCATTTAATCAATTTTTTACATGGCAAACAACCGTTGTAACTGAAATTGTGGAGCAAAGAGAAGATTACATTAAATTCAAAACAGAAAATAGCAATTACGAGTTATTTAAGATATGATAGAAAAAATATTAAAAAAACGTTATTAAAAATGAAAAAATTATTGTTGTTATTACCATTACTAGTTGCCTGTAAATCAAAAGCAACATGCGATGCATATTCAATCTATCAAGTACCATTCAACGATTCAATCATTGTAACTCAATGGCATGAACATGTTGAATTTGACAATAAGAAACATTGCATATTTGTTCCCAAAGAAATTGTCTATTATACAGATACAATTGAATTAAGAATACCAATCACATATCAACACTATAAATGAGAATTCAACACGAAAGTAAAGGTAGACCATTAGAAGTTAAAATCCCTACAGTAGTAATATATAAAAAACCAACAGGAAAAAAATACTACATGTTGATTACTGAATCTGGAGTGGATGATGTTATTGATTCGTTAAAGAAAAAACCATTGATTCCAGACAATTATGAAATAGTTGATATGGGTATAGGAGAATCGTTTATTGAAAAATACAAAAAACAATACAAGATAAAATGAAACAATGGCATAAACATAATGATAAATTTTATATAATCCATAAAAAAATACCTGTATCATCATTCACTCATAAAGATGGTAAAATTGAATTAAATTTAGTTAAAGAATGTATGGAAAGTTTATATAAAGTAGACCATGTATTACGAAATGAAACACATTTCATGTTTGTAGAAACCATAGAAGACACAGAAATAATAGAAGTAGATGATAGAGAAAATTAGATTATGGTGGAAATTTGAAGGTAGATATTACCATACAAATTTCATTTATGGGGTTAAAAATTTATGGAATTGGTTTTCTATAATTTGGAAAGATAGAGATTGGGACTATGATTTTACCTACAACCTATTAAAATTCAAATTGGAAAAACAAGCAGTATACATATACCATCATGGCGTACACAATGATGCTAAACGTGATGTTGAAAAGATGCTTTTGTGTGCTCGTTTAATTGAGATTCAACAAGAAGATATATATGCTTATGAACATTTAGAGTATTTAGATCAATCACATGAATATGTTCCAACTGATGAAACAGAACAATTATACACAATAGAAACAACCATTACCAGAGATGATTTAACTGATTATTTATACAAATATCGTAGACAACATAAATTAATAGATAAAACAGATAAAGACAATCACGAAATTGCAAGAGAAATTGCCCACAATAACCAAAAACGCTCACGTAAATTATTATTTAAAATAATGGAAGAGAATATAGAGCGTTGGTGGGACTAAAATAAAAACAAAATAAAATGATTAAATCACAATCAATTAGAAAAGGAATAACTATCAAATTTGATGGCCATACAGTAGATAAATCAACTGTACTTAAAGCAAGTGAAGAATGGAGTAGTAACCACGAAGCACTATTCAGAAAACTACTTAAACAAGGTGGTTCATTTAAAATAAATGGAATATTAGTTTCAGTAACACCTGAGGAAAAAACATTTAATTCAAGAGGAGAATCTGATGGTGGGATACAAAAAGTAGACCCCTTTGCAAGATTCTAAAGGAATAGGGTATTTAAATATTCTTTCGTATATTCCCATTAAAATAAAGGGAATGAAAAAATTATTGAATAAAAAATCAAAACAGCCAAAAGAACCCCAATTTATTGTATTTAATGAATATGCCCAAGTATTCTGTGGGTTAAAAGGTGGATATCCGGCATTTAGTGATAATTTAGATGAAGCAAAACCTATAGAAAATGATAATCAAGTAAAAATGATTCAAAGAGGGACTTCTTTTAAGTTAGAAAAATATCTTCTTTAAGGGAATAAGAGATTAAAAATAGAATTCGTATATTAAAGTATAAATTTAAAAAAAGAAAAAGATTATGAGAGAAGATTTTAAGTACCCGTACAGAATAATTACCCGAAAAGAAGAAATTGAAGGTAATGAAGCATTAGGTTTTTTATTTGGGATAGTTATATTTTTACCATTTATGTTAATAGCTATTATATTAAAAACATTTAAAGGAATATTTGGTAAACATGTATTGTTAGCTGTAATATCTATAATTGTAGGATTTATATTTACTTATTCTTTACTTTCTTTAATATTTTAATTTAAGGAATATTTTAAGTAAAAGAAAGTTCGTATATTAAAGTATAAATAAAAAAAGAAAAAAGAAAAGTTATGAAAATTGAAAAAAGAGAATTGAAAACAGAACGAAGAGGACGTCCTAAAAAACAAGAAATTAAAAATGAATTTGACTCTGAATTAGTTAAGTTATTTAGAGGTAATGATTTAGCATTCAATGAATCATTGTTTGTTCCTTTAAAAACAAATACAGAAATTGATATTATCTTATCAACTGAAGGCGGTTTAATGCCAGGTACATCAATGATGATTGCAGGTGGGCCTGGTTCAGGTAAATCTACATTAGTAATGGATATGTTATCTAAATTTACAATGCAAGGTTTGAAATGTTTGTTAGTACAAGGAGAAATGGATCAAATAGGACATTACAAATATTGTAGAAGAATACCTGCATTTGGTTGTGTTCAAACATTGTTTTTGAAAGATCATATGGATAACATCAAAGAAACGGTTGAATATGTATTTAATTTAGGATACGATGTTATAGCAGTTGATTCAATAGCAGAGATATTAGATATGTACAAAGATCAAAACGGAGGTACTTCAAAACAAGCTGAATCGTGGCTTTTGAAATTACAGGATGATATTAAAAAAGGTAAAAATAAACAAGGTTATTATACATCATTCATTAACATCCAGCAAATGACTAAATCAGATGATTTTGCAGGATCAAATCGATTGAAACACATGATGGAAGCATTTTGTAAAGTAGAGCGTAGTAGAGACGGATTAGAGCGAACATTACATTTTGAAAA
>Ga0181348_1000490_pt1 | contig 17253 bp, 26 predicted proteins | sample Su13VDMM110DN_FD_130092 | JGI IMG/M metagenome (GOLD analysis project Ga0181348, IMG submission 130092) | Freshwater viral communities from Lake Michigan, USA - Su13.VD.MM110.D.N | ecosystem: Environmental > Aquatic > Freshwater > Lake | place: USA: Michigan | collected 2013-07-16
CCCCAGTGAGTATCAGCAATCACAGCAATCTTAGCCATTATCAACCCTGCCTTTTTTTGTGCCTATTTACAGCCTGTTCAATATTGAATTCGCGATCATACGCTTCGATGGCATTGGATATTTCTGTTCGGATAATATCCAGCCGTTGCCGGTAGTTGGAGCGTATGTATATATTTTCCTTAGGGTCAAGCAGGTTCTTTATTATCGACTCGACCTGAAACGGTGTGTTCTGGTTCATTTTCGTCCTCATAAAATCTGGCAAGGTCTTTAGCGGCCTTGCGCTTTTCTTTCTTATTCTTTTCCTTAGACTCAAATTTGTCCATGAAGTGATTTATATTATCATACATTTGAGTAGGAAGCAAGTGATTATCGTTGCTATCAACAAGGGTATCTATTCCTACATTGGTCAAGATCACATCATTGAAGTATTTGTAAGTGGTGTATCGCACTCTCTCTTCCTTTGCTATTCGTCTAAGGAATGCAAAGAAGATGATCTGGGTAAAATATGCAAATGGATTGGTCGTCTTGTTTATGTCAAAGTCCTTGAAATACATAATGCAGTTTTCAATGCCGTCATCGATCATTTCTTCTCGAAAGGAATAGTTAATGAAACAAGGCTTGTGAGATAACTTGACGGCAATCTTTTGGATACATTCACCTATATAGTTGCTCATCCTAGGTATTTCTATGCCTTTGGCTATATTTACCTCACATACCTTCCTATATTCAACTATTGCTCTGTAAAATTCCTTATTGTCAACATAATGGGGCTTCTTTGTATTTTTCATAGTATTCCTTCATTTTTTGCTTGACAGTACGGCCAGTTACTGTATAATAGGCTATGCCTTACTTTGATAATAACTTAAAAGAAACATAATAAAATCTTTCAATAATAGAACATGAGCGAAGCGAACTTCACGCGAAGCGTGAATCAATGGATAGTCCTCTTGATAGGATCAATGTGTTCCAGAATGGTTTTAAGGATGTCTGAGTCGTCTTCAAGATCATCCTCATCGAAGGTTTCTGGTTCTTCAAGGTCGACCATTGGTTTAGTTTCCAATGCCGTTACTGCCTCAGAATAGTATTCCATTAGAGATGGTGAAGGTTGTGAAATCGTAATAATATCCGTCTCAAATACCTTAAATTCCTGTGTCTCACATATACGGCCAAATACCCATTGCATCAGCGAAATGGCCATCTTGGACGGCATTAGGGGGTTCTGCATATATACAATCTTCATGGGATTCTTCATGAGGAAATAAGCATTATTCTCCTCATCCTTTGGGATTTCCTGAGAAAGGGATATTAAATCCTCACCCGTTACAAGACGGAAAAACAACACAGATGGTTGTGATATTTCCATGGTCATCCTTTCAACTGGATTTGGTATATCTTGAAACGGAACTTCTCATCACTATATATTCGCAGTCTCTCCATAAAGTGTTTAAGGGTATAGTTTTCCTTTTTACCTGTCCGGAGGTCATCCGCTATATCGAATAGTGTCGCTTCTGTCTTGGTATCCGACACTCTCAATCCTCTGCCAATAGACTGGAGGTTTCTAATCCTTGATTTGGACGGTGAGGCGAATATGATGTTATTTAGCTGCTTGATATTAATTCCGGTGCTAAAAGTTCCGTAGGATGCAACGATGATTGCATTGGTCTCCTTTTCCACAATGCTTCGGATATCCTCTCTGTCATCACCCGAAACCCCACCATGCACAAAGAATACCTTCCGTTCCTTAAACTCGTCCTTGAAACTATTCAGGAGAATTCTACCATGCTTATCGACAAACTGGTATAGGATTAGAGTATTGCCTTCGAGCGACAGGGTGAGGTTCTTGATGAACCTATTCCGTGCATCGCTCATTACTATATAGTTGAGTTCCTCCTGATAGGTAGCCTTGCGAAGGGCAGTGCACTTTTCAGGAGGATGCTTAAGAACCAGGCATTTGATCCGAAAATCAGCCACATGTTTCTGGTCCATGAGGTCCTTAGTCGTCGTCACCTTATTGACTGGACCAAATAGACCCTCCAGTACCAGCTTGTGCGTCTTTGTGCCGTCGAGTGTACCTGTCGTGCCGATGCGATGATGGGCCTTTGTCAGGCCCGTCATGATATCCTTCAGCGAATTGGCCTTAAATAGATGGCATTCATCACCAACTACCGTATCATATATTCGAAAATATGATTTTTCCATCTTATAAAGGGACTGCCAAGTCGAGATAGTGATCGGCTTATCCGATGTCTTATCTTTACCAGCAGTAATGGTATGGACATTAGAATCGCTATCAAATCCATATGATGCGAAATCGCCAGCAAGCTGAGAAACCAGATTAGTGGTAGGCACAACCACAAGAGATTTGCTCGTAATATTTTTATCATGGAGATACCTCAATATTAGGTAAATGATTAGTGATTTTCCTGATGCTGTCGGTGATACCAACAGACTTCTTTTATCCCGTATGGCCTGTGCGAAGGCTAGAACTTGGTAATCTCTCGGCACAATAGGCAACTTCAGTGATCGGATAAAGTCCTCAGCCTCAACCAATGAGAACTCATCTGTGTGTTCCTCATATCGATATTCATAGCCTCTCTGTCTGCAAAAGGACATGATCTCATTTGCAAGGCCACGATAGATCCTGTGTGACCTTAGATCGAAAAGCCGAATCTTTCCGTCCCAAAGGCGATTCTTATAAGCCGGGGAAAAACGAAAGCCGGGAACTTCAAAGGTAAAGGCTTCCCGAAGTTCATATGCGATCCCTTCTTCACATGCTACATGGACATAGACATCATCAACATTGGTTATGACTAACTCATCACTCATCCGTTGCCGGGTCCACCCGTAAACCGCTCCCAATCTATGAATGACCGGAGTTGATAGGTTCGGCTATTGAGTTCCCTAAGGACTGATGTGCAATAAGCCACTATTTCCTCATTATATACTTTCCTTAAAAGGATGTCAATCAACTCCTGATCCGAATCCAGATATGTGGGAATGTCTTGTCGGAGAATCTTTTTCATGACCGGCTCTCGACCTATTGTGGCCAAGTCCTCATCATTATTGAGATCACCGCTCCAATATTGAGTCAGGAGGAGCCGCTTCTTATTATAATCACCCAACAATTTCCTTGAAACCATATTGTGATACGACATGATGGTTAGATATTTGGAGTGGTGTTTGGGAATATTCATGAGTTCCCTACCAGGCTCTGTCTCGTCCATGATAGAGTCCTTACTCCACATCTCCATGAGTTGTTCAATAGTTACTGGAGGCTTCATATTTCATTCCTACATTTACGTTTTCGATTATATTATCAATCCTGTTAAGTAAAAAACCCCGATAATATCTTTCATCGGTACCCCAATATAACTTATCGGTTGTTTGTTCCCTTATTGGGCCTCTGTGTCCATATGTCTGTACCACAATTTCTCTTACGGATTTCATATCAATACGGCGACCTAGGGTCGATTCCCAGTTTATTAGCAATTGCTTCTATTATGCCACCAGAAAAAGAAAATATAGCCTCTAGAGGATACTTTATTATATTACAAGGACCAGTTATCACATCCGCTTCTACCTGGTATAGAACCTTCATCGGATGCACATATCTATGGAGTCGCACAACTTTCATGTCCACATTCCTATGGTTAGAATGTTCATTATACACAGTATTGTAGGTATTGTCAAGTGGTATTATAAGCGTTCAATGACCATTTGATCATAACGAATGGTCATGTCACAAACCGGTGTGACATCCGCAGATACGGTGTGATCGAACTGGATCGCACCCAACTGGGTCGGATGGCAGTTGGTAAACTTTACTCGAATGTTGGGGATATTCGAGTTTGTCTTGATTTCCAGATAGCCATCATAATATTTTTCGGTAAACCTTGATGCATACTGCTTGAACTTGAATGGGTTGGTTAGAGTTATCAACCATATATATGTGTCTTCCCATGTTCGCATATCTTCATCAACAAGGAATGTCAATGTCAGTGCATCATATACCAGTTTATCGCCATGCCGGTAGATATCCGAGAAGGGTGTAGAGACAAGAACCTCGCTTGTAGCAATACCCGGCATCAGGACTGTCTGGCAAAAATACTTCGCGAACGATAAGGACGGTATCGTGAAGGTATATTTGGTCTGTTGTAAAAAGTTGCCATTATCAGGAATGGATGTTAGAAGTGATTCTTGGGCCATAATAGTTCCTTTGTGGATGAACTATTTATGCGACACGACTATCTATAGACCAGGTTCCCTCAGGTTCCCTAACATGGTAATACACTATTGACCGAACATTCTGAATCTCTTGTTGCCACATCCGGTTTACGACAGAAACCCATAAGTGGTCTAGACACAAGGTTTGGGCTTGGTCATGTATTGAAAGATTTGTGGCACCGGTATCGTTAGGTAAGACTTTATTTAGAACGGAATTCATTGATCTTTTCCTCAATAAGAATCACATTTTCCCTTTCATTCAGGATAGTCGATGCGACATCCTCCCACACAACTGTTTCAATATCATTCCAGAGCGCCTCTTTGAGTCTACCCACAAGATATAAGTCCACTTGGTCATCTATGAGGCGACCCGTTGACCTTTGTGTAGAGAAAATTTTCTGTTCTACGCTATTCATTCGACAACCACTCCTTTGGTGGATTTATTCCTATTCTCGCAACCTGGATCAAAATCTTCGTCTTCAAAAATAACATCATCTAAAGCATCTTCGATTGTTAATTGAATTATTCGTAACTCGTCCTTTAAACCTTCCTTAACATATCCGTCGTTTCTATGATTGTTGTATTCAGCAATAAGATTATTAATCATTTCCAAAGCCGAATGCGTCATTTTAATCTCCTTACTTTAGGAAAAACGTGTATACGACACCGCTTATAATAAAAAGATTTGTTATGATGTTCAATACTACTAGAGAAGTCCTAATCATAGCTATCCTATCAGCCTCGGTGTTATCTGTGGTTGCCTTTTCACCGAGAGCTTTTGCCCATAATTTCCACACTATTTATACTCCAATAAATCAGCAATTTGATTAGATATATCAACAAGCCAATCCCTATCGTGACCTCTTGTCGTTTCTGCTGCTGTTCCTATTTACACCTATATTGAATGATTAGTGTATCATGGATTGCCTCTATTGTCAAGGCCTAGTTCAACTTTTCATGGAATATTGCGTGTCGAGTATGATTAGTTCCGTGGGTGCAGACAAGAACTTCTTGGATAACCGCATCGATATGGTCCTTCCAGTAGTTTAGGAATTCATGGACGCGAGGTATCTCAGGAATAATGTCATCAGTCTGCCAGATGAACTGTTGGAGTAAGCTTCTATAATCGGGTCGAAAATAGTTTACCTCAACGATAACTATGGACCTTAGGATCATGGGAACCTCCTTGGCTGAAAAAAAGGGGAGCCGAAGCTCCCCCAAGTTTGGTAGTCGATTATTATTGTTCTTAACAGTATTTATGTAATCGGCATATGTCGAGCCAGGAATGGAACGATGTCTGAAAGGGGTATCCACAAACCGATAAAAGATGTCCCTCTCATCCGAGCCATTGTGATTCCAATCAGTCGATATTCGCCATTGACATACCGATACAGCGCACCGCCAGACGACCCTGCTGCGATTTCAGCGGTAGACCTAAGATATACATCCAATTTGCCGTCTATTATATGAGGCTCAATCGATCCAATCATACCGCTCGTTATTGTTAGACTTCCACCCATCGGGAAGCCTATAGCATAGCATTCCTCGCCGATCAATAACTGAGCGAATTCTTGTTCGATGATGGCCGTAGAGTGATATATTGTTTTAGGATCTAAAAGGCGAATCAGGGCCAAATCTGATGATTTATCCTTTGCAATCACTTTTCCTAAATGCACATACTCACCCACCAGTTCGTTTCCGTTAAAATATACAGGAATGGAAATACTAATGATATCATTGGTATCGGTATCTAAAACACAATGTTTTGCTGTAAGGATTAATGTTTTAACATTACCGCTTATATCCTCGCGAGCCGAATGGACAATTTGACCCGAACAACTACCACTACTAGTTATTTTGACGGCGGGCGAAACCATCTGTGTTCGTACCTTCAATAGGTCGACTGGTGCCGCAAAGGATGTGCTGCATAATGCAACCATGATCACGCCTATTGCGAGAAGATGTTTCATTGGTTTACCTTGGGTGAGATTAGTATTTATATGAATGGGTTATTGGATACCTTGGAAGCCTTTAAAAAAGAGGAGCAAAAGCCCCTCTTTTTTATTATTGTTAGTGTGATAAAAATATCACATTAAGTTGCGAACTCGGAATATCCGGTAATACTTGTTGGCTTGATCCGCATTGTTACGGTCACCAACAACACCATCACCGGCTGTCGTCGCGAATGGGTTTGCTACCATCCCGTAACGGGTCTTGAAGCCGATCTTTGGCTGGAACGTATCTTGTCCAACTGCACGAACCATTTGGAGTGGTACGTATGGGCAGTAGAACAACCCGGCGTCATAGGGTGAAGTACCCTTATAGCCGACTGTCGCGAGTTCGTCACCAACTGAAGAACCACCGAAGTAAGGATCGATGTAAACCTTGATGCGACCATGAAGCATACCAACGAAGGTATTTCCAGTGTCGTCAACATTCAGGTTGGCTTGGAGTGCGGGAGTATAATCAAGAACACCGGCCATCGAAAGCGCAGAAGCGATATCCGAAGAAACGATGATGATATTACCCTTGCCCCGACGAGTAGCCTTGGCAATCGCATGAGCTTCGCGTTCGATCTGGAACACAAGGCCCTTGAACTTTTCAACCATCCAACGACCGTTTGAGTCGGTGTCAAGATCGAAAGTACCAGCAGTAGTTGTACCATATGCTGCACCCAGTGTCGCTGTCCGATAGATTGTGCGAACAACTTCGCGGTTGATTTCAGCAAGGATTTCGCTGGACAGAATGTTTGACAGTTCGGTTTCGGCGTCGAGACCGTGAACAGCCTTAAGATCCTGTGCGAGTTCCATGGTGTATTCTGCCTTAAGCGCACGGCTTCGGGCAGTAACAGTCACCTTATCAATGGTAAATGCCATCTCAGCAAAAGCATTTCCTGAGTCATCACCCAGAGCTTCGGCTCTTGCAGTTGTCATACCAGCACCAACACCATAGACAGAAGATGTTCCTGTCGCAAACACGGGGTTCGTGTTTGAGAGTGAGCCTGATGTGTTACCGTTCGCGCCAGCAGCGTTTGTTGACGAGAAGCCAGTATTAGCTTCGCTATGCAGAGCTTCCGCACCAGTCTGTGAAGCATAGGTTGACTTCATCGCGAAGATAAGGCCAGTAGGACCAGTCATTGGCTGAACGCCGCAGATATCATACGCGATAAGATTCGGTAGTGCACGACGAACTAGACTGATAAGAATCGGGTCGTAGTTGTCGATGGCGGAACCTGTCGCATTTGTAGGCGCAGCTTCCGAAAGGTAACCTGGAGTATGTCCGCGTTCCTCAGAGAGGGCTCTTTCCTCGTTCTCAAGAACGAGTGCAGTAACGGCTCTCTTATAAGGATCCTTAATCGCAGGCAGGCCTGGGTGATCAAGGACGGGTCCCCACTTGTTTTCTAGTTGCTCAGTAAGATACATTTTAGTTCTCCTTGTATTCTTATTATTTAGTAATTCTTAGTTCGGAAGCTTTTTACCTAGAACCTTGACATACTTGCCCATGGCACCGGTTAGTTCTTCATTAATCAGATTTCTTCCGTCAGCGAATTCTTCCTCTGAATCGGTAGTTCTTGCAGGCTTGAGCGTATTTGGAAAATAGCTTTCCCGCAGAGTTGTGACCTTGGCTTCAAACTTTTCGTCCGATGTGTATTCAACACCTTCAGCCAGTGTCTTGATCTTTTCGGCCTGAGTATCAGTCAGACCATCTGTTGCATGATTAATGATCTCGCTCTTTCGGCTTTCAGATAGCATCCGTGAAAGTTGGACGTTATTGTCGATTTCCTCATTAAGCTTGGATTCTAGTTCATCAACCTTTGCAGACAGTTCTTCCACGACATTAATCTTTTCCTCAGGAATGTCAATGTAGTTTTCAGAGAAGAGGTTCTTTAGGCCTGCAATGAAGTCTTCGGTTAGCTCGTTTCGGAGGCTTGATTCGATAGCAACTTCATTATCAGCAACCCACTGTTCGACCACATAATTCAGGTAGTCGTCCACACTCTCGGATAGTTGGGCATGGATCTTCTGGATTTCTTCAGCCAGAGCGTTATCATAGGCTTCTGTGATCTCAGCCAGTTCATGCTCTAGGCGTTCCTTAACGGCGGCTTCGAAGATTGTGGTAGCCTTTTCACGGAATTCTTCTGAGAGTTCTTCACCTTCCAATAGAGCATTGACATGTTCGGCCATGTCGATTTCGTATTCAGGAGCTTCTTCCTCGGTATCTTCTTCCGTATCTTCCTGGAGCTCAAAGTTTTCTTCGATGGCTGTGGCGATTTCGTCTTCGCTCAGACCTTCTTCAACCAGAGCATCAATGAAAGCTTCTAGTTCCTCAGAGATTTCTTCTTCGACCTCTTCGCCTTCAAACTCAAAGTTTTCGGCAATGGCTGTGGCGATTTCGTCTTCGTCAAGGCCTTCAGCAACTAGCTCATCAATGAAGTTTTCCAGTTCCTCAGAGATTTCATACTCGTCTTCCTCAGACATCCGGGTAGGAACATTGGCATTACCACTTATCTTATTTCCTGCCATTGTTAGGCCCTTGCGACGTTTTCTATCATCTTCGGAATCTTTATATCCATATTGAGCACCTCGTTTGCTGGAATGCATAGACGCCTTCTTGACATAATTTCCGATTCTCTCGCGACTAACTTCGTCAAGCTGGTCTTCCTCATGAATAGGAGCTGTTTCTCCACCCTGCTTGTCGGCTCGGCGAGCAGGAGCTTTCTTTGCATTTTTACCAGCTTTGGCTGGCCCTGATTCACCCGTAGGTGTTGTAAGAGCGGGTCCAAGATCCTGGACTTCCGCTGCATTTGGCGGAGTTGAATTGGGATTAGAGAAGCGACCATCAGAAGTCTTAGACTTCGGCTTAAGGGTTGCCGCGTTCGGCGTCGAACTGTTTGCACCCCGATCGGGATCGGGTCTAGACGGCACATCTGGTAAATGTGACTCGGTTAGAGCCTGATTTCTCAGAACGGCACCGGCTGTTTCTGTTAGTGTAGCCATGTTAGAATACTCCTTTATTCTGTACTATTTATAATTCCTGCAATTTCTACAATTTTGAGATGAAATTGCTGAATAGCTTCAGAGCCACGTCTTCGATTTCGTATCGACTAGCCTCTGTTAGTTGCTTTTTAGCATTTTCATAATCAATTGCTTTCCAACCTTGATTGGTTAGAATCCATTCAGATCCTTCCATAATACCCTGCACGAATGCATCGGGTGCGGAAGGATCCGCGACGATATCGGCCGCTGTAGCCAATCTAAAATCGTCTTGTACTAGTTGATACCCGTTAGCTGGTTTAAGAGACCCTACGCCTCTTGTTGACACACCTAGACAAGCACCGCCATCTAATAGACTTTTCACTATCTTACCATTAGGAGTATCCACGATTTTGGCTTTACCAATGAAGTTATTGCCATCTGGATATAGTTTGGTTATCATGTGCGAGACACGATCCAAATTGATTGCAGGTGAATCAGGATGACCTAGTTCACCGAATGCGCGATTCTTCTTTACATAGTTTTCGTTATATCGGTCAACTTCCCTACCGAGAATCTCTCTGGGATATACTCGACCATTGCGATTCTTCTGTTCGGCTTGCATGAAAATACCTTGGATGTAATGTTCCTTGACACCGTTCTTTTCTTCGGTAATAAACTCAACATCCTGGAGTTCTTCCTTAATCAGTTTCATGTAACTATTTCCTTGCTTCTTCTTGAAGAATTTTGGTCATCTTTCTTCTCCATGTATAGAACTTTTTCTGTCGCGACCCGGGTCGGCGCCTTTCCAGTCACCTGGTTTATTGTATACTTTTCTCGGCTTCGCATGTGTCTTTGCAAATTGTTCCATCTGACCAATAACATCGGGGTGTAAATTCAATTTCTTCGCGTGTGCATGTAATGCGCTGTAACCAGCATGATATTCTTCGCGTCTTTTTTGTTCATCAGGCAATTCAGATGTTGGCTTTTTGCCTTCAGCGATGATTTGCTTTAGTGTTTTCATCTATCTTCTACCTGTTTTCCTGTTGAGGCCTAATGCATTCCTCTTGCGGTTTGATCTAGCTCGTTTCATATTGGATCTATTCATCTTGCTCCGGCGCTTGATTTTACCGCGCCGTGCGCCTAGCTTTCTCTTTCGTCTTTCAGCGGGCGACATTCTAATCAGCTTACCACCTCGAAAGGTATATCCTGGTCGTGTCGAAACTTTCTTTCGTCTCTGGATCTTACCACCACGCACTCGCGCACGGACAATCTTGAATGAGGCTTCCAGAAGGTCTTTTTCGGATAACTTAGATTCTTTTTCTGGCTTTGCATATTTTTTGCGGAGATCGGCCAGCTTAATATTATGTTTATCATATAGACCAGAAACGTGATACTTGTTATCCGACATGGTATGTCTTTGCATCAAGTTCTTATGATCTTCAATTTCATCATGTTCTTGCTTTTCGGACGCATTTTCCTCAAGCGATCCGCGAGAGTATTGACCTATCTTTGCGACCTTGGAATGCATATCATCATCAAACTTTTTCGTTGTGATACCGAGTTTGGCCTTGAGTGCATCAAGTCTCTTATCACCCACCTTTTGCTTTTTGTAGGATGGCTCTTTGGCTTCCCATTCAGCCTTCTTTGCTGCATATTTCTCAGCCCGAGTTTCCTCTTGCAGCTTTGGATTAGGTCGAGGTTTTGGCACAGAACTCACAGGCTGTGAAGGTTTTTCCAATGTTGATGGAACCGGTGCTGCGACTGCTCCTGGCATTACCTTCTTTGGACCAATATCAGGCCCGATTTTGTGTCGATTGTCCACAACATTAGTGGACATCCGTCGACCTTCTATTTTGTATTCGTTAATCTCCGCTTCGCTGATCTTAGCCAGAATAGACTTCTTGACCTCAAATAGTTTCCGGTTAACCACAACTGATATCCATTCATCCAAAACATCTTTGGCTGTATCAAACTTCTTTTCGGAAATGGCTCGGATCAACTTGTCCATCATTATTACCTATTGAATGCACTAGGATCAGCAGTTTGTCCCGCATCATAATCATGATTATCTTTCTTGATATCGAATATTAGGGTAAAGTTGTCGCCGATTACAGGTCCTCCTACGGAGAATAGAATATCACCATTTGTGTTGGCAAGATCATTCGGATTTGTTAGGACGCCGGGGTGTCCGGGCAAATCTGGTCGAAGATCGATATTGCCGGTGTTTATTGTGATGATTTCATCATTAGCGAGACTGCTAGTAGCAGTGCCTTGCCACTTGAGAACAACAGATGAATTGGCTTTGACTGTACCGTATATTCTTCGGATTGTTGTTCGATAAGAGGGTCTGGGATGAGTTCCACTTACCATGATTTTATTATTGGTATTCAATGAGTATGCAAGAGCAGAAACATCAATAAGTGTCGTATTGGCTTCGGCCGTTCCATCTGAAATCCATACAAACTTGACAAGAGCCCTGTTTTGGGTGTCAAAAATCTTCTGTTCTTTTAGTACGTTTGCCATGTGGTTTTCCTAGTTCTTTAGCGTAAAGTTAAGCACTTCGGTGAAAGAATCCTTATTTCTATTTATCATTTCCTGAAATAGAACCTTGTTATTTTCATTCAAGGAATTGTAGGTATTCATGATTTTGGTTGCAGATGTTGGATTTATGTCCAGACTATAGAACTTTGCTGCTTGCATGATGTATTGTTCGGATATCTCATCCTTCTTTGCGGGCTTCTCATCAGGCGTTGAATAGAGTTTATCCAGCTTGGCCTTCTGGATACTCTGTTGCCTGGCTCTTACAGCCGAATATCCATTGAGTTTCCTGCCACCAAATGCGGGACCAGTCTTTTTGAGCGACTTTGTGGTATCCTTGGATCCATCTGTACTTTTATCTTCACTATCGCCAGAACCACCAACAATATTTGATCCTACAGCACCCGGAACGAGACCTTTACTAAACTTACTTTTGCTTCCAAGTTTGGCTGCAGCCCTAGCCGCGCGTGAAGCCCTGAACGCTCTGACGCCTGCTCCGACGGCTCTGATGACTTTTGGTGCTGCCGCAACGAGCCTGGCAGCCCCAACAGCAGCCCCAACAGCAAGCGGGACAAGCGGCAGAGCTTCATTAAGTTCCTGTTCCTCATCCAGATCCTCACTAAGACCTATTGATTGGAATGGTACTGATATGTATTTGTTGATCCGGTCTGCCCAGTATAGAGCGACCTTCTGACCATCTGGAAATACTCGAATAGCTCGGCGCTTTAGGACTATGAGCGCGGGTATCTGGTTTACATCAGCACCTACTCGGACGTTACCTCTATTCTCTTTGTTGGCATTGGCAATGGATTTTGCTAGCGCGCCTGGTCCTATGCCTCTTTCGCCAGTGGCAGGTAAGGCTGTCACTTCATTGATAGGAATATCCACAAACTCACCGTACTCGGGTTCTTCATGGACGATCTGTCGTGTCCGACCGAAAATCTGGCGATCATTCGTCACAAGCTCCAGGAGCTTGTCGAGAAGGTCAAGAAGGACCTGCCGTTCAGCCTTGGTCATCTTCGCATTATCTTTAGCCAAAGCCCGTTTCAGGAGCATCAGTTTACTAGGATCAAAAAGCCCACTCCGAACAAGAGTGGTTAACTTTTTGATGTCTGTGTTATCGGTATTCTCTAATACCGCATCCTCTGATGTCTTCCTGATTTGGGCTAGGGTTTTCATTATTACTTCTTTCCTGACTTCAATGCTTTATGTGCAATCGCCTTTGCCTTCTTCCGAACTTCTTTACGCATGTCTCGCTTTGATTTACCATTCATCAGGTAATCATCTTGTTTGCCTTGCATCCAAGGCTTATAATCATGCTTGGATTCTTCCTCGACCCTTTCAAGGCCAAAGTAGTTGTGCGCGATCTCAATCTTCCGATCATCAAGGGCCTCGACGGCCTTGGCTGATAGGGTTGCATTGAACTTCTCGCGCATATCATCCAACTGATTATTGACAATATCTTGGATAGCATTATCAATCGTTTCTCTAGACATTAGAATCTCCTTTGTTCTCTATTTATACTAAGGAACAGGTGTAATAGTTGATTTCCCTATGCTGGTCGGGAGTCTGTGCATCACTACCAACCAGTTTATTAGGACCGCCTGTTACTTTCAACTTGGTTCCACGCGGCAATATGAACTCATGCTCGCCTGGATTGACTGACATATCATCAGCATACACACCCGGCTTCTTGGGTGGTACATAGATCTGGAGTATAGTGGGTGCACCCGTAGCCAATGCATGTTCCATGCTGAGGGTGGTCGATCTAAATCCCTTTGTGATGAATGAGATCCCCGGAGCCAGTTCTTCTCCTGCATCGATAGCAGAAAACACGATGATTTCAGTGGGTGTAAGAACCTTCTTCATTGCACTATCAAGAGCTTGGATTATAGCAGGGCTTGAATCTTGTGGTCCACCGGGTTGCAACTGCTTAGGATCGACACCTGTAGGCATGCCACTTAGCATATCACCGGCTTCATAATATCCTGTGTCTGTCCACCATTTGATTGCGTCCAGTTGGTTCTCATCATATTTCATCGCGTCATATGTCTTTGATAACACGGCCAGAATGTCCTCGTTATCTTTGCCCTGTGCTTTAGACATAGTGCCGAAGTCATCCGATCGGTTCTGTGCATAATCATTTGTTTTTACGGCCTTTGAGAATGGAACCAGTTTATCGTTCTTGACGATATAGGATACCTGGTTTGTCTTGGGATCTGCATATCGACCAAATCCCACATACTTAAGGCCCAAATCCTTGGCTTGCTTTGCAGCAATACCGCTAACTTCGGCCTTTGCAATATTCAAGTCTTCTCTAATATGGTCTATATAACTTTTCATTTTGCAAACTCAATATCTTCTTTTTTTACTTGAAACTTAGGAGGCTTCTCTTGCTGGGGGGGTGGTAGTTGTGCTTGACCCTGTTGAGGACCGGCCAACTGTTGCTGTTGTTGTTGTTCAGGATCATTTGGGTCGATCTGGGGCATACCGGTCGAAGGATCAATGCCTTGTGTTTTCATGTTGGCTGCATCAGCATCGGCTTCCTCTTCCATCTGCTTATCAATCTCCTCAATATCTTCATCATTCTGTTTTAGGAGATTGCGCCGAATCCATTCCTTTGAAAAGTATCGACCAACAAAGGGTTCGATTAGTTGAAGGGCTGTGATACGATTTGTTAGAAGTTCTGTTTCCTTCATCTCATCAAAGTTATTGTCCTTGAGGAAATCATACCAGATATCTTCTTTGAACTCATTCCATTCTTCTTCGGTACAGATCCTCTTTAGGACCAGCTGGACTCGAAGGAGATCATCAAAGAGTCCTGAAAACTTGCTTCTTAGTCTGGATACGAACTTTGCGAACTTCAGTTCATCCCGAGTGATTTCTGTGGTCCGACCTAGTGAGAATCCCGGGCTGGGATTATCAAGCCGACTCATTGGAACACCCAAGGATTTATAGAGCTTCTTCTCGAAATATTCCACGTCTTCCATCTTACCGAGATTTTGACCACCCTCTAGTGTGGTGATTTCAGTTCCTCTTGAACCTTCGCGTCTCGGTAGCCAGAAGTCTTCAAGCATGGACATATGCTTTCGATCATCACGGATTTCACCCGTGGCCGAATCATACACCAGCTTGTTTCTGTATTTGGTCATGATGTCGCGAAGATATTGTTCGGCTTTGATTGTCGGCATATTACCAACATCAACATAGAAGATTCGTCGCTCAGGTGCGCGAGACATTCGATATATTACTGTCGCGTCTTCTACCATTCGGACTTGATTGAGTGGCTTGATGGCTTTGTGGAGATATGATAGGACCATGGCCCGTCTGGAATCCATCAATCCTGAGTTGACATTCACAATAGAATCGACTGCAATTTTCACACCCATATTGGAATGGGCGCCTATGATGCCTCGTTCATTATAGAGGTAATACTCATTAACGGCCTTGATCACATCAACGGATGTTGTAGCGTCTTTCGACTTTTGTATTTCACGGATTTTTCGGATTCTTCGAGGATCGATATACCGTATTTCCTGTATACCTTTTCGGGGATTAGTTTCGTCAATGACTACATGATAGAATAATCTACCATCAACATACCATCTCTTGAATGTGTCATGACCATTAGCACCAAATCCTAACAACTTTAGAATTGTGGCAAATTCGTCTGTAATCTTTTTTCTAACTGCTTCGGGTTGTTTTAGTTCATCAACATTCAATTCAACGGATTTGCCGTTATCTTCGGTAACGATAGCTTCATTGATGATTTCATCAATCGCAGATTCGATCTCGGGTTGCATCGACATTTCCCGATATCGGGTAATAAGCTCGACCTCATTCCGGATGATACCATCCATGTCCACATATGTACCATAATGTGAACCACTGGTAACCGTAATCGCACCATCATCCTCTTGCGGAGGCGCAAAAGTCTTATTCGTGGCTGCTTCCTTTACAGGATCGACACGTTTTTTAATCTCGAAGCCGAACATTTGCACCATTTTATAGATATTCCCATTCTGGCTTTTTGTATTTCAATCTATAAAAGACCGCATCATATTTCATATTTAGGGTAATAGATGCTTCGCGCAAACTACCAAATATCCCATGAGGAGTCTTTATTCTCTTAGCAAAATTATTGTTAGATCCAGATTGATTAACATGGGGTCGAGGTCCCCGTAATGCTGCCTTATGTCTTTCAGTTTTGGGTTCTCTGCTACTGCTATCACTACACTTTTTCCTGAATGCCAATCTATCATCATATGTGATAGATGTCCAGCGTTTTTTGCATACCTCGCGGCCGTTCTGACTCAGTTTTTCCTGGATGATTTCTTCTTTATTCATCCAACCACTTAGCGCATGCCATGCCAATCTATCTTGCCAACGACCATGTTCCTCATAGAGTTTTCTATGAGCTTCAGCATGTTCCTCAACAGACAGTAGAACCAGATTATCTGGTTCATTTGTACCGCCTGCATGCCTTGGCACTATATGGTGCTTATGCTTCATACAATCTCCAATCTCCAATCTATAATAAAGGATCCTCTCAGACCCCATACTATATATGATCTTAATATATGGGCACATTCCGAATGGGCGGAGATGCTCCAGTAACACCAGTATCATTTGGTGAAGACTCCCACCATTGATAGCACAGCGTCACGGTATATTCTTCAATACGGTCATTATCTGCCCAATCAACTTCAATTGGAGTCACTTCCATCGGAAACATTCCGACGAATGTGTATGATTTTAGTGCTTCTCCCGTCTTTGCGAACTGAGTAACAGTTGCTTGGACCGTATAAGATGTCGGTGACCGGAAAGAAGGATGTCGAAGATTGCCTCTATGAGAATTGATTCCGTTCAGCCAAAGTTCGAATGCATTTCGGATCTTGAAATCTTCATCATTAAGGAGAGTAACCGTCCATTCAGGGAATGTTCGGTTACCAGCAAACTTCAATTCTCGTCCAAAATAGTTGACCGAGACTGGATTGATTTGTGTACCGGGTAGCTGTGCGGCCTTACAGAAGAATCGAAACTGTTCTGCTACACCCAGGCCATCGGAACCAACTCTGGCTGTTGCTGGTACGCCCGCTGTGGCTAGCTGAGGAAAGTTGAATGCTACCTCAAAAAGATTAGGTCGAGCGCCATCATTGGCCATTGATGATCTGAATTGTTGAATATTGAAAGCCATTTGTTATTTACTCCTTAGCGTTATTCTTATTCTATTTATTTATGCGATTTGGTTCTATTTTCAACCCATGGCAGCAATTGTAGATTATTGATCGATGCCGTTATGTGTTCAGACATACCCAAATCAAACGCTTTCTTTATCGACATTTTATGATCCAATTGATAACCCTCATCTATTCCACAAAGAGTTCTCGGCAAATCATCAGGATTTAGTAGGTGCTTATTCTTCTCATAAACTTTTTCGGACAGCCTACGGACTTTATATGCATAGGCTTGAAACTCTTTCTTGTTCGGGTTCCAGTTATGGTGTGCTGGACCA
>Ga0181348_1000491_pt1 | contig 17238 bp, 20 predicted proteins | sample Su13VDMM110DN_FD_130092 | JGI IMG/M metagenome (GOLD analysis project Ga0181348, IMG submission 130092) | Freshwater viral communities from Lake Michigan, USA - Su13.VD.MM110.D.N | ecosystem: Environmental > Aquatic > Freshwater > Lake | place: USA: Michigan | collected 2013-07-16
GATGGCTTATTCTTGCCTCGGTTACTAAACTTCTGAAAACTTTCCTCGTTCATAGCCCTAGTATATCTCCTGTATTGAAATAGTCAAACCGAAATCCATTGAGATCCATTAGAATCTTTGTACCAAATATACATTATGCCCAAATCATTAATCCACAATTGATTTTCTACGGGATTGATTGGTGCATTTGTTCCTCTAAAAGGCTCTGTAAGACCACTATTAATCCAACTGGATTTTTCTTGTTGTGGGCTTTTTTGTGTAGTACGTTTGCACGCATACATTCTACCTTGGTCAACTACAACATCTCCCTTTTTATAAGTTTGGGGAGTACCGTTTGAATTTTTGAATTGAAATTGACCTCGAAACATTTTAAATATTTAGATATTTGTCTTTATCTTTGAAAAGTTGTTCTTCTTTTCAAACTGCATGCTTTGATCAAATTTATCTACTAATTGATCTGCCTTATGACTAATGATATAGATAGAACATTTGTTAGTCATCTTATTCAAAATTTTCATAAAGGCTTCCGTACCAGCAGCATCAAGAGATGAATCAAGAATCTCATCAAAGATCAATAGATTACAGTTAAGGCTATTCTTCATTCTTGCAACTTCACGCCAAGTCAATAGGATTGCCAAGTCAATACGTTGTTTTTCTCCCTCAGAGAAAGAGGAATATGAGAATGCATCTCTATATCGTGATTTAATTGTTTCCTTGAACTCTTCATCGATGGTGAAGTCAACATAGAGATTAAGTTTTCCGAGGAACTTGTTAACGAGTCCATTGATGATGGGAACATAATGTGCAATAATGCGGCTTTTAAGACCGCCATCTTTGAGTATATCATAGACAATATCATGGTGTATTTGTTTTGTTATTAAGCCGTCCAATTGCCTAGTAACACTTTCCTTTTCTAATTCTGCGTCTTTGATTTTTTGCAATAATGTATTTTCATTTTCATTCACCAACTTCTTATTCTTTTCTTTTTTCATAAAACTAAGAGAAGATTGATTGCTGATAATCTGATATGAGATATCATTATTGTCGGACTGATATTTTTGTTTGAGTGTCTTCAGTTCTTCTACTTTAGTTTGAAGTTCTAGAAGTTCTGCATTCTTTTTTGTGGCGATAGCAATAGCCTTGCGACAATCTTCCAACTTAGATTCTTTATCTTTAATATGCTTTTCTTTTTGAAACTTGGGTAGGTTCTGACCACAGCATTTACATAAGGCATTTTCTTTAAGAGATACAATCTCTTCAACCAAAGTTGTTTCTAATACCTCTGCCTTAGTTAACATAGCAGGAACATCTTTTAGAGCACTTAGGCTTGTCAACTTCTTGGTAAGTTTAGCAGATACGTCTTTCAGATTCTTTTCATGCTTTACCTGAAGTAAATTATCATTTGTAATCTTAGTTGTATAATCTTGAATAGATGCTTCAATAGACTTAATCTCTTCTACTGCTGTAGTTTGTATTGTTTCCAATACTTCTTTTTGAGACTTGATCTTTTCGTGTACAATCTTTAACATACTTTCTTGTTCACCAAGAGACAATTTTAATCCTGATAGTTGACCCTTCACATAAAGATTCATATCAGCAAGAATATCAAGATTCAAAAGACCTTCAATAATCTTACGTCTTTCAGCAGGAGTCAATTGCATGAAAGGAACAAAGTTAGATTTACCAAGAATAACTACCTGCTTAAATGCTGCATAATCAAATCCAAGAATATTTTCTTCAAACATCTCTTGGTAGTCTTTAGTTTTGGCATTCTGATCAAGCATTTCTCCATCTTTATAGATCTCAAAGAGTTTGGGTGCAAGACCACGGCGAACTAGGAAATGACAGTTAGACTTTTTAAATTCAATTTCTACAACACACTGCTTGGCATTAACTGTATTGATCAGTTGCGGAATGTTAATTGGTCTAAATGGCTTACCAAACAAACCAAAGCATAGAGAGTCTAATAGAGCAAAAGACTTACCGTTTCCATTGGTACCAGTAACTAATGTGGTTTTATAATTATCGAGTTTAATCTCAGAAAAATTATTACCAAATGAACCAAAGTTTTTAAAACGAACTGTTAGAAAATCTATCAATCTTCATCCTTTGACATTGCAGCATTATATGCTAAGTTGATAATATCAGCAAGCACATTTTTATTAATTGATTTTTCTGTAACTGTATCAATCTCTTCATGAAGTAACTGTAAAGTGTCTTTATGAATATCAACAGCCACTAGATCTGGGTTTGCCGTTACATCTTCTGTAACGGCTAACTCTGCTACTCCGGCTTCGTAGAACTTATCCAAGTACTTTTCAAAGGCTGGACCTTTAGTTCGGTTCTTGATAAAGATCTTAACATATGTATCTTTAAACTTTGAGTAGTCTAACTTTTCTGGGTTGGTTTCATCGTAGTCAAACGTATAGAAAAGCCTTTTTGGATTCTCAATAAATTCAAGCGTTCTTGCTGCAAAATCAAATACGTGAAACCCTTTGGCTTCCCAAACGTCTGAGAAAGCCATTTGATACTGAGATCCCAGGTAATGTATATTATCCCTGCTAGATTTAATGTGATAATGACCAGTAAGAACATATTCAAATTTGTCAAAATGTTTTGGATCATAACCATGCTCAATAAAGATACCACGAATACTTTGAAAGCCACACAACTCTAAATGTCCTAGTAGTAGAGAGCAAGTGGTGTTAGTAATAAACTCTGCCGATTGAATCTCGTTCTCTGGATTGATCCAAGGCAATAATGCAACACAACCAGCAGAGGTTTGAATCTCTATTGGTTCTGAGTGAATCTCCCAGTTTGAATACTGTTGTGCAATTTCTTGTAAAGAATTTACTGTATTATTATTCTTGTAATAAGTATCGTGATTGCCACAGATAGCAATACACTTTATACCAAGTTCTTGAAGAGGTTCAAAGAACCTTGTGCGAACTTGTTGAAGCGTCTTAAAATTAATATATTTTCTACGGTCAAAGACATCACCCAAATGAAAGATAGTCTTAATATGGTTCTCTTTAATATACGGAAATAACTGTCCCTCAAAGAAAGACAGAAAGTATTCCAGGACTATTGGGGAATCTGCTTTATACCCAAAGTGGGTATCGTTAAGAATGACTGCCTTCATATATCTTTCTAGTTTCTTTCTTTTCAATTAAATTATGAACTAAAAATTCTTTCTTTGCTAACTCAACATCTTGATCAACCATCATCTTGGCAAGTTCATACACAGATACTTTTGGTTTCCAATTTAATACTCGTTGAGCCTTAGTTGAATCTCCAAGAAGCTGATCAACTTCAGTAGGTCTATAATATTTTGGATCAATTATTACATAATCTTTATAATTTTTCCCAATCAATCCAAAAGCATAATCACAAAATTCTCTAACAGAAATCATCTTCCCAGTAGCAATAACATAATCATCTGGTGTATCTTGCTGAAGCATCATCCACATGGCTTCAACATAATCCCCAGCATATCCCCAATCTCTTAATGATTCAATATTTCCCAGTCTCAATTCTTTTTGAAGTCCTTGAGAAATTCTAGCAACAGCCCTGGTAATTTTTCTAGTTACAAAAGTTTCACCTCTACGAGGGCTTTCATGATTGAATAGAATACCACAGGAGGCATGCATATTGTAACTTTCGCGGTAATTAACGGTCATATAATGACTATATGCTTTTGCACAACCATATGGGGATCTAGGATAAAATTGAGTAGTTTCTTTTTGAGGAACTTCTTGAACCTTTCCAAACATTTCACTACTTGATGCTTGGTAGTAACGAATTTTATTTCCACTATGATCTTGGTATGATCTTATAGCCTCTAATACATTCGTTGTTCCTATAGCATCTACATCCCCGGTATATACTGGCATATCAAAAGATAATCTTACATGACTCTGTGCTGCAAGATTATAAAGTTCTGTAGGATGATATTTTAAAAGAATATTATATATACTTGTAAAATCATTCATATCTCCATAGTGAAGAAATAATGTTTTATTGTAAACTTCTGGGTTTTCAATATGATGTTCTAATCTTCCGGTGTTGAAAGAAGAACTTCGACGGATTAATCCATGGACTTCATATCCTTTAGATAATAAAAAATCAGTAAGATAACTTCCGTCTTGCCCAGATATTCCAGTAATTAATGCTATTTTTTTCATATATCGAGTGTTGGTTTTTTAGATTTGCGAGTTCTTTTAGCTTTCTTGGGAGTTAGCATTTCATCGAATCTAGTCATATCAAGATCAGTAAGACCAAAAAAGTCTCTACGACCTATATCAATACCAGCATAGGTTTCATTGAACCAATGATGAAAGTCTTTATCATTCTGCTGTTCTGCATACTTGTATTGGGTATACTTCTCTCGTTTTTCTTTGTTTATAATACGAACAAAAGAAAACCAGCAGATTTGAGTTAAATAACCAAAAGGGCTGCTGGACTTTTCTGGATCAAAGTTATCAATATAGGTAACACAGTTTAAAACTGCATCAGATACCATTTCTTCTCTATATGGATAGTTTGCAAAATTGGGGCGATATGAAAGTCTAGAAGCAATTTTTAAAATACATTCCCCTATAAAATCTGGAATCTTTGGTTTTTTACGACCAATATTTTCTGCATCTTCTTTTTTTTGTTTGTATCCAATTAATGCATCTAGAAGATCTTGATTACTCACATAATCAGCATCTGAAGCTGCTTTATTTTTTCTTTTCTTTTTAGGTTGTTGCACAGCTTATTATACCACCATATATTAAATAATACAAATATTATTTTCTAATATTATTATAATGTATAGTAAAATAATCTATTGTTTTTTGTAAACCCACTTCTATGTCAGTAAATTCAAAATTAGAAAAATATTTTTTAAATTTATTATTTTCAGTATTCTTTTTTAAAATTCCTTCTGGTTTACTTTTATCAAAAATAACTTCGCCTTCAAATTTCATATATTTTACTATATATTCAACAATTTCTTTTATAGTATATAAAGGTCCAGGAGATACTATTAGTGGTTCATCTATTAATATATTCTTATCATGTATTTCTGTTATAATTTTTGCTAAATCATTAGCATACATGAATTCTCTTTCTGCATTCCCACTACCCCATATAATAAAAGGTCTGTTATTAATTTTTGCCATATAACATTTATGGATTAAGCTTGGGATAACATGTCCATTTTCAATATCATAATTATCATTTTTACCATAAAGATTACACGGTATTAAACAAGATGTAGTAATATTATATTGTTTAGATAAACATCTTGCTCCAACTTCAATCATTCTTTTAGCATAGGCATATGCAAAATTAGAATTATGTGGTTCACCATTATGTAAATAATTCTCTTTTAGTGGTAAAGGAGATTCAGCAGGAAATATACAGGTAGACAAAAGAAAAGAAATGTTTTGTATATTTTGTTCTTTACATACTTTTATTAAATTTAAATTAATTTGCATGTTATCCATAAAATAATCATATGGATATAAACTATTAGATTTTACTCCACCAACTTTAGCTGCAGTGTGGATTATTTTTGATATATTATTATTTTTTATATAATTTTCTAATTGTTCATAATTATATAAATCAACTTCTTGTCTAGATGGTCTAAAACCAAAGTTAAAACAACTGCCCAATAATCCTGAACTGCCAGTTATTAAAGTATTCATATAATTATTTCCAAATTTTCTTCAATGAGTCCCCATGATATATCATTTGCTTCAAATAATTGAGAATTAATATGTGGATTTATTTTTTTATTTGTATTCATAGTATCATGATCAAAATGATAAAATTTTATTTCAGTGTGGTCTAGATCACCACCGTATTCATATTTTTGCAAAAGACGATGATGAAATTCTATATCTTGCCAACCCCAGTATATTAATTTTTCCCACCAACCGGTGCTAGACTCCCACAATTCTCTATTCATAATAATAGATATTGCACATCCTCTAAAATTATTATTATCTATTTTATCTTGAGATAAATTATTATTTGATAAAATATAATCAGTTATATCTTTTATAGAATTTGCATTTTCATGAATATTTTTTGGTATATGGTATCTAGAACCCCAATAAAATTTTTTATCATTATTGGTATCCATATTTTTAATAAATTCATATAATTTTAAAAAACTATATTCTGGTACAAAACAATCTGAATCCCAAAAGATTACATGTTTACCAGAACTTTTTCTAAATGCAGCATTTAAAGGGTGTACAATTGAATATCCTGCATCACCATTATATTTTTTTGTAGTTTCTGGTGGTACATATAAACATTTAAACTGTGGATGTTTTTCTGTAATCAAAGAGTCTATAAGTTTAATTTCTGAACCCCAATCACACAAGATAATCTCTATATCATCATTTTTTAAATTTTTTAAATTTTCTATTGTTTGTTGTATATTAAATTTTAAAGCATTTAAAGATCTAAACGAATCATTTTTTCCTGGTATAATAATAGACAAAAGCATATTTTTTATTTTACTCTCCACGCTATCATAGAATGACCTTCGATAAAATAACTTCCAGTATATAGACGTTTTGTATTAACAATTTCAATTTTATTTAAAGCTTCTAAAGTTTTAAGATAATCCATAAAGCCACATAAATAATTTCTTTTTCTAAAATATTCAATGGACAAATAATCTATAAGATTAGTTTCATCTAAAAATTCTGCCATGGGTTCCATATGAATACATATTGCGGGCTTCTGTTCAATTAAATAATTGATATAATCTTTATATCTATCTCCAACTTGTTCCAATGCTGCAACAGAATAAATTAAACTATTTGGTTTGATTTTAAATAAATTATCTGGTTCAAAAAAATCAAATCTATGTCCATCAATTTCTGTTCCAAATATATTATTTATTTCTTTAATAATTTCTTGAGACGTTTTTGTCCAATCTAAACCACAAAAATTTAAATTTGGAAATTGTTTTTGCAATCTAAGAAGATGATACGCTGGTCCTGCACCGAATTCATATACATTTTCAATTCCTTCAAGATAATTATTTAATATTGTATCAACAAAGGCTATATGGATATCATAATCAAAAGTTTTTGATAATGGGTTTACAATATTTTGTTTCCATCTAACATATCTATTTTTACTATGATATTTTGGAATTAAAAGATTAAAGTTTTTTGTTTCTTTAAATTCATTTAAATTTTCTTCCCATCCAGATTCCCATTCAGCTAATCTATGTTTTCCACTCTTTTTAATATCACCTATTAAAACTTTTATTACATTTATCAAATAATCATTTAATTGTTTGTTAGAAAGATTTTCGTATTTTAACGGATTTTCCTCCAATCTTTTTGATACAAAAGAAGGAACTTTCATATTTAAAATACTTTCAATATCGTTTTTTGTAATAATTTCACTCATAATATAAATTCTTTTGCCAATTAATTGTTTGTAACAAACCTTCATTTATAGGAATAAATTCTTTTTTATTGAATTCTTCATTATATTTATCTAAGCTTAAGTTAACTGTTTTTGGATTACCAGATAATGTATTTTGTTCGGTTGTTGGTGCAACAACATTACAGTTCATCAAATTACCAATTACATTAGCTAATTCTAAAATAGAAATCTTTGAAACACCAGAAATATTATATATTTTTTGTTTTCCATGTAATAAAATATTAACTAACATTTCAATAATATCTTCTATATACCCATAAGTCCGCAACGAGGACCCATCATCTAATAATTCTATTTTTTTGTTTTGTATTGCTTTTTGTATAAAATTATTTAATACTCTAGCATCATCTTTTTTTGTTCCGGGTCCATATGCAAGACTAATTCTTGCAATTTTAATATTATACCCCTGCAAAGCAAAAGCATTACATATTGCCTCACCACACCGTTTACTTTCTATATAACAAGCACGGGGATGATCTGGAGTGGTAGTACCAATCATAGTTTCTGTTATATTTTCTTCATCAATACCACTGTATATTTCACTTGTACTACAATATAAAAATGTACCATTTAAATTTAATAATTTAAAAAGATCTTTTGTTGTTTTTGTATTAAGATCAATTGTTTTTAATTGATCTTTCATAAATTTTTGTGGTTGACCATAACATGCAGCATGTATTATTATATCAAAACCACTTAAATTGTCTAAAAACTGTTGTTGAAGATCATCAATATTTTTTGTATTTGTTAAATCAGATTGTATAACAACACAACCATCAAAAAATTGCCTTATATTTGATTCTGGAATACTATGTATCCAACAATATATTTCAATATTTGTATGTTTTTTAATCTCTTTAAAAAGAGATACCATATGCAAACCAATTAAACCTGTTGCACCGGTTATTAAAATCTTTTTATTTTTTAATGATGAATAATCAATTGTTTTAATAATATTTTTAGAACTGTCACTTATTAAATTAAACATGCTTTAATTCTTTCTTTAATATTTTCCACATCAAGTTTATTGTTTGTATCATGTTCTATTTTTGTTCCATAGTTAAATAAAAATTTTCTAGGAATACCTATATTATAATAACAACATTTTTTATCTTTAAGTGCATTTGTCACTAGATGGTTTGTTGTTCCCTCATAAAAAGGCTCGCATATAATAATTTTCTCATTAAAATTATTTTGTAGAGTTTTTATATCAAAAGGAACAATACAGTTATAATATAATATCGTAACATCTAATTCTGAAGATGCTTTTAAAACACTTGATAAAATATTTCCAAAACAAACTATAGTGGCTTTAGAACCTTTTTTTACAACAGTTGCTTCTCCAATGGTTGAAATAAATGATTCTGTATTTTCATATTCACTTAAACGATAATATTTTGGATATTTTGAATTATATTCATTTAATAAAAAATGATTTAATTCTTCACTTGTACCGGGAATAAAAATTTTTAAATTTGGTATAGATAATAAAATTTGAATATCACCCGGACAATGGTGTGTGCACCCTAAAGCAGCATAATCATATGAACTACCTACACTAATAAAATTTCCATTTAATTCTTGATATCCAAAATCAATTTTTAATTGTTCTAAAGCTCGTTCAACAAGAAAAGGAGCTATAGTATGAACAAAGGGTATAAGTCCAGTCCGCGATAAGCCAGCAGCTAAACTAATTGTAGATTGTTCTAAGATACCAATATTATATGCCCTAGAAGGAATGTTTTTTAATTCTTCTCTAAAACCAAAAACCCCTATGTCTCCGAGCAATAAAACAGAATTTATATCTTTATATAAAATTTCTTTTATAGATTTTACAAATTGTTTTCTCATGTTTATATTTTATCCCCCACCGTGAATTCTTGTTAATAAATTGATTATCATATTTGGATTAAATAAACACGCCGCTCCTGCAACATTTGAATTTATACAAATAATTTCATTGCATTTTGATAATAAAAGACATTCAATTAATACATCTTGTCCATGTTTAATTTTATCATCTCCAGATACTATATGACAAACTGGAGAACGACTATTAAGATTTTCGGCACGTAAATTAGTTTCATAAAAACAAACATTATCAAATGCTTCATTAATTTTAATTATAGCCTCATGATTATCAGAAGCAACAAATATTTTTTTATAATTCTTTTCTTTTTGTATATCTTTTATTTTATCAATATATGACTGTACACAATGAAATCCATAATCAGTACCTCTAATATGTACTGCTAACATAGAATCTTCATAATTTGTTTGAATAAATGAATTAATTTTTGTTTCAATTTCAAAAATTGGTTTTATATATTTTTTTATAATATCATTTATTTTAATACGATATTCTATTTCTAAATCTTTATTTCTGGATTCTACTTTGTTCCACAGATTTAAATGATAATCACCCCTACTAGGGCATGCCATCATATAATCATCAACTAAAAAATTAGCATTTTGTGTTAAAGAGGTTATTTCTTTTTGTTCACCTTCTATGATATTATCATTAATATTTTCAAAAAAGAAATTCCACGGATTACTATTATTATTTTGATATAAGTATTTTTCACCAATAGCTATTATTGGTTTCATATTATTAATTTCACAATAATGTATATTATCTATAATTTGAAATAAACTAGAAAAAAAACCATACTCTCTTGTTTTTATTATTAAACTATTTTGCATATTAATATATGTCTTTCAATAATATATGTATATCAGAATCAGTTGGAGATTTATGGTGCCACTCAGGATTATTTTCCATAATTTTACATCCTTTTCCTTTTATAGTATTAGCTAAAATAAAATATGGTTTTTTTGTATCTTTAGATAAACTATTTTTAATTTCTTCATTATTGTGACCATCAATTTCAACACATTCCCAAGAAAAAGATTTAAATTTATCTATAATATTTCCAATATCAATAGCTCTATCAGTTGAATGATTATGGTCCATAATACAAATTAAGTTGTTTAAATCATGTTGTGATGCCAACAAAGCTGTTTCCCATATGGTTCCTTCATTGCATTCACCATCACCAATTATAACAATAACTTTTCCTTCTTCATTCTTTATTTTTTTACTTAATGCCATTCCTGCTGCAAATGGAAAACCATGACCAAGAGAACCAGTAGAACACTCTATACAACTATTTTTACTACATGGATGACCTCCAATTGGAGAATTAAAGTCACAAAAAGTATTTAAATCACAATTTAATAATTTAAAATGATCTAATATAACATACAAGCCAAGGGAAGCATGTCCTTTAGATAAAATAAATTTATTATTTGTATTTGATATAAAATTTGAATATATAACATATAAAAGATTTAGTATAGAAAGTGAACTTGCTATATGACCTTCTTTTTTAGAATACGATACGTTTATTATTTTTTTTATTAAATTTTGCATTTAATTTTTATTCTATATAAATTCTTTTTTATCTATCTCTAGGTCTGAATTTAATAATTTACCTCTTATTTTTTTTATATAATTGGTTCTAAAATTGTTAAGCATTATTCTATTTTCATCTCTTAAAGAAGATATTTTTTCACCAGTTTCAGACGTTTGAAAAGCTACTGGTGGATTGTATTTTAATACTAAAAAAGAATTTTTTTTAAAAATATCATTTAAATATAAATCTATTGGTAAATTTATTGTCGTATATCTTATACTATTTAAAGCTTTTTTTGCTCCAGCAACTGATATTATATAACAATGTGCACATCTAGAATGTAGTGTAGCTGTAAATCCTATTTCACTTGATAATAGTTCTAAATTACAACAAGAACCTAAAAAACAAAAATCATAATTTTGATTAAGAGATTGTTTTAATACTGTTTCAAATTCATCTGTAAAATAAACATCATCTTCAAGTATTAATGCATATGATTTATCTGATTTTATTAATAATTCCCATGCTTTTTGATGGGATAAAAAATTAGCCGCAATTGCTTTTGAATAATCTTTACAAAATTTATTCATATTCAAATCAGTCATTTCATCTCTATCATATTCATCAATAAAAATTTTATTTAAAAAATCATAAGAAACTAAAGAGTTATCTAATAATTTTTTTCTATTAATTAATTTTTTATAATGTATTATATATGTATCAATCATATATTATTCCATACAATGTATGTTTGTGTATTACTACCCCATCCACTATTAAAAAAATTATTTATTGTTAGAGGATATTCTTCTTTAGGAAGAGTTTGAAGTTTTTTCCAATTATCTAAAATACCTTCATGACCAGAATACCATTGATTTTTAAAACTTACATCTTGTTCAAAATAATAATTATAATGATTAAAATAAATTGGAAGCACGGCATGTCTACCATTGCCACCAACCAATAGAGGTGGTTCATGTGATTTAAAGTCTTGCCCTTTCCAATCCCATAATCTCCTATACCCATCCTTTATACATTCCCCCCATTCTCCCTTGGCAACTATATTTTGTCCAAGCCAAGAATGGGCTGGAAATGCAGCGGAGTCTAAATTGTTATCTAGCAAAGTCTTCTCAGCTAACTCAATATTTTCTAATGACCATTGTTCATCACAATCAATTTGCCATAAAAAGCTATTATTAGTTTTTTCTTTGATAATTTCTATAGCAGCATTTACTTGTTCATCTTTAGATGCCCACAATCCTTCACAAATAATAACTTCGACTTTTGGGTTATCTGAAAGTTCAGTTAAAAATTCTAATGTTCCATCTACGCTTCTTCCATTATTGTGTAGATTGTCTGGCATCTTTTTGCACCAAGATGTACTACCACGACTTTCTACTGCTCCCTCTGCAATAACCCACAGGTCAAAGTTATCAATCATAAATTTATAATAATCATTGTGTTTTAAATGATGTAAACCATTTAAAATTATAGTAAATGCTACTCGTTTCATAAATTTCCTTTACCATTAATAAATGCTGGGTTTATATAAATTTTGGCGTTTCCGTTATTAAGTGCTTTGCAAAAAGGAACCCATTCACAGTATTCTTCACCATCTTCATCTCTACTTGAATGTCTTGCCCCTTTAATTGATGCAATCTTAAGTAACGCCATACCACCAAATGCAGATTCTACTTCAATTAAAGGATGGTTAGTGGGTATAACTATTTGTCTAGATAATGAAAAAATTTGATTAGCAGTATTATATGACATAAAAGATGGTTTACGTCGTAACTGTTTAACTACATCAAAAGGCATCCATGTAGGGTGCCTTAAAGCCCATAAATCATAATATTTATTTTCTTGATTTGCGCACAACATATCCCAATTATCGTAATTTAAATTTGATAATAATGCTTCTGGATCTATTGGATCAGATGATCTATCGTCTGCATCAAATAAACACAATAGATCATAATCTTTATATTTAGATTCAACTATATCGAGATAAGAATTTCTTGCTATAGCCAATCTATCCGTTCTTGCTGGATATTGTTTTTCTAAATGCCCTAAAGATATAATTTCAATATTTGAATTTAAACTTTGAAAGTATTTTAAACCTTCTAATGTTCTATCAGAAGAATCAGATTCTATAAAAATAATTTTATATTCTTTAAAAACTGATCCTAAATTAAAAATATTTGAACAAACATAATTTAAATATTTTTCACAATTTCTAATAGCACAAGCAAATATTATTTTTTCTTCTCTCATATAAATAACCACCTATAAATCAAATTAATTGAATTATCTTATCATATATATAGTCGTCTGCAGTGGGGTGTTTTAAACATCTTTCATAATTATCTTTAATTGCATTTAGTTTTGAATAATAATATTCTGGAGTTATATTTGACATATCAAAAAAATCATTCAATAGTATAATACCATCTTTATTAAAATAATCAAATATATCTGGAGACCCATAATAAACGGGGATAGTTCCAGTAGCAAAACAATCCATTAGTTTTTCTGTGTAATAAGTAGAATATGATCCATTTTCCATGGCGATTGAAAAATAATAATCATTTAATACATCCTCTTTTTTATTAAAAGGATTAAAACTTCTTCCATAATAATCAATTGAATATCTTTTTAGTTTAAATTCTTCCATTTTATTATTTCTATAAATGTGTCCAGATGTTAAATTTTTTCCTGAACATACCATAGAAATTAATTTTGTTTTAGAATATATTTTTTTATCAAGTATCCAAGTATGATTTGAAGCTGGGGGACAATATTCAAAAATATTATCAATATTTAAAAATGTTTTATCACTAATAAATATTTTTTTATATATTTGTTTTAAAATGTTATAATTGTTTTTTACAAAATTATATTGTTCTTCTATTATTTCTTTAGATTCGCATAACCATAAAAATTTATTTTTACTTTTGCTAGTGTATCCACCTAAAATACTATAATCCATATAAACTTCTATATCTGATATAGATGGCTCGTTAAATATCCATTTAAAATTTGTAGGTGGTATATGCTGACATGAGGATAAATCGTGAGAAAATGGACTTCCAAAAGCAGAAATATATTTTATAGTCATGATTTTACTTATACCCTAACATAAAGGGCATCGCCCCATGTATGACCATCCCAAGAAGTAATTTCTCGAATAAACCCATAATTGTTTAAAAATTTATCAATATCTTCTACCATTGGACAATCTTTATAAAGTTCAGCACGATTAACTTCACATAAAATGTAATCAACATTTAATAGTAAATCAGATGATCCTTTTAATACTTCTAGTTCATAACCTTGTACATCTAGCGTCAATAGATTGTAATTAAATGATTTGTTTATAAAATAATCATTTAATGTAATTACTTCTACTTCTTCACTTCCATTAAATTTGATAGTGGGGTATTGTAGACAATGTAATTGTGGCAGTAAAAGTGAACTAGACTGTCCTCCATTTTCTTGTTCTGTATACATTGTCATAGTTCCACTTAAAGAACCCAAAGCTTTATTTTCAATAGTAATATTTGATAATAAACCAAGTTTATTAAAAAGTTTTTTATATACTTCTTTTTGTGGTTCAAACATTAAAATATTTTCAGATAACTTTTTTAAGGTTTCATATTCATTTCCATGGTGTGCACCTATCTGAATGATTCCGGATATAGGTTTTTTAATATATTCAGTAATATCAAATAGCATTATATTATAATCCAATCTTTGCAATAAATGTCAGACCAATTTTTTGGCATTCCAGTCGCATCACCAAACCACTGACTAGGAGCAATCACTTTTTTACTTTCACTAAGCCAGGCTCCCCACCAACTAAAAGAACTATTTGCAATTATATGATAATCACACATAGTCATTAAACACATATCAATATTTTGATTTTTTGTATCTGGAATACAAAAAGGTCTTTTTAAATCTTTAAAAAGTTCTGCAGCTTTTTCATTATCATCACTAATAATATAAAGAAAAGCATTTTCTGGAATATTGTTTAATGCTTCTTCATAATATTGCATAGTACATATAGGATGTTTATCTGTTAAATTTATATAATCTCCTAACCGTATATGCAAGGCAACTGCTAATTTTTTACCAATTTGACGTATTATCTCTGCTTGAGTTTTAATTTGTGAAGTAAATTCAAATTCTTTTAATAAATCTTGTCTATAATCAATAAAATATTTTTCACTTTGAAAATATCCAACAATATCAGTATTATCAGATATACCAAATATACCAGCATTATATGTAAAATTGTGTTCTTGAGCTCTATTAATATTTTTAATTTCTGAGCTATCTTTTGCAGTTAAATTTAAAAAAGCATCATCTAAACAAAAATTTAAATATGGATTACTTGATTTAGCTTTATATGGAACACCGTATTCGTAGCCTTTAGTTTTAGCAATAGCAAATAATGTTGCATATTGAAACATTTGATTTCCCATACGCCCACAATTACCAAGTCTATTAAAAGTAATCATTGAAAGTTTGAATTTCTATTCTGTAAAGGCTTATCTGTTAAGGTTTGCCACTTATTAGCATTTTCACGATCATTAGATTGGTACACAAGGGGACTATTTGGTGTGTAGACCTTATATTGATATTGAATTGAAGCAGTTCCCATATCCCATGGTGTATCTAATTCATATAAACAATGTTGACCAACTTCAGACATATGTTTACGGAATTGTGGTGTAACATACAAAATTGCATGAGCAGCTAATATTCCACCAATACGTAAATAATTTTGATGAGCCTGAGAAGTATGATAATAAACATTACCATGCGAAATGCCCAAATATACTCCATCAGAGTCATCTGGAATTTCAATAACTGGATTAAAATTTTCTACAAATTCAACATCATCTTCTAAAATTAAAAGAGGAGAAGTATGATGCATACTTTCTAATATGTCAATATGTGACTGACCACAACCTCTATAATGAGCAATACTGGGATCAGTTCCTTTAGGGGGTGGAATAATTAAACCAGATTTTCTATGAGTATTTTTAAACCCATATTTTTCAAATCTTTGTTTCATGGTTTCTGCATTTTTTGTAGCAGAATCCAAATTAATCCAAACGACTGGTATTTCTCTTAAATCAATAATCATATAACCTCGTGTTAAATATAATACAACTTATAAAGATGTCAAGTTATTTAGTTGACATTTTCTTGACTTATATTATAATACTCATATGAATCTAGAAGACCTTAAACTCAATATTTCTAAAGACGCTTCTGTTGACTCCTCAGAACTAGGAAATGAGGCTATTAGAACTCCTCAATTACACAGTAAGTACCTATGTCTTCATGCAGATTTTAAATTGATTCTCTGTAAGCAGGTAAATGACCTAGCAATTCTTAAACTTCGTAAGTGGAAGATCTTTACTGGTAAGGCTAGCCGTGAAGAATTAGAAGCATGGGGAGAGGATCCAAATGGACTCACTCTACTAAAGACTGATGTAGAAAAGTTTATTGAGGCAGATCCCAAGATTATTGAACTAAAATTAAAGATTGCTGTCATTGAAGTTAAGGTTAAGATGGTTGAAGAATTTTTAAAAGTTCTCAATAATAGAAACTTCTCTATTAAGTCCGCAATTGATTGGTTTAAGATGACTCAGGGTATTGTCTAATCTTACCATAAATATTGAGTGGATGTAGAAGTTGAATCTGTAGACGAAGTTCGTTACTATATAAAAACAGAAAAAGGAGTCAAACAAGAACTGAGAGATTATTTCTCGTTCATGATTCCTGGTGCTGAATATATGCCATTGTTTAAACGGCGTATATGGGATGGTAAGATACGATTATTTGATATTCTATCTTCCACCCTACCAAGAGGTCTTAAATCTTACCTGAGTAAGTTTTGTAAAGACCGCCAATACACTTTAAATATTAAAGAAAGCAAGAATCCCATATGCATAACGGAGGAGAAACTTCTGGACTTCTACGAAACCTTGAAAGTTTCTGTAAAGAAACAGCGGGTCAAAATGCATCCCCACCAAAGCCAAGCAATTCTACACGCTATCAACGCTCACCGGTGTGTAATAATATCTCCGACAGGTTCTGGAAAAAGTTTAATAATCTACGTCTTGCTCCGCTATCTACTATCCGTAATAAAATCAGACAGAAAGATTTTAGTTTTGGTTCCAACAGTAGGGCTGGTTACACAGATGGAAACCGACTTCTTTGATTACTCAAAGGCAGATCCTTCTTGGCTATCACGAAAGTATATTCATAAAATTAGTGCAGGACTTGAAAAAGACACCAACAAACAAGTAATTGTCTCTACATGGCAATCTATATACAA
>Ga0181348_1000493_pt1 | contig 17161 bp, 20 predicted proteins | sample Su13VDMM110DN_FD_130092 | JGI IMG/M metagenome (GOLD analysis project Ga0181348, IMG submission 130092) | Freshwater viral communities from Lake Michigan, USA - Su13.VD.MM110.D.N | ecosystem: Environmental > Aquatic > Freshwater > Lake | place: USA: Michigan | collected 2013-07-16
GTTACTAGTGCTTCATATGCTGCTACCGCATCTGTATTATTAGGAAGTGTTACTAGTGCTTCATATGCTGCTACCGCATCTGTATTATTAGGAAGTGTTACTAGTGCTTCATATGCTATTACTTCTTCCTTATCTGATGAAACTATAGGAGCTGGATTATATGGAGGTGAAATTCAATTTAGAAATCTTAGTGATGGAAGAAATACATATGATTCTTCATTTTCATGGAATGTATATACTAGTGGTTTAAATGTAGGAGATCCTAATAGCACTGGAGGTACTGGTGCTTATTATTTAGCCGTTGGTGTTGAATCTCTAGCAAATGGGAATTATTCAGTAGCATTTGGTTCTAGTTCATTAGCATCAGGTATAGGATCATTTACTCATGGTAAAACAATTACAGCCGCTGGAGAATATTCTCATGCTGAAGGTGCAAATACATTAGCTAGTGCTAGTTTTTCACATGCTGAAGGTCGATTAACCATATCTAGAGGACAATATTCCCATACTGAAGGATACTTTACTACAGCATCAGGTCTATATTCTCATGCTGAAGGATCAGGTTCAATAGCTTTGGGATTAGCTTCACATGCTGAAGGTCAATTCACTATAGCATCTGGATCTTATCAACATGTAGAAGGTAGATTTAATACTCAAGGAGATTCAACTTCATTAATGATTGTAGGGAATGGTACTTCTAATGCATCCCGTTCAGATGCCTTTAAAGTAAAAATGTCCGGTTCAATTGTTTTACCAACTACTCAATCAATTGCACCATCATGGACTGGTACAGATGGAGAAATTGTTCCTGCAACTGTATCAGGTAACTATTTCCTTTATATGTGGATGAGTGGTGCCTGGAGATCAGGATCATTTGTATAATATAGTTAACGTTTAATATTTATAATAAAATGGCAAAAGCAAAATTACAAGCAACAGTTTCATTCTTTAAAAAACCTAAAAAGAAAAATCCAGGTGTTCACGCAAAATCAAAATCAAGTAAAAACAAAAATAGTAAAAACTATACAAAAACCTATACAGCCCAAGGTAGATAATGGCAATAATTAAACCATCACAATTAGCATCAGGTTCATACAATATAACGGGCTCGTTATTTGGAACTTCGTCATTTGCAAATTATGCAACTTTTGCATTGACTGCATCTTATGCTTTAAATGGTAGTGGTGGTGGAGGTGGAGATCCTTTTAGAATTACTACAGGAAGCATTTCAGCTAGTGTAAATATAGGCCCTACTATATTTTTAATTACTCAAAATAATATACCTGTTTTAACAGTATCTCAAAGTGGAGTAGTAATATTTGCTACGCAATCTCAAGAACTTACAGGTACTGCACCCAATGGTGGAATTTATTTTACATCTTCATCATTCTTTATCGGTTTAGATTAAAACACATATATTTATAATAAAATAAAATAAAAAAGAAACATGGCAACTTGGAAAAAAGTAATAGTCTCGGGTAGTACAGCCAATCTGGCCGCATTACAAGTAGACAACTTAACATTAGGACAGGTAGTAATTGGTGGTGGTACAGGTAACTTATCTACTACAGCAATTAACGGTACTGGTAATATCGTAGCAACAACTGGTGCTACAGTAAATATGTCCGGTTCATTTAGTGGATCATTCGTTGGTAATGGTGCTGGATTAACAGGAGTTACCGCAACTGCAGTATTCCCTACCACACAAGTAACTAACCTTGTAAGTCAAGATAAATTCTTCATTAGTCAATCAACAGGGCAAGAATTTGTTACCTATGGTAACTTATTAAATGACTTAGCAGGTACTAATTTAGTAACTGAATCTAATGATAGTTTAACCCTAGCAGCACAAATTTCAGTAACAGGAGTTACAGCATCATTTTTAGGTAACTTAACAGGTACTGCTTCATTTGCTACTTATGCTACTAACGCTGGTACAGCTGCAACATCATCATTTGTTTTAAATGCAGTAAGTGCATCATACGCAACATTTGCAGCAACTGCTACTAGTGCTTCATTTGCTACTAATGCTGCAACTGCTACAAGTGCTTCATTTGCTACTAATGCTGCAACTGCTACAAGTGCTTCATTTGCAACCCAAGCCGCTAATGCCTCTAATGCTACAACAGCTGTAACATCTATTTCTGCCTCTATAACAGACACAACAACAGGTGGTATTCATTTCTTAGTATTTACTACAGGGTCAACAGGTAACCAATCATTAAGAGTTGATTCAAATGGTCCTACAGTTAATGTTACCCAAAACTCAATTTCTGCATCATCATTTACTGGTTCATTATTAGGTACAGCAACAACAGCTTCATATGTTTTAAACGCAGTAAGTGCTTCATTTGCTACTACTGCTGCATCTGCTACAACGGCATCCTATGTTTTAAATGCAGTAAGTGCTTCATTTGCTACTACTGCTGCATCTGCTACTAGTGCTTCATATGCAACATTTGCTGCAACTGCTACTAGTGCTTCATATGCTACAAATGCCTCAACCGCTACTAGTGCTTCATTTGCGAGTGCTGTAGCAAGTATTGCAGCCAACGTTACTAACAATACAGATAATAGAGTATTAACAGCAACTGGTGGGAGTACTATTAATGGTGAAGGAAATTTAACATTTGATGGTACTACATTAACAGTAACAGGAAATGAAGTAGTTACAGGTAACTTAACAGTACAAGGTACAGCTTCATTCCAAAACACAACTAACTTAGAAGTAGCCGATAGATTCGTATTATTTGCTTCAGGTTCAAACACAGCTGGAGATGGTGGTATCGTTGTTCAACAAGGTATTCAAAACGTAGGTGAATTATTTGGATATGAAAACTCAGTTAACCGTTGGGGCTTTACCTCATCATTTAACGCCGGTTCTCCTTCATACACAGCTGCAGCCTTTGTAACAACTACAGAAACAAGTATATCAGTTCCATCAGCCGCTCCAGTTTATGGAGGTGCTTCAAATGGATTTGGTAACATACATGTTAAAACAGATACAGGAGATATTTATATTTACGCTTAATATAATGGGGTGGGTATAATGTCCACCCCTATTTTTTAAATTAATGTTATGGGATTACTAGATAGAATTACACCAAAACCAACACAGCCAGAATTGGCTCCAAACCAATTATCTATTCAAGAAATAGAAGTTTTACTTTCTATGGTAAAACGAACAAACTTCCTTGGAGAAGATATAGAACCTTTATATAATTTAGTCGTTAAGCTACAAAGCCAATACCTAGAACAGACTAAATAATAATATATGAATTTATTTTCCATTGATTTTTCCCACGCAGAACTAAATTTTCTACGTCAAGCCCTAGAAACTGTTCCTATCCAAGGAAAAGACGCTAAATTTTGTGCTTCCATTCAAATTAAACTAGAACAAGAACTAGATGAAATTGTTCGAATGATTAAAGCTGAAGAAGAAGCTAAAACAATTGGTCTTCAACAGATTCTTGAAAACGAAGAAGTTAAGGCAACTAGAAAAAGATCATAATATATTTATTACCGTATTATAGGCTCGTAAGAGAAGTGGGCACCGCATATTTGGTGTAACCAACCGTAATAAACATATAAATGCCAAACTGGAAAAAAGTCATTACATCGGGCTCGAGTGCTGCCCTTACCTCAGTCACTGCAACCGCAGGATTTACAGGTTCACTCTCAGGAAGTGCTACTTCAGCAACTTCAGCTTCGTATGCAACTACATCTTCATATACTTTTACAGCTTTAACAGCATCATATGTTAACCCCCTTAACCAAAATGTAATAATTACAGGTTCGGTTAATATTTCACAAAACATAACCGCCTCTAGAGCATATTTTTCAGCATCTAATGGTACAGTTAACGGTCCCACTTTAACAATATATGGTTCGGGTTCAGCTCAACCAGTACTTACAGTACAAGGTTCACAAGGTGAACTATTCTCAATAACAGACAGCCTCTCAGGCTCATTATATTCAGTAAACGATATTTCAGGTTTACCTATTTTAGAGGTATTCTCAGATAATACTGTATTGATTGGTAACTATCAAGATCCAATGTTGATTACAACTGCAAAAGTTGTACAAACAAATTCCGGATCTTTTACAGTATATAGTTTACCAACTGCTTCATACGATACAGCCTTCTTCGAATATTCAATTAAGTCAGGTTCAAATGCACGAGCGGGCACAATTATGGCTATTCAAGCAGGATCATCGGTTAATTTTACCGAAACCACAACAACAGATATTGGAAACACAACAGCGGTTTCGTTTACTGTACTAGTATCAGGTTCAAATCTAGCTTTAACAGGATCGTCAGCAACTGGATCCTGGACAATCAAATCAATAGTAAGAGGTATATAAGTTATGGCATTTAATTATTCACCAAAAATAGTAACCGATGGATTGATACTTGCACTAGATGCAGCTAATACAAGATCTTATCCTAGTACTGGAACTACATGGACTGATTTAAGTCGAGGTGGTAATAATGGAACATTAGTAAATGGACCTACCTTTAATACAGAAAGTGGAGGAAATATTGTTTTTGATGGCACTAATGATTATTGTAATATACCAATACCAGCTGTCCCAACCGGTAGCCAAGCTACAGTATCATTTTGGACTAAATTCAATATTACCCAAGCATCATCAATATTTTCAGCATATAATTCTGCAGGTCAAAGACAAATAAATATACATTTAACTTGGAGTGATAGTATTGTGTATTGGGATTGTGGGGCAAGTGGTGGTACATATGATAGAATAAATAGTAGTACATTAACTATAGCACAAAAAACTGGATGGCATAATTGGATCTTTACTAAAAACGCGACAACAGGTACTATGGTTATTTATTTAGATGGTATAAGTTTAGTTTCCGGTACTGGAAAAACTAATACAATAGGAGTCATTAGTACAGCATCAAAAAGATGTGCAATTGCTAGTTTTGATGATACATTGTATTATTCTGGTAATATAAGTAGTATGTTATTATACAACCGTGCCCTAAGCGCAACCGAAGTTCTCCAAAACTATAACGCAACTAAAACCCGATTTGGACTTATATAATGGCAGGAACAGTAGCACCAGATATAGTAACTAATGGTTTAGTGTTGTATTTAGATGCAGCAAATACTAAGTCATATGTAAGTGGTAGTACCTCATGGACTGATATAGCTAATCTTACTAATGGAACTTTAACAAATGGACCAACGTTTAATTCTGCAAATGGAGGTTCTATAGTTTTTGATGGAGTAGATGATTATGCAGTTTGGTCAAGTAATCCTTTATCTTCATTAACATCTGCTAAAACATATGATCTTTGGATTAAATTTAACCAAAGTAACTTAAATGCATTTACACTTTCATGTGGGACTATAATGGTATATATTGAAAGCGGCAATACATGGTATGTAAATCAGTCTGGGGCAACAAATTCTTACCTAGGTTGGACATATAATTCAAATTGGAATAATTTTATTTATTCATTTGATGGGACTAATCATTTATGTTATATTAATGGTACTTCAAGAACCATAAATTTTGGTAGCGGGCTAAGTTCTCAAACTAATTTATATATCGGAAATAGAATTAATTTAGATAGCCCAATGAAAGGAAATATAGCCTCTACCAAAGTATATAATAGAGGACTTTCAGCTCAAGAAATGCTTCAAAACTATAACTCAACAAAAACCCGATTCGGAATATAAAATATGGAAACACAAGAATACGACAACAGAGAATTCATGATATTCAATGTATCTGAATTACCAGAAATTAACTTTACACAAGTACTAGAAACTTCAGAAGACACAGTACGTAAAAGTGTAGATGGTACAAAAACATTTGTAAAATGGGATGGTGAAATACCACAATGTGTTGCATATTTAGATACTAAAGAAGGACCATACACATATGATGAAATTTTAGCTATTTTAGCTACACCAGAATGGAATTATCCTGACCCAACGATATAAGAATAATGGGAACGGTAACAGGTGGGCAAGGCAATATTGTAACTAATGGACTAGTACTTCGTTTAGATGCATCTAATCCAAGATCATATGCTCCTCCATATGATGGAACTGCTTGGACTGATTTAAGTGGAGTTGGAAATAATACAACCCTTGTAAACGGTCCTATTTATTCATCGGATAAAGGAGGATTCATTACTTTTGATGGTACAAATGACTATGGAAGTATTAGTAATCAAACTTCAATGTTAACACCTACATTTACAATATGTAGTTATGTAAATGCTGTAAGTTTTACAAATGCTGTAGTGTTTACTAGAGAAAGTGCACGTTTAAATTTAGGTATATCATACGGAGGCTCTCAAGGTGCATATTTTTTTGTTAGAGGAAACAATTACCCTGCTGCTGAATTTAACGGTGTTCAACAATCTTATGGTTTTCAACTAAACACCTGGTATCATGTTACATTTATAGTAGACATCCCAGGAAATAATTATGGAATGTATGTAAATGGATCTCAAATTTGGTCTTCTAATGCAGTTTTAGGAACAGATTTTCAAAATCCTGGAATTTCTGGGGTAATAGCCTCTAGATATGGTGGTGCTGCAAATAATGCAAATATTAGATTAGGATCTTTTTACTTTTATAATCGTGCTCTTTCAGCAATTGAAGTACTTCAAAACTTTAACGCAACAAGAACACGTTTTAACATTTAACCATATTTATAACAAACATACTATTAACATACTCTTGGACAGGGAAAAGATATGGCAAACGAATTTAAAATAAAGAATGGTTTCTTCTCAGAAGGATCATCAAACGTAACCGGATCATTTAATGTATCCGCAGGTATAACTGGATCACTTTTAGGAACTGCATCATTTGCAACAACAGCATCTTATTGGACGGGAACTGTTACAAGTGCATCATATGCAACAACGGCTTCTTACGTTTTAAATGCTGTTTCTAGTTCATTTGCTACAAGTGCTTCATTTTCTCAAACTGCTCAAACAGCTTCATATGTCTTGAACGCAGTATCTAGTTCCTTTGCTACATCTGCTTCGTTTGCTGTATCTTCTTCAAGAGCGGTAACTGCTTCATTTGCAATATCTGCTTCTTGGGCACCTGGAGGTGGAGGAGGAGGCCCAGCATTCCCCTTTACAGGTTCAGCTCAAATAACAGGATCATTAGGTGTTACCGGTTCAATCAATAATTTACTTATTAGTACGGGTAATGGTAACGTTTCAACAAACGTTTCAATTGGTTCAACTACTGCATTTAGTGGATCAAATACTGGAACACATAATACTGCAATTGGATCTGGTTCATTATTTTCTAATACAACAGGTATTTCTAATACAGCAATAGGTATTAATGCTTTAAATGCTAATACAACAGGTCAAGATAATATTGCAATTGGTCGTGAATCTTTAAAAAACAATGATTATGGAAGCTATAACATTGCATTAGGAGGTGCTTCTTTAAGAAATAACGTTTCTGGAAATAATAACATTGCCCAAGGATACCGCTCACTTTATTATAATACTTCAGGTGAATCCAATATAGCAATTGGACGTCTTACTTTATATAGAAATACTTCAGGTATTAATAACACAGCAATAGGTAATGAAGCTTTACGTCTTAATACAACAGGAACCGATAATACAGCAATTGGTAACAATATTTTAACATATAATACAACCGGTCAATATAATATTGCAATTGGTAAACGTACATTAGAAGGAAATGGATATGGTAATAACAATATTGCTTTTGGACCAGGTGCTTTAAAATCCAGTGTTACTTCAAGTTATAATATTGCAATCGGAACAGATGCTTTAAATGCTTTTAATACAACTTCAACATATGCAACCAATATAGCAATTGGATTCCGTGCTTTACGAGGCCAACCAGGATATAGTACAGGTATTCAAAACATAGCAGTTGGAATAGAAGCTTTAAAATCAACCACCAGTGGTAATAATAATACAGCAATTGGAACACAAGCTTTATTCTATAATACTTCAGGTGCCAATAATACAGCAATAGGAAATCTTGCTTTAAAATATAGTACTATAAGTTATAATAATGTAGCAATTGGTACCGGTGCAATGTATTATTTTAATACAACTGCTACTGGTTATTCTAATACAGCAATTGGAGCATGTGCATTATTTGGCTACTCTGGCTACAGTACTGGATATCATAATACAGCAGTTGGATTTGAAGCTTTAAAATATAATAGAGCAGGTACTTCTAATAGTGCACTTGGACATAAAGCTTTATTTGCAAACCAAACCGGAAGCAAAAACGTAGCAATTGGATGTAACTCCCTTAGTTCAATTACTGCAGGAACTGGAAGTGTTGCTATAGGAAATAATTCCGCTATTTTAGATTGTAATAACACCCCAATATCAGGCCTATATAATTCAGTTATTATCGGATATGATGCTCGTGTTAAATCTAGTGGTGATCGTAATACAATTGTTATTGGATGGGGTGCTAAAGGAAATGGCTCTAATACAACTACAATTGGACGCTCTTTAACAGAGATAACCTGTTTCCCCGGTGGATGTGTACAGGCAAATAATTTCGTTGCAACTACTGGATCAGGTATAGGATTTCAAGGAACAGCTTCATTTGCAGTTTCTGCTTCTTGGGCACCTGGAGGTGGAGGAGGAGGCCCAGCATTCCCATTTACGGGATCTGCTCAAATTACAGGTTCATTAGGAGTAACAGGTTCAATTAATGATTTATTTATTAGTACGGGTAATGGTAACGTTTCAACAAACGTTTCAATTGGTTCAACTACTGCTTTTGATAGTTCTGCTACTGGTACCTATAACATAGCAATGGGTGTTCGATCTTTACAATTTACTACAGTCGGAAGTAATAACACTGCACTTGGATCCGATTCTTTACGTTATAACACATCTGGATCTAGTAATGTTGCAGTTGGAAATGCTGCTTTGTTTAAGAACTCTACAGGAGTAGGAAATGTAGCTGTAGGTTCTGGTGCATTAAGAGGTAGCTTTAGTGCATTTTTAAGTGTAGGTTCAAACAACACAGCCCTAGGCACCTCAGCATTAAGCCAAAATATTTCAGGTTCTTGTAATATTGCTATTGGTTACCGCTCCCAATTTAACGCATTTTCAGGATCCAATAACATATCAATAGGTGCTTCGGCTTTACATAGTATTAGATCAGGTTCCCATAATATTGCTATTGGTTCTGGTTCTTTATATTGTGCTACTTTTGGTCACAATAATATAGGTTTAGGTGAGAATACTTTAAGACTTAATGGAACGGGAAGTCATAATATTGCTTTAGGTCAAAGAGCATCATTTTCTAACACAACAGGAACTTATAATATTGCTTTAGGTCAAAGAGCATTATTTGCAAACTCAACCGGAGGAAATAATGTTGCAATAGGTCAAAATGCTTTAACGAATAATTCATCTAGCAATAATATAGCATTAGGTCTAGATTCTTTACGTTGCAACACAACAGGATTCCGCAATGTAGCAATAGGTCCAAGTGCTTTAAGTTGTAATACAACCAGTTGTTATAATATAGCAATGTCTTTTCAAGCTTTAATGTACAATACAACGGGAAATGGCAATACAGCAATTGGTGGAACTGCTTTACGCAATAATACAACCGGACAACAGAATACAGCAATTGGTTATCGTGCTTTATGTAACAACAGATCAGGATCATTTAATATAGCTATTGGCCCTAATGCTTTACGTACTCCTGCTGGGGCTTGTCATAATATTGCTTTAGGAAGTGGTTCTCTTGCTTTAACTACAACAGGAACTGATAATGTTGCTTTAGGTCGAGTATCTCTTACTAATAATGCAATAGGAACTGATAATGTTGCTTTAGGTCAATGTACTTTATTTTGTAACAATAGTGGAAGCCATAATACCGCAATTGGTTATAGAGCTTTAAATAGAAATACAACAGGTAGCTGTAATATAGCTTTTGGTAGAGATTCCCTATATACTAACGTATCAGATTTTAATATAGGTATTGGTGCATGCACATTGCGTGGAAATACATCTGGTGATAATAACACTGCAATAGGCCAAAATGCTTTATTTTCTAACCAAACCGGTAGATGTAATATAGCAATAGGTACAAATGCTTTAATATGTAACACAACTAGTTGTAATAACATAGCTCTAGGCGTGGGTGCATTAAACTGTAATACAACATATAATTCTAATATAGCTTTAGGTAATAGTGCTTTAAGATGTAATGTTCGTGGTTCAGATAATATTTCTTTTGGTTATAATTCCCTAAGACTAAACGTTTCAGGAAGCTGTAATATTGCTATAGGTAGAAATGCATTTTGTCTTAACACAGCTACAACAGGAAGTCATAACATTGGTCTTGGATACAATACTCAATTTACCGGAAGCTTTTCAGTAATATTAGGTAAAGATGCAGTATCAACAGGAAACTGTCAGTTTGTAGTTGGAAGTACTGGTACTCCATTAGGCACAGTAACAACTGAAACATGTACATCAACTAGAACATGGTCTGTAGTTATTAATGGAGTTTCAAGAAAAATATTACTTGTATAAGATAACTTGGATATTTGAAATATTTTTATTACATTATAGTAAACAAATAAAATTTTATGGTACAAAAAGTTTTTTATAACGCATCGATGCCTCGAGCAGGTTCAACATTATTGCAAAATATTTTAATGCAAAACCCGGATATTTATTCAACTCCAACTTCGGGTGTGATTGAATTTTTATTAAATGCAAGAACAGTATATTCTGCGGGTGATGCTTTTAAAGCACAAGATCAAGATGAAATGAAAGCAGGATTTAAAAATTTCTGCAAAACTGGATTACATGGTTTTTTTGATGGGATTACTGATCGCCCTTATATAATGGAAAAAAGTAGAGGATGGTTAGGTCACTTTAATTTTATTGAATTTTTTACGGATGAAAAACCTAAAATGGTAGTCATGGTACGAGATTTACGTGCTATTTTTGCTTCAATGGAGAAAAATTTCCGTAAACACCCCGATAAAGACCCAATGATTATTAATGGTGTTGAATTGAAAAATATGACTACAGCAGCACGTGTAGATCATTTCTCAGTTGCCCCACCAATTGGACCTTCAATGGAATGGTTATCTGAAGCAATCCATCAAGGAATAGATAAAGATATTTTATTTATTCGTTTTGAAGATTTGACAGTAGACCCTGAAACCGAAATAAAAAAAGTATACAAATATTTAGAATTACCGTATTTTAAACATGATTTTAACAATGTTGAACAATTAACTCATGAGAATGATGTTATTCATGGAATATTTGGTGATCATAAAATCCAACCTCAAGTAAAACCAGTATATGGTAATTTTATTGAAATTTTAGGAAAAGATCAATGTGATCGTTTACGCCAACATTATGATTGGTATTTTAGAGCTTTTAATTATATTTAATATTTATAAACAAAATGGAAGAAACATATACCCCAGAACAAATCCAACACCACATTAATGCAGCATTTGATTCAGTTAATCTGATCAACACTGAAATTACTCAAGAAGTAACTGATAACCGTAAAGACACTGTAAAACGTAATGTTCAACATCTTGAACTTATGATCGGTAAAGATTGGTTTGAAGCAGGATGTACAGCACAACAAGTAACTGATATCAATGCATGTATTGCTGCTGGAAACACATACACAGCGTAAAACCAACTAAAAAAGTTATGATATATTGGTTTACAGGGCAACCTGGACATGGTAAAACGGTTTTAGCATCTGCTTTAAAGCAAGAATTAGATAATACATTTCATATTGACGGAGATGACCTGCGTGCTATATTCGATAATAAAGACTATAGCGAGGCAGGCCGCCGCAAAAATATTGAATTGGCTCAACAATTAGCTCATTTTTTACACAACAAAGAATGTAATGTAGTTGTGTCGCTAGTTTCTCCTTATCAAGATCAACGTGAGGAATTTAAAAATAAACTTGGAAAATCTATAAAAGAGTTTTATGTTCATACTACCGAAATAAGAGGTAGAGAAAACTTCCACGTTGAAAATTACCAACAACCAACAGAAAATTATCTTGATGTAGATACTACAAATATTTCGGTTGAAGAATGTTTAAATAAAATAAAAAGTTATGCAAAATTGGAGCAAAAAAGTACACGTACAATCATCACTGGAATCTAAATCAAATCAATATGCAATGTTTATTGGTCGTTGGCAACCCTTACACCCAGGACATAAAGCATTATTTCAACAAGCTTTAGATGAAGGAAAAAATGTTTGGATTGCAATTAGAGATGTTGAAACAACAGAATCAAACCCATTTGATGCTCAAGAAGTACTTGAAAATATTGGAAATGAATATAAAGAACTTTGTGGACAAGGTCGAGTTAAAGTTAGTATCATCCCTGACATATGTTCGGTTGAGTTTGGTAGAGGAGTTGGTTATGATATTATTGAACATATACCTCCCACTCAGATAGCAGAAATCTCAGCAACTAAAGTTAGAGAACAAATGCGTAAAGAAGGTAAGTTATGAAAACAAAAATAAAAAAATTTCAAATTCGATTCAACGTTAATAGCCAAGCAGAACATGAACGTTGGCGTCTTATTGAAGATGGTAAAGAATATCTAGTATCTAATATCATCATTGATGGTCATACTTGTACTACAATGGATTGGATGGAAGATCTTCAAGATTATAAGTGGCATATTAGTTGTGAAGGATATGTTACTATCCAAAATAATACAGCATATGTTGTTACAGTAAAAGAAGATTCGGTAATGACACGACATATCTTAAAAACATTTTCATACCGCATTTTAGGCACGTTAACAACAGTCCTTGTTGCCTATTCATTAGGCGCTTCAATTCAATTATCATCCCTACTTGGAGTAGGTGAATTACTTATAAAACCCGTTATCTACTTTTTCCACGAACGAGTATGGTACAAATATCTTAGAATAGGAAACAAAAAATAACATGGAAGAAAAATATATAGTTTGGCATATCGAAGGTGGTTTAGGTAAAAACGTTGCTGCTACTGCTTTATTAAGTACTATCCAAGAAACATATAGCGATAGAAAAATAGTTGTTGTTGCTTCATACCCCGAGGTGTTCTTAAATCATCCCGCGGCTTACCGCGTTTATAAAATGGGTTCTACGCAATATTTTTATGATGATTATATCAAAAATAAAGATACGCTTATTTTCAAACATGAACCATATTTTGAGACACAACATATTTTAAAAAATAAACACTTAATTGCAAATTGGTGCAAACTTACAGGTATTGAATATACATTTCAAACACCTATCTTGAATTTTAATTTTGTTCAACAACGAAATTCTATCCAATGGCAAAGAGAAAAACCAATTTTGGTAATCCAAACAAATGGAGGTCCTTTAAATAGTGCTTTAGAATACTCCTGGACACGAGATATTCCATTTAACATGTCAAACCAAATTGTTAACAAATATAGAGAAACACATCATATTATTCAAATATGTAAACCATCCTCATTAAAAATTGAGGGAGCTGAAGTAATTGATTCTCATCTTCAGGCAATGGAATTATTTTCATTACTAGCAGTTAGTGATAAACGTGTTTTAATTGATTCAAGTTTGCAACATGCGGCCGCTGCTATGAATCTTAAGTCAACAGTATTTTGGATTGGTACATCCGCTAAAAACTTTGGATATTCAATTCATAAAAATATTGAAGCAAATCCACCCACAGATATAGTAAAACTTGTAGACTCTTACTTGTTTGATTATTCATTTGAAGGCATAACTCATGAATGTCCATATTTTAGCTTAGAAGAAATGTTTGATATGCCTGAAATAATCAAAACTATATAATATTTATAATAAAATATATTAAATGGCACTTACATTAACTAAAATAGGTATAACAACAGGTAATACTATTGAAGCATATCACGTAACTCAATCGATTGATGCTTTTACTAGTGCCGTTGCATACGACATTAGTCTTACTGGTTCATTTACTGTAACAGGTTCCATTTCTAATGGAGTTAGCAATAATGCATCTGGATTAAACTCACATGCTGAAGGACAATTCAATACATCATCAGGGGCTTATTCTCATGCAGAAGGCTATTTAACTCTTTCATCAGGCTCTTATTCACATGTTGAAGGTTATTCTTCCATAGCAAAAGGACAATACTCACATGCTGAAGGCACCAGCACAACATCTATAGGAGACTATTCACATACTGAAGGTTACCAAACTTCCTCCCCAGGAAACTACTCACACGCCGAAGGTTCATTTACTATAGCCCCAGGGCAAAGTGCCCACTCTGAAGGATACTTTACATCAGCTTCAGGTGATTATAGTCATGCTGAAGGATCCCAAACCACATCCTCAGGCCAATACTCACATGCTGAAGGAATTTCAACACGAGCAGTAGGGATAGGTTCTCATGCTGAAGGATCAAGTTCCCTTGCTTCAGGTAATGGATCTCATGCTCAAGGATCTCAAACTACAGCATCAGGTCAATTTTCTTTTGCTGCAGGTGTTCAAAATAAATCATTAAGTATAGGATCGTTTGCTTTAGGTCTTCAATCAGTTGCAAATGGTCAATATTCAACATCCATAGGATATCTTTCTTATGCTGCAGGAATTTCTTCATTTGCTGCTGGATATTCCACATCAGCATCAGGACAATATAGTTTTGCTATTGGTGATACTACAAATGCTTTAGGATATAGTTCATTTACTCAAGGAGGTGGTACTATAGCATCAGGTTCGTATCAAGCAGTATTAGGTACTCACAATACACAAGGAGATTCAACTTCCACACTTATAGTAGGAATAGGCTTAACTGCAGTTTCTCGCAAAGATGCATTCAAAGTTAGAATGTCCGGTTCAATCGTATTACCAACTACCCAATCATCACAACCCGCTTGGACAGGTACCGATGGTGAAATGATATTTGCAACCGTAACAGGAAATCATATATTTTATGTATGGATGGCGGGTGCGTGGAGATCAGGTTCATTAGTATAAATTAAAAATAAAAATAAAATTATGTCAACAGTTACAGAAAAACAGTTTTTAACCGAGGAAGAATTAACCTCTTTAAAAAAAATTCAAGCGAATACACGAATGTTAATTGCAGAATTAGGTGAAATTGAACTAATTAAATTACAATTAGAAAATCGCCATGATGCCGCTAAAAAATTTTTAAGTGAGTTAAGAATTAACGAACAAGAACTTACTAAGTCTATATCCGAAAAATATGGTAAAGCTAATGTTGACCCGGAAACTGGTGAAATTACACCAGTAGAGTAATCTAAATCAGAATACACCATATTTATAATAAAATAAACAATTACAATGGCAGAAACAATTGTATCACCTGGTGTATTAGCTATAGAAAACGATCAATCATTTGTAACTCAGCAACCTGTACAAGCAGGAGCTGCTATCATTGGCCCTGCAGTTAAAGGTAAAGTAGGTATTCCTACTATAGTAACAACATACAGTGATTATTTAAATAAATTTGGTGCTACTTTTCTTAGCGGAAGTAACACATTCACTTATTTTACCTCAATAGCAGCATATAATTACTTCAACAATGGAGGAGCGTCATTACTTGTAACTCGTGTAGTAACAGGTTCATTTACAGCCGCATCATCTTCATTTATATCTGCTTCTGCACATGCTGCTGGTTCTCCTTACAATGCAGATGTATTTGTATTAGAGACAATCTCTAAAGGAGAAATCATGAACAGTACAGGACCAACAGGAAATGTTGGTACTTTATTAAGCGGATCAGCAGATAATTTCAGATGGCAAATCACCTCAGCTAATACAGCATCCGGTACGTTCTATTTATTAGTTCGTCAAGGTAATGATACAAATGTTTCCCCATCCATTTTAGAAACATGGGGTCCATTATCTTTAGATCCATATTCAAACGATTACATTGAAAAAGTAATTGGTAATCAAGTTGAAAATGTAGCAAGTGATAGTGGTGAATTTTATATTCAATTGTCTGGAAGTTATCCAAACAATTCATCTTATGTACGAGTTAAAACAGTAAACCAAACTACACCAAATTATTTCGATAACGTAGGTAATCCTAAAAATGAATTTACTGGTTCCATCCCATTAAATAATAGTGGTTCATTTGGTTCAGCAACAGGAAAAAATGTGATAGGGGGTAATAATAAATACTATGAACAAATTACTTCAGCAGATAACATCCAAGGATTAAATGCTAGTAACTACACACAATCAATTTCTCTATTAGCAAATAAAGATGCATTCAAATACAACGTATTAATTGCACCTGGGTTGATGTCAGATATGGGTGGTATAGCAGCAACTGCTATTACTTCAATGAATACTGTAGCTCAAAATAGAGGAGATATGATGGTGGTATTTGATTCATCAAAATACAATTCCCAAATTACTTCAGTGTTATCAAACACAGTAGGATATGATACTTCATATGCTGCAACATATTGGCCTTGGGTAAAAACAATTGATCCAAGTACTGCAAACCAAGTTTGGGTACCTGCTTCAACTTTAATTCCTGGAGTATATGCATTTAACGATAACGTTGCTGCTCCATGGTTTGCACCTGCAGGTATAAATAGAGGTATTTTACCTACAGCTGTACAAGCAGAACGTGTATTGACACAAGGAAATAGAGATACGTTATACCAAGCAAACATTAACCCAATTGCTACTTATCCTAATGTAGGTGTAGTAGTATTTGGACAAAAAACATTACAAAAGAAAAAAAGTTCATTAGATCGTATCAACGTAAGACGTTTGTTGATCGAATTGAAATCATATATTTCTCAAGTAGCAGATACATTTGTATTTGAACAAAACGACACTGTTACTAGAAATAATTTCTTATCGATTATTAATCCATATTTAGCTTCTGTTCAACAACAACAAGGTTTAACAGCATTTAGAGTAGTAATGGATGAAACAAACAATCCACCATCGGTAGTAGATAATAATCAGTTAGTAGGTCAAATTTATTTACAACCAACTAGAACAGCTGAATTCATTCTATTAGACTTTAATATATTACCTACTGGTGCAACGTTTCCTGCTTAGTAATATATTTTAAAGAGAATATTCATATTTATAATAAAAATATAAA
>Ga0181348_1000495_pt1 | contig 17085 bp, 19 predicted proteins | sample Su13VDMM110DN_FD_130092 | JGI IMG/M metagenome (GOLD analysis project Ga0181348, IMG submission 130092) | Freshwater viral communities from Lake Michigan, USA - Su13.VD.MM110.D.N | ecosystem: Environmental > Aquatic > Freshwater > Lake | place: USA: Michigan | collected 2013-07-16
AAGTCAATCTTCCGGAACATCAGGTACTAACGGATCTTCTGGCTCATCAGGTACTTCTGGCACTTCTGGTTCATCAGGCTCGTCTGGCTCCTCCGGTGCAGCTGGTAACTCAGGACAGTCTTCGACTTCAGGAACGAGCGGTAGTTCGGGTTCAACAGGTACATCCGGTTTATCACAATCTAGCGGAAGCAGTGGTTTAAGCGGATCATCCGGAACCAGTGGTTCAACTGGATCCTCCGGCTCATCAGGTATTGCTGGCAATAGCGGTCAATCCTCAACATCCGGCACATCAGGTAGCTCTGGTTCAACAGGAACATCAGGGTTAAGTCAATCATCTGGTTCAAGCAGCTCTTCTGGATCAAGCGGATCGTCAGGTTCAAGCGGTGTTAGTGGTTCTTCAGGCAGCTCTGGTTCTAGTGGATCATCTGGTTCCTCTGGATCAAGTGGAGAAAATGGTTCATCAGGACAGTCTTCAACTTCAGGAACTTCAGGCTCATCAGGGTCAAATGGATCCTCTGGAAATGCAGGAAACTCAGGTCAATCTAGTACTTCAGGTACTAGTGGATCAAGTGGTTCAACAGGTACAAGTGGTTTATCCCAATCATCTGGTTCATCAGGTACTTCTGGTTCTAGCGGATCGACAGGCTCATCTGGTTTAAGTGGTGCTGATGGCTCTTCCGGTTCGAGCGGATCAAGCGGTTCTTCTGGTTCTACAGGTTCAAATGGTAGTTCAGGAGCAGATGGTTCTTCAGGTTTTAGTGGTTCAAGTGGTACAAGTGGCTCTTCCGGTTCATCAGGATCAAATGGATCTTCTGGGTTAGCAGGTAATAGCGGACAATCATCTACTTCAGGTACAAGTGGTTCTAGCGGTTCAACAGGCACTTCAGGCTTATCTCAATCATCTGGCTCTTCCGGTACAAGCGGATCTTCAGGATCCAGCGGGTCAACAGGTAGCTCTGGAGCTAGTAATACATCAGGTACAAATGGAACAAGTGGCTCAAGCGGATCTTCAGGATCAACAGGAACATCGGGTATAGATGGAGGCTCTGGAGCTTCGAGTACTTCAGGTACAAGCGGTTCTTCAGGTTCATCAGGATCAAATGGTTCTTCTGGGTTAGCAGGTGCTAGTGGTTTATCTAATACAAGCGGAACTTCAGGTTCATCAGGTTCAAACGGTAGTTCAGGAGTAGATGGTTCTTCAGGTATATCAGGCACAGCTGGTACATCTGGCTCTAGCGGTTCATCCGGGTCTTCCGGATCAAGCGGTTCATCTAGCTCATCTGGCTCATCTGGATCTTCAGGATCTTCTGGATCCTCTGGTTCAAGCGGACAAAGCGCAACAAGCGGTTCTTCTGGTTCTTCTGGTTCAAGCGGTACTTCAGGTACGAGCGGTTCATCAGGATCAAATGGTTCCTCTGGGGCAGCTGGTAATAGTGGACAGTCTTCAACTTCCGGTACTTCAGGTAGCTCTGGATCAACCGGTACTTCTGGTCTTTCTCAAGCAAGCGGAAGTGCTGGTACTTCGGGTACTAGTGGTACTTCAGGTTCATCTGGATCAAATGGTTCCTCTGGAGAAAGTAGTTCTAGCGGTACATCAGGTTCAAGCGGCTCCTCTGGTTCAACAGGATCAAACGGCTCTTCAGGACAAAGTAATACATCAGGAACATCTGGTTCAAGCGGATCTTCTGGATCATCAGGTAGCTCTGGTTCTTCCGGCACATCAGGATTAGCAGGAGCTAGTGGTATATCAAATACATCAGGCACAAGCGGGTCTGCTGGATCAAACGGTTCAGCAGGAGCCTCCGGAAGTTCCTTTACTTCAGGTACAAGTGGATCAAGCGGTTCATCTGGCTCCTCAGGATCAACCGGTTCTTCAGGAGTATCTAGTACTTCAGGTTCAAGCGGTTCATCTGGCTCCTCAGGATCAACCGGTTCTTCAGGAGTATCTACTAGCTCTGGAACAAGCGGTTCGTCTGGTTCAAGCGGATCATCCGGTGTTAATGGCTCATCAGGACAATCAGCTAGTTCTGGTTCAAGCGGTTCGTCTGGTTCTAGCGGTTCATCCGGGATTGATGGCTTATCAGGGCAATCAGCTAGTTCGGGAACATCAGGTTCAAGTGGATCAAACGGCTCTTCTGGGTTAGCAGGTAATTCAGGTCAAAGTTCAACTTCTGGCACATCAGGTTCTAGCGGATCAATCGGAACTTCAGGCTTATCACAAAATAGCGGCTCCTCTGGCACATCAGGCTCCTCAGGTACATCCGGTTCATCTGGATCAAATGGTTCAGCAGGTGCTTCCGGCACAGGTAACACTTCTGGAACCTCTGGAACTTCAGGCTCAACAGGATCAAATGGTAGCGTAGGAGCTTCAGGAAACAGTAACACTTCCGGCACTTCAGGTACAAGCGGCTCTTCCGGCACTTCAGGTATAGCAGGCGCAGCTGGTCTTTCAGCTGCAAGTGCTACGTCAGGTACTTCAGGGAGTTCAGGCTCTAACGGTACTGTAGGTGCATCAGGAGCATCCTCTTCTTCCGGCACATCCGGCACTTCTGGTTCAAGCGGTTCATCAGGTTCAAACGGTACCTCAGGAAATGCAGGAGCATCAGGCCAATCATTTACTTCTGGTTCAAGCGGCTCTTCAGGCTCAACAGGTAGCTCAGGTACAGCAGGAAATTCAGGACAATCAAGCTCTTCCGGCACATCAGGAACTTCTGGTTCTACAGGATCCTCCGGCAGTATAGGAGCTAGTGGAGCATCACAGACAAGCGGTTCATCAGGATCTTCCGGATCTTCTGGTTCAACAGGTACTTCGGGTGTAGATGGAGGTTCAGGCGTTTCGAGTACTTCTGGTACTAGCGGATCATCCGGATCTACAGGTTCAAACGGAACAGCAGGCCCTTCAGGATCTTCAAACACCTCCGGCACTTCCGGTTCATCGGGTTCAACAGGTTCAAATGGTACAGCTGGCCCCTCTGGTTCCTCTAATACTTCTGGAACATCCGGTTCTAGCGGATCAACTGGTTCAAACGGTACTGCAGGTCCTTCCGGATCATCTAATACTTCCGGCTCTAGTGGATCATCTGGTTCAAGTGGAACATCAGGATTAGCAGGTGCAAGCGGTATATCAAACACATCAGGAACTTCAGGTTCTGCTGGATCAAATGGTTCATCAGGTAATGCTGGAGCTTCTGGAACATCATTTACTTCAGGTACAAGCGGCACCTCAGGATCATCTGGTTCAAGCGGTACAGCAGGAGTTTCTGGAGGTTCATTCTCGTCTGGTACTTCTGGTACTAGTGGTTCATCAGGTTCAAGCGGTACAGCAGGTAACTCGGGTGTATCAAGCACATCAGGTACTAGTGGTTCTACTGGATCAAACGGAACAGCTGGTGCTTCCGGTTCTTCTAATACTTCTGGAACTTCAGGTTCAACCGGTTCTAATGGAACAGCAGGTGCCTCTGGAAGTTCAACAACTGCAGGTACAAGCGGTACATCAGGCTCTTCAGGTACCTCTGGTATCGCAGGTGCAGCCGGTCTTTCAGCGGTAAGCGCTACTTCTGGTACAAGCGGTTCAGCAGGATCTAACGGTACTGCAAGTGCTTCCGGTACTTCTGGTACTTCCGGCACTTCCGGATCATCAGGCTCTTCAGGTACTAACGGAAACGCAGGAGCATCAGGTACATCATTCACATCTGGCACCGCCGGTTCTAGTGGGTCAACAGGTTCAAACGGAACAGCAGGTCCTTCTGGATCATCTAACGTTTCTGGTACTTCCGGTTCTTCTGGATCAACTGGTTCTTCCGGAACAACAGGCCCTTCAGGTTCATCTAACGTTTCCGGCACATCCGGATCATCAGGTTCAACAGGTTCAAATGGTACTACAGGCCCTTCAGGATCATCTAATGTTTCTGGTACTTCTGGCTCTAGTGGATCAACAGGATCAAACGGTACAGGAGGCCCTTCAGGTTCATCTAATACTTCAGGAACATCTGGTTCTAGCGGATCATCTGGAAGTACAGGTACATCAGGGGTAGACGGCGGTTCAGGTGTATCGAGTACATCAGGGACTAGCGGTTCTTCAGGTTCAACCGGCTCTAATGGAACTGCAGGTCCGTCAGGATCTTCAAACACATCAGGTACTGCTGGTTCATCAGGATCAACTGGCTCTAATGGTACAGCTGGCCCTTCTGGATCTTCTAATACTTCCGGCACATCAGGTTCAAGCGGTTCTTCAGGTTCAAGCGGTACTTCGGGACTTGCAGGAGCAAGTGGTATATCGAATACTTCCGGCACATCAGGTTCAGCTGGATCAAACGGAACAGCTGGAGCTTCAGGTTCTTCTAATACTTCCGGCACTTCAGGTACAAATGGATCAGCTGGTACTTCAGGAGCAGCTGGAGCTTCAGGTTCTTCTAATACTTCCGGTACATCAGGTACATCTGGTAGCTCAGGTACTTCAGGTATAGCGGGTGCAGCTGGTCTATCAGCAGCAAGCGGTACTTCGGGTACAAGCGGTTCAGCAGGTACTTCAGGTTTAACATTTAACGGTTCTTCAGGAATAAGTGGTGGTACATTTACTAATCAACCTGATTATTTAGTACGTACTACAGGTACTACTACTATACAGAGCGTATCTTTCCTTTATACCGATGTTACAAATAGTAGGTTGGGAGTTGGTACAACAAGTCCAAGCTACCCCGTCCATGTTAATGCTAACGTAAGCGGTGTTTCCATCTATGCTTCAAACGATATTCAAGCATTTTCAGATTCTAGAATTAAAGGTGAAATTAAAGTAATTGAGAACGCTATTAGTAAAATTAACCAAATAAACGGAATCACCTTTCTACGATTAGACAACCCAGATAACCTAAACAGGTATGCTGGTGTTATAGCTCAAGAAGTTGAAAAAGTATTACCCGAAGTAGTTCATACAGACTCTAAAACAGGGATAAAATCTGTAGCTTATGGAAACTTAAATGCTCTATTAATTCAAGCTATTAAAGAACTAAGTAAGAGGGTAGAAGAATTAGAAAATAAAGTTAAATGACAGTTCCATCTACAAACGTAAAATTTAGTGACATATGGAGTGAAGCTAATGGAGCTTACAGTTCAGGACTTCTCAGCCTGAACACTATGAGTTTTTTTTCATATTTTGCTGGACCTAATGGTTCAACTTCACAAGCTGCTAATAATTGGGGCCAAGGTGAAGGATCAGGAGCAAATAGAATATACGGCACTACTGCTAAAACAACAAATATTCAAGTTGGTGATTTTGATGGATTAACTTATTTTTATGATAATTCTACATTTCAGGTAACTTTAAATGTAACAAATAATAAAACAAACCCAGCTCCTGCACCCCCTGCACCCCCTGTTGTCAATGATGTTACTGTGACTGTTGAGTTATACGACTCCTCTATCACATACCAATACATCATAGGAGGTGGAACAGCACCAGCTGCTAGTACTTATGGACCTAGTGCTGTAAGTACGACCTCGGATCCTATTATTTTTAGGGGTTATTGGAAAGTAATAGTTGCTGGATTTGACCCTTCTTTTACCGCCGGTACATGCAATATCACTATAAATGGAATCGCTAAAGTTACAACAGGTGCTGTAGCTGCCGGTACTGGAGGAACTACATTTGATTCAGCTACTTACGGAACACAGGATGTTGCTGGGTTCGGTGGATTTACAGGTCTATATTTTGATGTGACAGTTAATTAAAAGTAGCTTGTTTTTTTAAAATAAAGTTATTATATTATAGTTATGCAGAAACTGTTATGTATTGCTCCTCACTTATCTACCGGAGGCTTACCTCAATACCTAACTAAAAAAATACAATTACTTAAAGGAGAATTCGAAATTTACTTAGTAGAGTGGTCAGACTGTACAGGAGGTGTACTAGTAGTTACTCGAAATAAAGCAGTTAAACTTGTTGATTCGGATAAGTTTTTTACTTTAAAAGAAAACAAACAGGAGCTTATAGATATCATAAATAACGTTCAACCTGATATAGTTCATTTAGAAGAAATTCCTGAGTTCTTTATGGACTTTGAGATTGCAAAACAAATATACTCCCAAGATAGAACATACCGGATTGTTGAAACATCTCATGATTCATCTTATGATACCACTCAGAAGAAATTCTTCCCCGATAAGTTTATGTTCGTATCTCAATGGCAAATCAATCAGTATAAGAATATAGACATTCCAAAAGTATTAGTTGAGTATCCTATAGAATATATTGAGCGTCCTGACAGACAAGAGGCCTTACAAAAATTAGGGTTAGATCCTAATAAAAAACATATTTTACATATTGGATTATTTACTCCTCGTAAAAATCAAGCTGAGTTTTTTAAGTACGCTAAAGCATTACCGGAATACGAATTTCACTGCGTAGGCAATCAGGCAGATAACTTTAGACATTATTGGGAACCGTTAATGAATGATAAACCCAGCAACTTAACCTGGTGGAACGAAAGAACCGATGTAGATGCTTTTTATCAAGCAATGGATCTATTCTTATTTACATCCAGAGGCACAGACAACGATAAAGAAACAATGCCTTTAGTAATCAGGGAGGCCGTCTCATACCAAATACCTATTTTAATTTACAACCTACCCGTATACTTAAATTACTGGGATGATTATAAAGTTAAGTATTTAAATACAGAAGATTTTAGTTACAACTTAAATTTAATCGAATTAAGTCTTACCCCCAGTGCTTCTATTAATGTAGAGGAAGAAGCATTTATATTATCAACTTACCCAATACTAAATTCGATAACTGAAACTACTATAGAGTGTATTAAGGCTTTAAAACAAGCAGGTAGGAAAATTATATTAACATCACACCTGCCTATTCCGAAAGAATTACAAGAGCTGGTTGAATACTGTATTTACGATAAAAATAATTTATTAACAAAACATACATTTTACAACTACACTTGGTTTGATTACGGTAGTTGGAGAGTAGATTTAATATTAACAGGTGAAAATAATGATATCTATCACGGACCTGCTGTCTACACAAATTACTATAATGGAGCTGCTTTAGCTGAAAAATTAGGTATTAAAAAAGCATACTTCTTAAACTATGATTACCATTTAAAAAATGCATCTTACATAGATAGTATATCTTCAATATTAAACAGCAAAAAAGCATACGTTGGTTTAAGAGAAGAACAAGAAGGTAATACAATTATTACTTATTTCTTAGCATCAGAACCCAAATTCTACCTAGATCATTTTCCGTTAGTTCAAACATCTAAAGAATATGATGATTTAATGGTTGAGTGGGATAGTGAATCTAATGGTTTAGAGAATTTAACTTACCATACATTTAATCAAGATAAAGATAAAATATACTGGGAAGATAAACTAGACTTTACTGAGCTAATTGAAAAGAATTTTGAACACAAAGACTATTCTAGAGTAGAATATTTCTCTATACTACCTATTAAAGATCATCCTGAACAATTTGCTATATTTTTAAGTATATCTAATTCAATTGATAATAGAGATATTCAAATAGCAGTTTACGAGGATGATAAAGTGTTATTTGATGAAACAGTAAAAGTAACTCATAGATTATCTTGGTTTAGACAAGCGTTGTTTAATCCCGATAAAACATACAAGATACATTATAAAGCTTTTGATAGACACAATCAGGATCTAATTGAACAGAAGGAAATCACAGTAGATGAATACTACTTTAAAAACCAATTACCTAAAAACGGCTATCTAACTCTATTATGAAAATCTGTCAAGTAAATCCTGGATGCGGAATACCAATACCTCCACCTACATGGGGTGCTATTGAAAAAATTGTATGGGAACTAACTTGCAACCTTAGAGAATTAGGTCACGAAGTTGATATAAAATGGGCTAATGAAATTCAACCAGGTGAATATGATTTAGTTATGGTTCACGTGGCTAATCTAGCGTTAGAATTAGCCGGTAAAGAAATACCCTATATCTTTCAGCATCACGATCACCACGCCTACCACTACGGTAAAGATTCTGATACCTACAAACAGAACCGTGAAGCAATGAAAAAGTCAATTTTTTCATTAGTACCAGCTAGGTATCTAGTAGATTATTTTGAGTTACCTAACGTATATTATTTTTCTCACGGCGTTAACGTAGACACTTTAAAACCCAATGATACCATACCTATTCAACATAGCCTGTTAATGCTAGCAAATAATGGTTTAGGTGGGTATGGTTCCTACGATAGAAAAGGATTTGAGTTAGGTGTAAAGGTAGAATGTCTCGTAATTTACCCATTACGATAGCAGGTCCTAAGAATAATCAGAATTGGTTTGACGACAATCCATGGGTTTTTGGATACCCTAAGCTTACTATTTTAGAGGAACCCTCTAATGAAATACTAAGACAGCTATACAACTCACATACAATCTTCCTTCATCCTTCGGAATTAGAAGCAGGTCACCCTAATCTAACCATATTAGAGGCAGCAGCATGCGGATTACCTATATTAGGCTGGATTGAGCAAGATACAGTATTCCACGGACTGTGGAGAGCACCTAGAGACTTACAGGAATTGTTACGCGGCTTAGATACAATCATAAACGAATACGGTGATTATAGAGGAAGGTCCTTACAAACTGCTCAAGAATTATCTTGGTTAAACCGTGCAAAAGAATTAATAGATTTATATGAGAGACATACTGATTAAAGAATATAAAAATACTAAAATATTAAATATTAAAACTAAAGATGCAAAAAATACATTTAATGTAAATTTTGTTAACGGTGCTTTCTTGGAGGTATTAGGTCCTGTGGAAGAGGAATATGACCTTAAATTTATTAACACAAAAACAAACAGAGTAATTCACCAGAGTACCATTAAAAATAATATGTGGACTCGCACTAATATTAAATACTGTATTAATTGGAAGATTGAAGTCTACTCTAATAACAGCCTAATATTTGAATATAAATGGAATCCTGAAGGTAAACGAGTGTATATTCATCTAGATTCAGGAGCATTAGGGGATACTTTAGCTTGGTTTCCATACGTAGAAGAATTTAGAAAGACTTTTAAATGTTCTGTAATATGCTCTACTTTTCATAACGATTGGTTTGAAGGAAATTACCCCGATCTTGAATTTGTAAAACCGGGAACTGAAGTAAAAGACATATACGCAATGTATAATATTGGTTGGTTTTACGATGGTAAGAATGTTGTTTTCGATAAAATACCGATTGACTTTAAAAAATACCCTCTACAGCAAACAGCAAGTGAAATTCTAGGACTAAAATACTCGGAAGTAAAGCCTCTAATTAATTCACCTAAAAAGAAAACTAGTACTAAGGGTAATTACGTTGTGATTGCACCTCATGCTTCCGCACACGCTAAGTACTGGAACCATCCTAACGGTTGGCAGACGGTGATTGATTATTTAAATTCTAAAGACTACAAGGTAGTGATGCTAACCCAAGAACTCTTAGGAGACGACTGGCACGACTCTAAGTTAGGAGGAACTTTAACAGGTGTAATTAATAACACAGGAGACCTACCTCTACAAGATAGAATGGTTGATATTAGAGATGCTAAAGCATTTATCGGAGTTGGTAGCGGATTAAGCTGGTTATCCTGGGCTTTAAAGACCCCTACAGTCATGATATCAGGATTCAGTTACCCCTATACTGAATTCCAAGATTGTGAACGTGTATACTCTAAAGATCCTAAGATATGTCAAGGATGCTTTAACCGTAAATGGTTAGATCCAGGCGATTGGGAATGGTGTCCTGATCATAAAGATACCCCCCGTCAGTTCGAATGTACTAAGACCATCACCCCGGAACAAGTTATTGCTTCTATTAACAAACTTTTGAATATTTATTAATATATGGCAGGCATTTGGATGGCAACCGGCGTAGGCGTTAGTAATACAGGATCACTAGACACCTTATGGAATACTAAAATAACAAGTAATGATTATAACTACGCTTACTTAGGTATCGTATCTCCTTCAACTCCTAATGTAAAATACACCTGGTCAACAGGCAGTAGGGGAAATAATACACTAAAAGATTTTCAAATGTATACTCCCTACCCTGTAGGAACAACCAGGGGTAAATTATACTTTGTTCAATTATCAGCTTATGCTACAGACTCTGCATCGATCGCAGCAATTGCACCGACAGTAACCTTTACGTCACTCAATGAACCTGCAGGTAATGCTTATTACGTAGTAACACCTTCTTTAAATGACCCGACAGTTGCTGCCGGTTCGCATATAGTTCAATATGCTTTTGCTGATGAAGATGATCTGTTTCAAAACGGATGGAAATCACAAAGAGGATTACCTAGTTCATCAAACCCACTTTCAGCTGAAGGAACTTGGGTTACTATAACAAATCATATCTCTTGGACTCAACCTCCATTTAGTTTTAATTTAGCTACCCCCGGAGACAAAGCTAAAATTGTAGCAAATATCTTAGCTTACACTGAAAATAGTTATACAATACAAAATACACTTGCGCTAACCCCAAGTAACCTAGTTAAAGGAGCAGTTGTACTCGGAGGAGCATCAACTCCATTTAGCATAACAGGGGAACCGCTATATGCCGGTATAGTCCCGTTACTAGGTTAAAAGTAAAGTAAATAGTTTTATAAATAATGAAAAGTTTTGAATTAGTAAATTATAGTTTTGATGAACAGCGAATTGATTTTCGCGTTTTTCACCCTGTCAAGGACGGATACATAATAGCTAAAGACATCGATCTAGACGCTACTATATACAAAATGAAGATATGGGATGTACAGCCAGGCCTTCACGTATTCTTCCAACCAACTCCTAAACACGGATTTGATTTTAGCAGAGAAGATTTTGGAGGTTTTACCTTCGAATTAATCGATGAAGGTGTAGTCTTAGATAGAATCATTTTGAGGTTTAGATACACTAATCTATACAAGCATAAACAAAATATAAACGATTACTACCATCCATCTTTTGTTAATTACCGAGAGTTTTTTGTTGATGACAGATATAAAAACTTTGATTTGAGTAATTGTGAGAAAGTAATTGACGCTGGAGCCAGTATAGGTTTATTTACTCAGTATATTTTAAACAGAGGAGCTAAGTATGTAGCTGCTATAGAATGTGATGATAGAAGCATTAAGGCACTAATTGGTAATTTTTTACATGATAGAAACATAACCATTATTGGTGAAGCATTATCTGACCGAGAAGACCAAACCGCTTTATATTGGAAAGAAGACAATCCTTTAATCTCAACTTTAGATATTCAACACAGTGAATTTTCTACTTTTGATAATCCAAATACTAAAATAGTACAAACAACAACCTTACAGAATGTAGTAAATACTTTGGGTTGGGATAAAATTAATCTTTTAAAATTAGATATTGAAGGTGAAGAGTGGAATGTTATCAATAGTACATCAAATACTATATTTGAAATAACAGATAAAATTCTTTTAGAGTACCACAATTCACAAGGACGTTTAAGTTCTATAATCGAACGTTTTAATTCATTAGGATTTAAATATCAATTTGAAGATGGATGTGATATTGAAAGTGAAAACGGAACAGTATTCTTTTTTAGCTAATGAAAGACGTAAATATAGAAAAACTAATTGACTATCACGTTAAGGATTTCCTTACTGAACCTACTCTATTTCAGCAGGTTTACGAAGAAATAACTACATTCGCATACTGGCTTAAAGGTTTTCAAGCACACAATATCCTAGAGATTGGATTTAAAGGAAGTTCATTTCATATCATGTCTCAATTATCAACAGGTAAAAAAGCAGCTGTTGATTACGAAGATAAAGGTAGGACAGTTTGGTCTCATTATATGATGTACGAAGAAGACTTTAAATTATTTATAGCTGACTCTCAAATACCAGAAACAAGAGATAAAGTTAAAGAGTTTTGTCCTGAATATGATCTAATTTTTATTGATGGAGATCATTCGTATGAAGGAGTAAGACGTGATTTTGAATTATATCAAGAATTACTATCACCTAGAGGGTATATTGTGTTTCACGATATTGATCCTGACCATATCTTTAGAGATGGTGCTGGTGGGCAAGTATATAAATTTTGGCAAGATATATCTCATGGTTCTAAAACTAACATAATTACTATGAAATCATCAGGTAAAACAACTTGTTTTGGACAAAAAGAACACTTTGGTGGAATAGGAATCTGGAGACCATGAAATTTAGTATAAGCACATCCTTTTATAGAAGAAGCCATTTAGTTGAAAAACTATATAAACAAATTTTAGATCAAACTCATCAAGATTGGGAATGGATAGTTACAGATGATTTCTCAGATTATAATAATGCTGAAGAATTATTAAAGGAAATTTGCAAAAAAGATTCTAGAGTAAAGTACTATCAACAGTCTAGAAAAAAAGAATGTTTTTATAATCCTCAACAAGGAACAACCGGAGAAATAGTAATTCAGTTTGATAGTGATGATTATGCTTACCCTCGTATTTTAGAAATATACAATCACTTATTTTTAAAACATCCCGATGTAGCAGGTATAAGCTGTTATTCAAAAAACGTAAATGAAAAAGGTGAGTTTGTAGAAATTCAAGGAGGAGGCCACTACGATTATGAAGAAACTTCTACTTTTAACTACACACCCATGGGTAGGGCTTGGAGAAATATTATACCTAGTTTTGATGAGGGTCAATTAAAATGGTATCAAAACGATACTAACATAGTTAGGTATGTTGAAACTAAAGGAAAATGGTTGTACGTTCCTAGAACCTTGTATGAGTATAACTACTCAATTGATACATTTTCAAGACAGCCGGGACGATCAGACGAAACTTATGCTGAAATAGAGGCCGAAAGATTATTTATTGAAAGTAAGTTCCCATATTTAAATAATGCCGATAAATTAACCACATCATTATATTATCTGCCCATTAAATCTCAATCTAGAGATTTTGCTATGGGTGATTTTAATACAGCATCTTCAAGACAAAATATACTTTATGTAAAAGAAGATATTAAGGTATTTGAACGTCAACTGTTAAAAGAATTATTCTTTGATCATGATCTGTACTTCGATAGTACTTTAGATATCAAGTTTGATGAGGTTATAGTCTGTCTTAACCAACAAACATTCAGTAGTACACCTAACATTATAGATAAACTAAAACAAACCAACCCAGGTATTCACATTAAATTAAAATTCGATGAACGTAGCAACATTCCAGAAAATGATATTCACCATTTACTGAGTGAAAAATTCCCGCTTGGATACGGTTGGTGTCATGGAGGATACGAAACTTACTTCATTACTGCTTTATAAAGATACAATATTTATAACATATAACTGTTATTAAATGGCTAGTCTACTCAACAATGCTTCACTCTTATTAAATCCTGCAGGTAGTATAATTGCTTACGAGGAGGATAAAATACTTTCTGTATTACCATCAAATGGTACTGGTGATTTTACTTTTTCGGGTGGTGATGGTGGTACTAGAGTAAATCAACAAGGGTATATTGAGGTAACGCCTGCTAATTTAGCTTCTGATTCTAATTCATTTAATAATAATAATAGTTTTACCAAAACAGGAAGTTTATCAGGCCCTTTTAATTCTACAGACGGTAATATTTTAACTCCCACCGGAACCAGTGAAAAGTATAGTCAAATAGCTAGTTTAACAGTTCCAGCAAATACAGTATTTACTTTTTCAGTATATGCTAAATATTTGCAAAACACACAAATAGCATTAAGATGTGTTTATTCTAATGGAGCCCAAGACCAATCCACCATATTTAATCTCCAAACTAATACAGTAGTAGGAAGTGTGCCTGGAGCACATTCAAACCCTCAAATACTTTCAGTAGGTGGAGGATGGTTTAGATATTCTATAGATATTAATAGTAACACTCCACCTGCTTTCCCTCTTTTGTTTAGAGTAAACGCTGCTAATAATGGTAGCATTGTATTTACTCCAGCATCAGGAGATGGATTTTACATTTCAAGTGCTCAGGTTAATACGGGTGGTTTAAAACCATACCAACCAACAACAGACCGCTTAAATTATCCTCGTATAACTTATCAAAATGGTAGAGGTGCTTTATTGAGTGAACCACAAAGAACAAATATAGTAACTAACTCAGAGGACGCTACACAACAAGGACTTAATAATATGTCAGCTACAGGAAGTACGGCAATAAGTCCCGACGGAACACAAAATGCGGACACAATCACCCCCACAGCTGGTACTTCAGATCATTATTTAATTACAAATGCCACAAGTGTAACTAATGGTGCATCATTCACATTAAGTGCCTTTATAAAAAAGAAAGATTCAGATTATGTGCATTTTGGAAGTGGAGGAGCAGGGTCGTTTGGTTCAGTCGCTTATAGCTTTTTAACAAATACTTTTTTCAACATCAATGGACCATCAGCTTATAGTGTAGTTAATTTTGGTAATGGTTGGATTAGATTAACTATTACAGGAACAACAGGTGGAACTGATTTACGTATTTTGTTGACACCAACTGATTCAAGTGGCGCTAGAACATTTAATGCAAATGGCACAGATGGATTATATGTTTGGGGACTTCAAATTGAAGCAGGTTCATTTCCAACCTCATACATTCCAACAACATCAGCTACAGTAACTAGACCATTAGATCAATCTTCTGTAACAAATTTAGAATCCAATGGTTTAACAGGTACAAATGTAGGTACCCTTTATTTATCAGTTGCAAACACAGCTAATTCTTATGATGGTGGTGCCATAAATGCTAAAGTAGGTGGAGGTGGTAATTTTCCATATAATTATATGATTTTAGATTCAACCGGTACTAATAACCGTGTAAGAATATTTAACGGGGGCGCACAAACAGCAGCATATACCTTTACAGAAACTTTTGCTAAAATAGCAGTCACAGCAGATGGAACTAACTCCTCAGTATTTGTAAACGGAATTAAAAAAGGAACATCATCTGGTTTGCTAGCCGGTATAGAAGAAATTACTCAGGAAGCTACTGGAGCCGGGTTAAGGTATGCAAATGCTACATATACTACTGCTTTATCCGATGCTCAATGCCAAGAACTAACCACAGTCCGCTCAGGTTCAGGTGGTAACATCTCATACTACGGACCATACACAATCCATACATTCACAGGTTCAGCAACATTCACTCCTTCATTTACAGGTCCTGTAGAAGTACTTGTTGTTGCTGGAGGTGGTGGGGGTGGTAGTGCTAATGATTCTTATTGGGAAGGTGGAGGAGGAGGAGGTGCTGGAGGTTTACTTTATGCTTCCTCCTATGGTGTTTCTCAAAGTACTGGTATAACAGTCACTATTGGAGCTGGTGGTAGTGGTGGAAAAGGTGTTAATAACCCAATCTCAACTAACGGATCAAATACTTCCTTTGGTGGGTTAACTGCTATTGGTGGGGGTAGAGGTGCCGGTTCTTATTATACTGCTACAATTGGAGGTTCTGGTGGTGGTGGTGAAGGATATCCTAGCTCAGATGCTTTTGGAGCTGCTGGTACTCTAGGACAAGGTAATTCTGGGGGTAATGGAAGTCAACAGGCTAGTCTCGATGGTTCTGGTGGAGGTGGAGGAGGAGCAGGACAAGTTGGTTCAAATGCTTTAACAGGGGCTCCATATACCGCGGGAAATGGAGGAAATGGTCTACCATACTCAATTTCAGGATTCTCTACTTACTACGCAGGTGGTGGTGGTGGTAAAGCCCCAGGTAGCGCTGCTTCTTCAACTCTTGGAGGTGTTGGAGGTTTAGGAGGAGGAGGAAACGGTGGAGTAGGTGGAGGTTCAGCTTTGGGTGCTTCTGGAGTAAATTATACTGGTGGAGGTGGAGGTGGAGGAATGTCAACATCAACAGCTACTGGAAATGGTGGGGATGGGGTTGTAATTGTAAAATATTTAACATAAATTTAAGTTATGAATAAACCATTAGTTATAGATAATTTTTTTAAAGATCCAAATTTAGTAAGACAAATAGCACTAAATGCTACTTACTATACAAAAGATAACCACCCTGGAAATATAGGACATTTCCCAGGACATAGGACAGATTATTTCAATGAATGGAATCAAGATTTATATCAAGCTATGTTAGGTGCTCAAATTCAATGTGCTGAACAACTACTTGGACATAAATTAGGAGATAAATTTAAAGAATATTGGACTAAATTTTCATTTTCATGGACTGATAAAGATGTTGTTTTACAAGAGCATAGAGACTTCACAGACCACTGGAATGGATTTACAAATTTTTATGGTGGTGTATTATATTTAACACCTAATCCACCTAAAAATACAGGTACTATTTTAACAGGAGTAGAAACTGTAGAAAACATATATAATAGATATGTAATGTACGATGCAACTCAATTGCATTGTGTTGAGGATTCATTTGGGGATACTTTAGAGAATGGAAGATTAGTATTAACTCATTTTATTTATTTAAAGTAATGGATATGATGGATCAATATTTAGGATTATGGGGTGTGGATGTAGCAGTTAAAAAACTACGCCCACATGCTCAATTTGAACTAACAAATACAACATTTACTAAGTGGGTTGATCCTACAGGAACACAACCTCCAACTTGGGAAGAAATAAATCAACAAATACAAATAGATAAAGAATTATGTCATACTTTGCACACATAAACAAAAACAGTGTTGTTACTACCGTTATAGTAGCCACTCAAGAATTTATTAATACAGGTAGTGAAGGCGATCCTGTCAATTGGATAGAGACATCTATAGACGGTAGTTTTCGTAAACAATCTGCTGGTATAGGATACACCTATGATGCTCAAGCAGATGTATTTATTACACCTCAACCTTATCCATCTTGGACTTTAAATTCAAATTATGATTGGGTTGCTCCTGTACCTTACCCAAATGATGGTAAAACGTATATTTGGGATGAAGTAACTTTAAGTTGGGTATTATTTCCAAATCCACAATTAACTGGATCTATTTAATATGCATAACTACCAATATAGAAAATATATGATGAGTGATTTATCTCTATTAAATGAGATAACTCAAAGTTATACTAACC
>Ga0181348_1000496_pt1 | contig 17072 bp, 24 predicted proteins | sample Su13VDMM110DN_FD_130092 | JGI IMG/M metagenome (GOLD analysis project Ga0181348, IMG submission 130092) | Freshwater viral communities from Lake Michigan, USA - Su13.VD.MM110.D.N | ecosystem: Environmental > Aquatic > Freshwater > Lake | place: USA: Michigan | collected 2013-07-16
AAATATGGTGATGTAGACCCTGAACCATCTAAAAAAGAATTTGCAGAATTCGTTATGAAACAACAAGAAGTTTTACACGCAATTATGTTTGCAATGTGGGACCATAACAACGAAAAAGTTGAAGATATTATTTGGAAATTAGTTAAACCAAAATATTCAAAGCCATTTTGGCAAAAGGAGATTGAACCATGAAAGAAAAATTAGAAGAAATATATCATAACACAATACCACACCATTCTTTTTTGGACAAAAGGTCAATAGATAGTTGCATGTATCAATCATACATGTTAGGGAAATATGAAGATGAAGAAAGATACGCCAAACTTAGAAAAGCATTTTTAGAACTTTTGGAGAATTGGGGTGATTATGGAAACTACAACTCAGGCAAAAACCAAATGGAAGAAGATTGGAAAAAAGAAGGAGGATTATTATGAAAAAATGGTTTATAAATACCAATAAATTTGTTAAAATTAGAGGTAAAGTTTGGATTATACCTTGCATTAGTTTATGGTATGATAAAGATTATTTTTTAGAAACAGGTGTTACATCACCCGCAATTGGTTTACAAATTAGTTGGTTAAGTTGGGCATATGGTTTAACAATACAACAAGGATATTGATATAAATGAATACTCTATTAGATTGATATTACAAGGTAGGGGAAAGTCACAAAATAAAATTAAAACAACTATAAAAAAATAATACATTATGAAATATATTCTTGATTTAAACAAAGTATCTTTAAATGACATTCATATTGTGGGTGGAAAAAATGCATCTTTAGGTGAAATGTTGCAACACCTAAACATTTTAAAAATTAAAGTTCCAAGTGGTTTTGCAATAACCGTACAAGGATATTATGATTTCATTAATCATAATAAATTAGATAAATCTATTAGAAGACTAATTTCAAAATTAAATCCTAATGATATTATTGCACTTCGTAAGACTGGTCTTGCAATTAGGGAATTGATTAGAAATGGAGTTTTTCCTGAACAACTAAAAAACGAAATACAATTAAAGTATCTTGAGTTATCAGAAACATATGGTCAAACTATGACTGACGTTGCAGTAAGGTCATCTGCAACCGCCGAAGATTTACCTGACGCCAGTTTTGCGGGTCAACAAGAAACTTTTTTAAACGTTAGAGGCACAGAATCCATTTTAGAATCTGTAAGAAATTGTTTTTCTTCCTTGTTTACTGATAGGGCAATATCTTATAGAACATCTTTTGGATATGACCATTTTGATGTTGGATTGTCTGTTTGTGTTCAAAAAATGGTTCGTTCTGATTTATCATCTTCTGGTGTCGCATTTTCATTAGATACAGAAAGTGGATTCAAAGATGTTGTAATGATAAATGGAAGTTACGGGTTGGGTGAAATGGTTGTTCAAGGATTAATATCTCCAGATGAATTTATAGTATTTAAGCCATTATTAAAACAAGGATTTTCCTGTATTATTGAAAAAAAATTGGGTAACAAAGATAAAAAAATGATTTACGGTGAGGGTCAAGGTAAATTAACCAAAATTATTAACATTGACGAGGAACATAAAAACAATTTTTGTATCAATGATAATCAAGTATTAGAAATTGCAAGATGGACTACCTCAATTGAGGAATATTATTCAACTTTAAAAGGATATTGGTGTCCTATGGATGTAGAATGGGCAATTGATGGTTTAAGTAATGAATTATACATTGTCCAAGCCAGACCAGAAACAATACATTCAAGAAAAAAAACAGATACCCTTGTTGAATATAAAATCAATACCGAAAATTTAAAACCAATTGTTAAGGGTGGAGCTATCGGAGATAAAATTGCGAGTGGAGAAGTTACAATTATGTATTCGTTAGATGGTCGTGATGGCACGACTGATGTCTCTGAATTTGTTGAAGGAAGTGTTTTGGTTACCGAAATGACTGATCCTGATTGGGAACCAATAATGAAAAAAGCATCCGCAATTATTACAAATAAAGGTGGTAGAACTTGTCATGCTGCAATTGTGGCCAGAGAAATGGGATTACCAGCAATTGTTGGGACAATGAACGCAACCGAGATATTAAAAAATAATCAAAAAGTTACAGTTTCTTGTGGAGAAGGTGATGTTGGATTTGTTTATGATGGTTTTATAGATTATGAAAAAATTGAAACAAATTTGGATAAGTTACCAAAAATATCAACACCCATAATGTTAAATGTTGCATCTCCTGAAATAGCATTTAAATTTTCAAATTTACCAAATGCTGGCGTTGGTTTAGCTCGCGAAGAATTTATAATAAATAATTACATCAAAGTTCATCCGATGGCTTTATTACAACATAAACAGATTGGTGATAAAAAGTTAAGTGAACAAATAAATACAATTACCAAGGGTTATGAAGATGAAGAAACATTCTTTATAAAAAAATTAAGTTATGGTATTGCTAGAATTGCAGCAGCTTTCTACCCAAATAAAGTTATTGTTAGACTTTCCGATTTCAAATCTAATGAATATAGAAATCTTTTAGGCGGAACTTATTTTGAACCTCAGGAAGAAAATCCAATGATTGGATGGAGAGGGGCGTCAAGATACTATTCAGAAAAATACAAAGATGCTTTTGGTATGGAGATTAAAGCAATAAAAAGGGTGAGAGAGAAAATGGGATTTAATAATGTCGTTGTTATGATACCTTTCTGTAGAACAATAGATGAATTATTAAAGGTTTATAAAGTTATGGAGTCATATGGCCTTAAAAGAGGAGAAAAAGGATTGGAAATTTATTTAATGGCAGAACTACCATCAAATATATTTATGGCGGAAGAATTCTCTGAACACATAGACGGATTTTCAATAGGTTCAAATGACCTAACACAATTAATTTTAGGGTTGGACAGGGATTCTGCCCTCGTTGCTCCGATATATGATGAAAGAAATCTTGCGGTTAAAAGAGCCATATCGCATCTTATAAAGGTTGGAAAGAAAACAAATACTAAAGTAGGCATTTGTGGTCAAGGTCCATCTGATTTTCCTGATTTTGCAGAATTTTTAGTTAACGAAGGGATTGATAGTATTTCTGTTACACCAGATTCTTTGTTAAAAACATTAAAAACACTAAGCAAAATATGAATAATTTAGATTCAAGTTATCAAAATCTTCTAAACGATATTTTGGAAAACGGAACAAAAAAAGAAACAAGAAATGGTGGAACCATTTCAGTATTCGGTGGACAAATACGGCATAAAATGAGTGAAGGATTTCCATTACTAACCACTAAAAAAATGCACTGGAATTCAGTAATAACAGAACTATTATGGTTCTTAAGAGGTGAAACCAATATCAAATTCTTACTGGATTATGATTGTCATATTTGGGATGGTGACGTGTATAAAAAATATGTTACTCATTGGGAAAATCCAATTGACCCAATTAACTATGAATTATATGGTCCCAATACCACAATGAGTTGTTTTCATGAAGATAAAAGATTGTACACAAAAGAAGAATTTATTAAACTCATAAAAACAAATGATGAATTTGCTAAAGTGTGGGGTGAATTAGGACCAATCTATGGTAAGCAATGGAGAAATTGGAAATATCAAGAGAATGAATGGTATGATGGTCACACACATTATCCGGAAATATCCACATCAATTGACCAAATTTCAAATCTAGTACAACAATTAAAAACAAACCCAGATAGCAGACGTTTAATGGTTAGTGCTTGGAATGTAGGTGAATTAGACCAAATGGTTCTTCCACCATGTCATTATGGATTTCAAGTTTATACAAGAGAGTTAGATATATTTGAGAGATGTGAAATTGCTGGAGATGGATTATGTGAGATGAATGAAATTGATTGGTGGATGAAAGTTTTAGATGACAGAGGGATACCAAAAAGAGCAATATCACTAATGTGGAATCAAAGAAGTGTAGATACGTTTTTAGGATTACCTTTTAATATTGCATCTTATGGATTGCTATTAGAAATAATTGCAAAAGAAGTTAACATGGTACCTGACGAATTGATTGGTAATTTAGGCGACGTTCATTTATATTCAAATCACGTAGAACAAGCAAAAGAACAAATTGGTAGAGAAGGTTTTGAATTACCAACAGTTAAGATAACTGAACGTAATTGGTACATGCACGAAAAAGTAAAAGAACATTTAGGTGAAAAGACTTTAGATGAAAAACTTAAAAGTTATAGACCAGATTGTTTTGAATTAATAGGATATGAATCACATCCAAAAATTAAAGCACCCTTATCAAACTAATGGAATATCAAATAATTTTACCAGAAATTATTGATGATGAATGGCAAAATGTTGGAATTGATTTTGAGCATCAATCAATAACAGGGAACATTAAAGGAGAAAATATTGATAAGCCAATTATCAATTTAAAAAAGTATGCAATATCTTTAGATAATCGTTACTTAAAAGATTATAAAATAATAAAAGCAGAAACCAAAACTATACTTAAATTAGTAGTTTGATTATGCAAAAGTAATATACAATTGATTAATCTTAAGGGCAAGTTTACTTAATAAATGATTAACTCTATCTAGGTCATCCATTTCGATATCTTTTGCTGACATAAATTTTACGAGACCTTGAACCATTTTGTCTTTAGCTTCATCAGCCATTTCCAAAAGGTCTTGAAACGCCTCATTATCTTCTTGATTTTCTCCGTGATACCTATCTATCCATTCTTTACCCGAATATAAAAAAGGAGCCGCTTGAAGCATATTAATAACGCCAGATTCTCTAAGTTTATATAAATATTTTCTTAAAAATTTCCAATCAAAATGTTCAAATAGTTCAGGATTTGCATTAAAGAAATCATATTGAGGAGATAATGTTTGTTCTTGAATTTTTTCTCCAATTTTTTTCCAAGCATCAGTTGCAGATATTAATGATAACCTACTACCGTTTTCCCAAGAGACATAAATTATATTTCCATCTTTTTCAAATGGATCTCTACCAACATTACTAACAACCCCAGTGGTTCCAGGAGGAACTCCTGTTTCACCTTCCATATGATAACAAACTATCTTATCACCACTTTTCAATTCGGGATTTAATACACCTTTCATAATAATAAATATATCGCATATATTTATAATTTATATGGAGTTTTTAATTAGCGAATCTCAACTGAGAACAATTTTAATGGAACAAGATGAATCAAGAATGACTAATCATATGAAACATCTATACTCTTTTACCAATAATATAGTTGGTAGAGTATTCAAGAAATATAGTATTAATGCAAAAATGCTTTTAACTTGGGGAACTTCTGTTGGTGGATTCTTATTACCGTTAGACCATTTTATTAAATCAGGAGACTTTAATCTTGACGATAATCAAAGAATTTTAATATTAACTGGAATCGCATTTATAATATTTTTTGAAAATAAAAGAGGTGTTGGTACAATTTTAAAGAAAATTAAAGAAGAAGGACTTGAAGATACTTTTAAAAGTATCTTTAAAAAGGCATTAGACTTAAAAAGTGCATTTGTTAATTTTTTATCTTCAGCAAATATAAAAGTAGGTACTTTGATGGATATTATTTCATATAGTTTTTTACTTCCAATTATCACAGACATTCATTCAGTTGTAACAAGAACTTCAAATTTGAAAGAAGCCTCAATGATTATTGCTGAAAGATTGGTTGCATCTGGTGTTGTTCTATTAAGCGCAGAAATGTTGTCTAAAATTATCAAAAAGATTATGGTTAAATTTAAGTAAACATTTCGGGTTCTAAATCGTAATGATTACCCCACTTTTGAGTAATCTCAAACCCATCCATTTTAATAATAAAGAATCGTGCTTGATAATATAAATCATCAATACTTATAATATCAATTTCATCGCCCATTACGTCATAGATTACGTTATTGATTTTATCTCTAAGTAAATCAGAATCATACATGACATTCAAAATAGCACCAGCAACATCATCCGCAACTTTCAAATTAGGTACTGCATAATGACTATCTAACATGAAGTGAGATATTTCAATGTTAAAATTAAAATCAATATATACGTCATCTAAGTGGTAGAATTCTTCCATAGGTCTCCAATATACATCAAAAGTCAATGGACCTATTGCTGTCTTTAAAGTTACTTCTTTAATTTCCTTTCTCATTGTAAATAAAACCTCTCTTTGTTTCTCAGAGGAAATAAAAACACCTTTATTTACAGGTTCTTCACCATCTACTAATAATTTTTCTGAATATGAGAAAGAACTACCAATGTATTTCCACATATTACTAAGGATGTCGTGAATATGTCCACTAAACACAGGGGTAGCATATGATTGACCTTTTTCAGGTAAAACAACATTTACAAGAATATCATACCCTAAATTCTTACTGTCAGGGGTAACTTTAATAAATTGATATTCAAAACCACCTTCATAGAATGGTTCTTTCAATAACATTTTTTGAATAATCTTTCTTATATTTGACATTACGACATTTCAAGTAATTTGTTTATAAGAATCTCAACTTGTTTTGGTTTTAGTCTATGATTTTTTTCATTTCTACGAAACCAACCTCTAATCACTTCTTCCAAATCTCTATTTTCTTTTCTTGACCTTCTTTTAAAACCAGCCAATTGAGCTTCAAGTTCATGAGGTTGAGTATAATATTTTAATGGATTTTTTGGTTCTTTAATGGGGAAATCATATCCTTTTTGATATTGTGAAACATGTTCTAATTCATGCCTTATTGTTTCATTAAGTTCTCCAATTAATTCTTGAATATTATGGAGACCAATCTCAGGATTTGAAACAATGGTAACTTCAATAATGTCTTCATCTCTGTAATATGCTGCGTCAACTTCAACAGTATCAACATCATCATCTTTTGCAAGATTCAAATCTATTGAAAACTGATTTTTAAATTCAGGAAAACTATAAGTCATATTTTCTTCACCTCTGATATCTTCAGGTAATGAAAATTCTCCTTCTCTTTGAAATTTATAAAGAGATATTATATCTTTTACTAATGTTCTAATAACATTATCGTAACGGGCTTCTGTTATTAACGATTCGTTCATTTTCATAGGATCCACCTCATTAACAACTTCAGTGAGAATTGCTCCTGGTAATGAAAAATACTTTAAAAGTTCAGATAATTTTTTTGTCATAACCCACGCAAAATTCCCATAAGCGCCATGGTCAAATGTTTTAATTGTTGTTTCACGACCAAAGTGTGCACTCAATATTGAATTAAATTTATCAGAATTTTCGTTTGATGGTAAGATGTAAGCAGTATACGTTATAAAAGGTTTTAAATCCCCCATTAAAACAAAATCTTTTACTCCTGTAAGTTTAATCTTAACATTTGTTGGCGCAACAGGTTCACCTTCTGAATCAAAAAGGTAATACACCTCAAAAGTATAATTTTTAAAAAATTTATTTACCCTATCTAAAACATCGTCATACATTACCTATAAATACCTAACGGTATAGATAATCCAACACCATAACTAATTTTATTTCCACAATTAATACCGATGGTAATATCAGGACCTCTTTTTGTTTTTGTTAATAATCTTATTGGATAAACTTTAAACCAAATATCTGGTCCCAAATCTAAACTATCAACATATGATTTTACTTGCACACCAACCATCACACCAACTTGTCCGTTAGAAAAACTTATCCCAACCCGGTTAATTATTGATATTGGTGTCGTATAAATAAATGGTTGTGGAAAGGTTGTCATATAATATCCTCCAAGATAAAATCCTATTGGAGAGTAATTACTGTTATATGTTACGACCAAAGTTTTCTGATTTGGAACATACATAATGTCTGAAGTCTGAGTTTTTCCAATAAGACAGATAAATAATAATATTGTGGTTATAGTTGTTTTCATAAGACAAATATACTACTTTTGTAACAGATTACAAAATCTAATTGGTTTATTGAGTTTGTCTTGATTTTCACATTTTTTGTGATATTTATTATAAACAGAAAAGATGATAATTTGTTCATATGGTTGTGGAAAAGAGGCAAAATATTTTTTTAAAACAGGAAATGGTTGTTGTGAAAAATCACCTAATTCTTGTGAAGGAAAAAAAAATAAAGACTCTGAAAAAAAGAAAGGAAAATTTAAAGGAACCCCATATTGGTCACTTCCTGAAAATCAAAGAACATTACCTATTATACCGTGGAATAAAGGTAAAATAGGTGTTTATACAGAAGAACATAGAAAAAAAATTAGTGATTCTTTAAAAGGTATAGCAACAGGAAAAGCTTCAACCCCTATTAAAGAAGCTGAAAGGAAAGAAAAAATATCGGAGACAATGAAAAAAAATCCATTGTCTGGTGGATTAAGAAAAGGTAGTGGTAAAGGTAAAAAGGGTAAATATAAAGGATATTGGTGTGATAGTAGTTGGGAATTAGCGTGGGTGATTTATAATATTGAACACAACATAAAATTTGAGAGGAATAATGTTGGGTTCGAATATGAATATAAGGGTAAAAAAAGAAAATATCATCCTGATTTTTTAATATCGGAAACCTATTATGAAATAAAAGGTAGAAGAAGTTTTGAAAAAATGGATGATGAGAATAAAGAAAAAATTAAACAGTTCAAGTTTAATCTGAATGTATTATACGAGAAAGATATGAAACAATATCTTACCTATGTTATAAATAAATACGGAAAAGATTATATCAGGTTGTATGAACAAGGAGAGGGTCCGAATGGACGAGGACACTGACTTGAAATCAGCTGGGCTGAAAGGCTTTGGGGGTTCGATTCCCTTCCTCTCCGCCAAAAATTGTTAGATGGTGAAATTAGGTTGTCTCAGTTATGACCTTGGCAAACACACCCTCCAGTCCCGAGGGCACGGATAAAGAAATAGATAAGTGATAATGGGGTAGACCACCTGCTTGCAAGCACTTATGTTACTTATTGAATCTCCGTTTGTAGGTTCGACTCCTACTCTAACAGCTGGTCAATATGGTAGAAAAATAAAAGTTATTAACATTCAGTAGAAGTACTGAATGTTTTTTTTGACTTATATTTTTATTTCATCTATGTTTTATAAAAAGTAAAAGTATGTCTCGTTTAGATGAATTAAAAAAACAATATCCTGAATTAAATGTCACCATGTTTGATATGATGACAAGAATAGATACTTCCAAGTCTTACAAGTATCTTCCATTATTGTGTAAAATATTTGGCCAAAAACTTAATCCAAAAAAATGTTGGGGAGATGATTATCTAAATGGTATATCTGACGTTCAATCTAATTTAATTAATAAGGGAATTTCAACTGACGGTCTTAATGATGGTCAAATGTTTTATATTTCAAATTACATAGCAGAACAATTTAGTATTGACACGTATGCAACTCTAAAAGAGTTCATGGATTATATGGAGAAAGGCCAAGTTGAAAATAAGGACATATCAACATACAAAGACCTTGATGATGTAAGAGGTGCTGTGACATTAGCATCAATGAAAGAATTAACCAAAGGTCTTGAGGGTCAGGTTATTAAAGAATATGAAGATGAAAAATGGGTTATTCTTAGACCCTTAACCTTTTCAGCGTCCGCAAAATACGGTACATCAACAAGATGGTGTACAACTTATCAAAAAGAAAAACAATACTTTGAGAAATATTGGAGAAAAGGTATTTTAGTTTATTTTATCAACAAACAAACAGGTTATAAATTTGCTGGATATAAAGCAATATCTGAAGTAGATCCTGAATTCAGTTTTTGGAATGCTGAAGATTCAAGAGTTGATTATTTGGATGTTGATACTGACGATTATTTATTCCCTATTGTTAGAAAAATTTTCAAATCTAAAGACACAAATAAAAATTTGTGTTCTGATGAAATACAAGAACAAGTTCATAAAGAATGTATTAGTGAGTATGAAAAGTCAGAATTATATTCTGTTCCATCTGAAATAGAAGTTCCATCTGAAATAGAAGTAGAACATATTAGAGAATATAATGTTACAAGAATAGCTAATGAAATATCTGAGGAGGTTGATAGAGAAATTGTTGGTAGATTAATTAATGCCGCTCGTTTTCATCAAGAAACGTTAGAAGGTCTTAATGATTTAGGAATTGATACTCTTTTACGACAAATAAATAATGACATATTTTCAACTGACCCAATTCCAACTATGAGAGCTTAAAATATAAACCCACCTTTATGGTGGGTTTTTTATTATGACTTATAAAGTATTTATATCGAATGGATAATAGACTACAAGAAATATTTGACAAGTACAACGTTACCGAAAAGAATAACTCTATGGGTAATTTGAAAAAACTTGAAAAGACAATATCTGAACTTCAAAAGTTGGATAAGGTATTACTATTAACATGCTCCAACAGATATAATTGGGACCCAAATGATATTGACATACCCAAATCAACAATTATTGCAATGGTCATCAACGAATATCTAAATAACAAATCAGTTTTGATTGATGTCCCTGAATTAAAAATTGCACCTTGCGAAGGTAATGTTTCAAGAAAAGATGGTAATTCTTGTGGAGTAATGAAAGCCAAACTTAAAGACAAAGAGAAGAATCCAACAGGTTACCACAGATGTTGGGCAAGTCTGAACGAAAAAGACGATGAACTTTTGAAAATATCCAAAGAGTTATTTGAATCTAATGCCGTTATATTTTTTACCTCTGTAAGATGGGGTCAAGCCAGTATGTTCTATCAAAAATTAATTGAAAGGTTAACTTGGATTGAGAGCCGATACAGTACTTTGGGTGAATCCAACATTATTGAAAATATCCAAAGTGGTTTTATTTGTACAGGACAAAACTGGAAAGGTATGGATGTTGTCGACACTCAAAAAAAAGTTCACACATATTATGGATTCAAACCTAACGATAAATTTTATTGGAATTGGCAATTTACAAACAAGATAAGTGATGAAACTGAGGAATCTTATAAGGAATCATTTCCTACGTTTGTGAAAAAGTTTGATTTAGATAATTTGTATTAGAATTTGTTCGGCAATTAACAATTTGTTTGGCACGAATAAATCATATTAAAATAATGGTCTTTTGTTCCAATGAACTTTTACTTTATTTTCTATAGAAAAAACTTTTATAAAGTCTTCAATATTTTTTTCTAATCTGTTTAAAATACTACCTTTCCAGTTAGGGTCAATGTCAATAAAAATATGAAAAATTGGTGGTTGGTAACTACCCTTTCTTAACGCATTTACTGTTAGAGTTATTGATTCATCTTCTTCACCAACTAACTCTTTATTAATCATTGGTGTTATTACATCATCTAAATAAGCCTGTAAATAAATTTTAATTTTTTCTAAATCCATTATCAAGAATTTGAAGATGATAATCCTAATTGTTTAGCATAACGACCAACATTACAAGACCAGTATCCTGGTGTTGTTCTATCAGTTTTTTGGGAACACTTATGACGTGCTCTAAATGATTTTGCTGCTTCTTTATTTGCATTTCTAATTTTTAAGTTAGAATCTCCGAATGTAACCTTTTTAACACCACCTGTTTTGCTTTTAACATATACGGCAAATTTCTTTGGTCCACCTGACGTTCTATGTGGTTTATTCAATTGAACATTTTTCCCCTGTAATTTGGCTTCATTAATAATATCTTCTTTTGTTTCGGTTTCGTAAATGTAAGGAGCATCTAAATAAATGTATTCTTTACCAATCTTAACTTTAATACCTAAATCAGATTCAACCATTAATCTATCTTCGTCATTTAGGTTAATTTTACCTTCGTTAAATAATTCTCTAACTTCATTAACTAAATCAAAATAACTTTCAGAATAAACCCTAAAAACATTATTTGTTAATGTTAATGCGTTATCAATGTGATATTGTAATGCTTCAGATAATTTAGTACCTTCTTTCAAAATTAAAGATTTGTCTAAATGAGATTCTAAAGACTCTTTAATTAATTCACGTAAATCATCCATAATAGTTGGTTTTTAAATAAATACTTTTATTATTGAAGTATGAAAATAATATTATCCATTTTTTTGATTTTATGTAGGCTTTTTGTTGGAATCAAAATTTTATATTGGATTGTTGAAAAAATTAACTACCCTGGAATTCATTCAATTTCAGAAATTGAGTTGTTTTTGGTTATTGCGGTTTTTGATACTTGGATATCATCATCCCAAAACGGAATTGACATTAAAATTAACAATAAAAACAATTAAGGTTTTAGTACTGCTAAAACTTCAGGATATTCTTTATCTAAAACAGAACTATCTTTCCCTTGATAAGGTATGTTTTGTAGAACATATCTAATGGAATTTAATCCAGATACTCTTTTGTCTTGAGCATCAACTATAACCCATGGATTATTTAATGTGGAAGTTTTATCAAACAATTTTTCTTTAAATTCTGTAAATCTATCCCACAAATCTTGCATTTTGGAATCATTTGGAGAATATTTCCAATATTTTAATGGAGATTGTTGTCTAATATCAAACCTTCTCTTTTGGGTGTCTTTTTCAATTGAAAACCATAACTTAAATAGGTAATCTCCTTCTTTAACCAAATCATTTTCAAAATTTGAAACATTTTTTATAAAATCGGCATATTCTTCAGGAGAACCGTATCCCATCACAGGTTCTATAAGTCCTCTGTTGTACCAACTTCTATCAAATAGATTAATCATCCCTGGTTTAATTTCTTTTTTATATCTATTCCACCAATCTTTTCTATCTTCAGGTGTTGGCACTCCCAAAGCAATTATATTGTAATATCTTGGATTTAAATTTTCTGTGAATTTTTTAATTGTTGATCCCTTACCTGCAGAATCTCTTCCTTCAAAAACAATGATAACCGTTTTACCTGTTTCTCTTAACCATTCTTGTAATTTTAGAAGTTCAATATGTAACTCATATAATTCTTTTTTAAAAACTTTTTTTGGTATGATTGATGGCTCCTCAACATCAAATTCATAATCTTCACTTTCTGGTTCAGTTCCATATCCAGATCTTTCCCTATATTTTAAAGATGTAATAATTTTTCCTAAATAATCTTCAACATTTTTCTTTTTATCACCCTTTTTCAATAAAATTTTTCTTAACCCTCTTTCCATTAGGTCAAAATCAATGATTTGATTCTTTGAAATAATTGAAATATCCATCAACATCCTTTCAATTTTTTTATTGAATAATTTAAGGAAATTTAAAGTTTCAACAAATTTACCAAGGTTACGATTCATCTGTAATGAAGATTCATTTTCATTTTCTTTAATAACTCCCATTACATTTTTGATTCTTTGTATTTCTGATAACAACTCCATTGAGAAACAATTTAATTATAAATACATACAAAGTATAAGTTTTTAGGTATTTATATTAATAAACATAAATTACTATGCTATTAAAAATTGGGTCAAAAGGAGATGACGTAAAAAAAATCCAATCAAAATTAGGTCTCGGAGCAGACGGTATTTTTGGAAAAGGTACAGAAGAATCGGTTAAATCGTTTCAACTTAAAAATGGATTAACTCCTGACGGTTTAGTTGGTGAAGGAACATGGAATAAATTGTTTGGTGACCAACAATTAATTACTGAACCATTAGTTCCTGTTGTTGTACCATCACCTGGTGCATCTGTAGGTACACTCAAGTTAGATAAGCTAAAAGGTCATATTCCTGACGCAGTAATTTCTCAAATTCCTGAAACAGCTGCTAAATTTGGTATTGATACTCCATTAAAACTATCACATTTCTTGGCACAATGTGGCCATGAATCAGGGGGATTTAGATTAACACAAGAAAACTTAAATTATTCCGCAAAAGGGTTGGCAGGAACTTTCAAAAAATATTTTATTAATGAATCTGCCGCAGGACCTTACGCTAAAAATCCTCAAAAGATTGCTAATAAAGTTTATGGTGGAAGAATGGGTAACGGACCTGAATCAACAGGAGAAGGATATAAATTTCGTGGAAGAGGTTATATTCAATTAACAGGTAAAGACAATTATACTGCATTTGGTAAAGCAATTAACGAGGACATGACAGCAAATCCAGATAAAGTAGCAACTCATTATGCACTATTATCTGCTGCTTGGTTCTTTAGTAAAAACGGATTACATAAAATGGCGGATGGTGGAGCAACAGATGCAGTAGTGACACAAATCACCAAGAGAGTTAATGGTGGTATTACAGGTTTACCTGATAGAATTAAACATTTCAAAGAATATTATAATCTACTTTCTTAATTTTTTTGGTTTTTTTCAACTAAATTATTATCTTTGAAAAAATTATAAATTATGATTCAAGTGAATTTAAAAACAGCTTTTTATGAGTTTGAGTGGGTAATCCGTGTTATGAAATCAGCCGAAACAAAAAATCAGCTTGATGTTGTTTATAAATGCTTCAACTTGTGGGAACAAAAACATGTATCACAAAATATTACTGAAACAGAATTAAGTAAAATTAATAAACTAAGAGGTGATTTTTGGGCTAAGTTTAAAAATAAAAATTTAAAATTTGACACAACCAATATCATATAATAGTGAATTTTTACCTGAAATTACGATAGCTGTTGTATTTTCAGATAATCCACAGTACGATAAACTTAAACCCATGTTTAAAGAATATGGATATGGATTTATGGTACCAAATAAAAAACTCATAATAATTGATGGCGAACAAATCATAAATAATTTTAATACAGACATATTAAAGTTTATTGAAGCTCACGAAATTGCTCATATTATGTTAAATCATGATGGGCCAAGGAATGAAGAAGAAGAATTGGATGCCGACCTTGGTGCTTATATTCTTTTAAAACAAAAAGATAAAATGGGATCGATTAAATCCTTAATCAAACATTTCAAACAAAGACACGGAATTAAATTTGATGAAAATTTACTTAAAAGAGTAAAAAAATACTTCTAATGATATTGAAAAACACTTTTTTTTAAAAACTTACAATATTTATAAGATACATCACTCATTAAGAGTGTTCTCATATATTAGTTTTCCAAAAGACCCGCGAAATTTATTTTGTCGGGTCTTATTTTTTTACTATATTTACAATATGTTAATAGAGATAAAAGAGTTTTCAATGATTATAATAGGTCTTGGAATAACCTATTATATTTTTAAAAGACCAACAAAATAATATTATGAAAGTAGAATTTGCTGAAAGTTTTTGGAAATCATTAAAGACATTATCAAGACATCAAACTTGGTGGTATAAAACCTATGAATTTTTTCGTAGAGATTTGCCGTATTTTTTAGAAAACATTTGGTTCTTCAGAAAAGAATTATATGCATTTCGTTCTTGGGATTATTCATTTAATCTTGATTTATTTCGTCGTTCTTTAGAAAAAACTGTAGACACAATTGAGAATCACGGTAATGAAGTCGATGAATCAAGATTGAAAAAAGTTGAAAAAATGAAACGAGCAATTCAATTAATTAAGAATGTTCGTAGTGATGAGTATGTTAATCAGGCGGAGTTAGAATTAGGCGAGATGAAAAATTCTGATTGGTTATGGACTGATAGAGAAGACACTGAAGAAGAAAGAGACCATAATAAAAAAGTTTTCAAAAGAGCAAGAGAAATTGAAGATTTTGAATGGAAAGAATTATGGTCAATTATTCACGGGCAAGATGTTAAAGAATTTCGTAAAATTTACGACAGTAAAACTGATGAAGAAAAAAAAGAAGAGAGTGTTTGGAATGATTGGTTTGATGGTTCAGGAATGAAATCATGGTGGGATTAGTTAAAATTATAATATATGTGGAAAGTTTATTTATTAATGGTTGCCGTTGTTGCAATAATTTCGTACCTTTGGGTTCGAGGAATTGATTATATGAAAGAAAACCATCCTGACTATAAAGGGGATGACCTATTTGGAAAATTTGACGAAGACGATAAAGACAATATATTATGAAAATAACATTCATCAGCGACACACACAACAAACACAATCACCTTACAAGTAACGCGTACAATAACATACTTGGAAGCGGTGATGTTCTAATTCACTCGGGAGATTGTACCAGTATGGGTAAAAGTCATGAAATCACCAACTTCTTGAATTGGTTTGGTATGACCGATTTCAAACATAAAATCTTCATTGCTGGTAACCACGATTTTGGTTTTGAGATGCACACTGACATTGCTGAAGAGTTCAAAGAAAAAGGTATCATCTATCTTTTTGATAGTGAGGTTATAATTGATGGCGTAAAGTTTTATGGTAGTCCTTGGCAACCTGAATTCTATGATTGGGCATTCAACTTACCAAGAGGAGAAAAACTTGCAGAAAAATGGGCTAAAATTCCTGGTAATACTGACATCTTAATCACCCACGGACCTGCTCACGGAATGTTAGATTGGACTATGTCAGGTCAAAGAGTTGGTTGTGAAGACTTATTTCACAGAATTATGGAAGTTCAACCAAAAATCCATGTTTGTGGACATATCCATTGTGCTTATGGTCAAAAAAGCTTTAATGGTGTTGAATTCTTAAATGCGTCTGTTCTTAATGAAAGATATGATTATGCAAACAAACCAATTGTTGTAGATTTTGATATTGAAACAAAACAAATTGATTACCTATGAAAAATAAAATCAACGATGGACATTATTTAGAATTAATGGATAGATTACATATACAAACATGTATGATAGATGACCATTTAGTAAGTCATCCATTAACAAAAAAAATAAAAAAGGCTAAAAAACTTATTGATGATGCGGTAATGTCTTTAGCTGAGGCGTATCAAATTGTAGGAAACGAATCCTACAAAAAACAAAAAAAGAAATGAAAAAATTATATCTTGACGATGTAAGATGTCCAAAAACCGAAGGGTGGGATATTGTTAGAACATACGAAGATTTCGTAGCTTGGATTAAAAAAAATGGTTTACCTGATGAGGTGTCCTTTGACCATGATTTGGCCGAAATTCATTATGACCCAAAAACTTGGACCGAAAGTTTTAAATATGAGGAGAAAACAGGTTATGACGCCGCTAAATGGATGTGTAATTATTGTTGGACTAACGGAATTCCTCTTCCTGAATTCAATTGTCATTCAGCAAATCCTGTAGGTAGAGAAAACATA
>Ga0181348_1000502_pt1 | contig 17028 bp, 33 predicted proteins | sample Su13VDMM110DN_FD_130092 | JGI IMG/M metagenome (GOLD analysis project Ga0181348, IMG submission 130092) | Freshwater viral communities from Lake Michigan, USA - Su13.VD.MM110.D.N | ecosystem: Environmental > Aquatic > Freshwater > Lake | place: USA: Michigan | collected 2013-07-16
AAATTAAATTAATTTTGATTATATATTGATTTTGATTTTTAAAATATAAATTTTAATATATATTCTACTTAAATACAATTTTATAGGTAAAAAAAATTACTACACTTTTTAATGAAATACTTAAAAAAATATAAACTATTTGAATCTTTGAAAAAAGATGTTGGGGTAAATATCAAATGGATTGAAAAGAATGATAAGTTAAAACGAAAATTCGAATTTAAAGATTTTAGAGACTCATTGGGTTTCATAAATAAAATCGCCACTATTTGCGAATCAATGAATCATCATCCAGAAATTAATTGGATTTATAATAAAATTGAACTTACTTTATCTACACATGATGATGGTTATAAAATCACAGAATTAGATTATCAATTAGCAAATAAAATAGATGAGATACTTGAATCGGAATCAAATTTAGATAGTGTTGTTTCAGAATTTATTAATCATATGTCCAACATATATGATTTAAGATTTGGTCAAAAATTTGATAAAAATAAATCCAACTGTGCTTGGTTCACAACTGAGTTCTACAATTGGGCTAAACAAAAATCATTAGACGTTAAAGTTATTTATTTTGATTCTGATATTGAGGCACATATAGCACCTATGTTAGATGGTAAAGTTATTGACTTCGCTGTTAAACAATTTACTAAAAATACTGATGATGATTATAAAATATTATCACCTGAAGATTACAAACAATTTGGTTATGATAAATTTGAAGTTTATGATGAATTGCCAAATTTAGAAACAATTTTTTCAGCAGATAGAATATAATTAATGATAATCCAAATCTAAACTATTTTAATTTTTATTCATATAAAATTTAATGAAAACAATTATACTTTATTCAGATAAAGGATATGAAGGAATGGTAGACTCTTTTCTAATATCTATGAAATATGCTCAATGTGTTAATATTCCAGTTTTATACTATACAATAGGGTTTGACTCTGAGTTAGACTATCCAAATCTAACTAAAATAAGATGGGAAATAGACCCTAATAAAATAGATTTAACATATTATAAACCAGAAATTTTATTAGACTCACTTAAATATTCAGATGAGATTTGTTATATGGATTCTGATATTGTTCTTGGTAAAAGATTCAATATAGATTCTTTATTTAAAAATGATATAGATTATCCATTCTGTTGTAGAGGTCCTATAGAATTTGTTTGGGTGTGGTATAGTCAAAATGGTGAGAATTTTAGAATAGATGAAAATAATCTAATGGATTATTATGGAGTTAAAGAAAGAAGTAGTACATATTTATGGGCATCGATGATATCTTTTACAGATAAGTGTAGAGACTTTTTAGAAGAATGGTCATCAATTTTGAATAATCCATATTTACTAAAAAAAGCTAATCACTATTTTCCATTTAGAGAAGAAACTGCGTTTAATGTTACTTTTTGGAAAAGAAGTTGTAACCAGATTTTAGATTTAGTATTCTTCAATACAATCAAATTTGAATCATTTCTAAAAGTTGAAACCGAAAATGATTTTAATTATAAAAGTACAAATTTCACAGACCATTCAACAATTGACTATAGTATATATGAAACTTGTAACAACTCAACAATAGTACAATTCTATCATGGTTTAAAACCTGGAGAGGATCTTAATAAAGTTATTGATTGGATGAAATCGGAAATAAATAAGAGAGAATTAAATCAAGTCTTTTGATTTAATTAAAAGTTCACCAATAACTTCAATTTTACCCAATATTTCTTGAAATTCAATTTGTTCAAAGTTAATTCCTCTATTAAATAATTCCTCAACTAAATTGTCATAATGGACTTTCGCCTTTTTATTATTAAATTTACCATTAGTGGCTTCTTCATAAAAAGGTAATTTAACTTTGAAATGGTGATAAGTTAAAAGAGCATCTCCGCCTTTTTCTTCAGCACTATGACTTATTTTAGTAGCACCATTTAAACGATTTTCAGCAAAATCTTCAAATTTTATAATTTCTTCATCATTATTCTCATTATCATAATAAGGATTGTGCATACTTAAATCTTCATAATTATTACTTTGTAATAAATCAGAATGAACCACAGAGTCGTTATCATTATAAGAATAGTCGCCTGATTTTGGTTGTTCTTGAATTTCATTAAATCTTTTTAGTCTTTTCATAATTGTATATATTAAAATAAAGTAATGTAAAGTAAAATGTCTACAATATGTAAAGTGTAAAGTAAAATGTCTAAAACTCACCAATTGGTGAGTTTTTTTTATTGATCTCTAAGATTTTTTAATATTTCTTCATTTTTTTTAATTAGATTTAATCTTTTAATTAGATTAGATCTATTTCTTTTTGGTTTACCTTCTTTTTTTGCCTTTGCCATAGTGATTAATTATTTTCTTTTATATATTTAATATATAATTTAATGAAATACTTAAAACTATTTGAATCATTCAAATCTATTCCGAAACACTTATTAGTGAATAATTTATTACAAGAGGCTAAAGATATCTGTTTAGAACTAAATGATGCTAACATTAGAACTGAATGTTATTATAATAATCCTTATGTACTTGATGGTAAATCACAACCAGGTTTTATAACCATAGGAATGGAAAGAACGGAATTTGAAGATGATGAAGATGATGATTGTTTTTGGGCCAATGAGAATTTAGTTGTAGAATGGCATGAAGTTGAAGAAGTAGTTGATAGATTAATTGATTATTTTGAATTAAATAATTGGAACCTATATGCAATAATGATGGATGATGATAATCTAATTAATCCTAAAGAATGGATAGAAACATTAAGAAAGAGAGTTAATTACAAATTTAGTGGATTAACTATTAACTTTGTTGAAAACTAACTTACAAGTTAAGTTATGTGATAATTGTCTAATAAAATTATAACTAGCTTTTTCTTTGTGTAGTAGTGGTCCTTTCTTTATAATTTGAAAATTCAAATTTTCGTCCATATAGATTAAACCGGCATATTCAGGAACTTCATCAACAGTTACCAAACCAGTTGGAACAACAAAGTTAAAATAGTTACATGTTAAATATAAAGTATCTTTAATCTTTTCATTATTCTCTTTTATCATTCTTACTTTAGTGCACTTTCTTTCTAACATCAATTTATGTTTGTCTTTATTAAAGTCTGCCTTAAAATCTGATCTCGAGATTTTAATTTCATATTCATAAATATAATTTGCTTTACTGATTGATATAACATCACATTCAGATAAACCATAACCAGTAAATCTTGTTGTGATTGGTGAGTGTTGTTTTTCATATAGATACATAGCCAAAGCAGACTCTATATTCTTAGATTGTGAGTTATCTCTTTTAATCTTTTTAATTGATGATTTTCTTGACATAAGTTATATATTTATATAAAAAGTATATGTCCACCAACATTTATAAATTCTAACCACCCACCTGGTCAATCAGTTATTTCTCATTTAAGATATATTTAATTAATTTTTTCATAATATGTTTTAATTGTAGTTATAATTAAATATTTATTATAAAATGTTTTGGTTGATAATCAATTAAGTCTATATCTTTAACCCAAATATATTCGTTGTCACATTTGTTTATTTCTTGTATCATACTTGTCTACTTAATGTTGTTTGGAATGCTTGTACTCTAGTGTAAAGATTATCATTATCTGTATTTGTCAATGTTACACTTCCAATAAATGAAAAAGTTATTTGTTGATTAGAAAAGGTATTGAGCGGATATCCAATACTATTTGGGTTTGTTGCCCCAATACCTAAATTTATTATTGGTACTCCAGGTACATAACCAGTACTATATGATTGATTGTTAGCCTTTAATATCCCATTTTTGTAAAATTTTTGTTGACCTGCATCATAAACAACTGATGATAATCCTGTTCTTATTGTATTAGCAGTAGATTGAATACCATAAACATCAGATATTTCATAAATACCATAATTTACATGATAGCCTGATAAATAAGTATCACTACTTTCAGGATCTTCTGGATAAAAATTTATTGCATATTGAGATCCCATATAATCTCCACCATTATCTGTAGAGTTTCTTGTATAACACCCAAAAGAGTAGCAATTAACACCATTACTTAATGCTATTTCTGCCCATCCATTAGTTCCATTAAATAACATTCCATTAGAACTATGAGTTATTCCACCATTAAATAATAATCTATTTGCAACATCTAAGTTTCTTGGATCTTTTAAATTATACTTATGTGTTGAATCTGTACCACCTACTATTGGATAAATTGCATATAACTTTGTCCATAATCCATCTGCTTTAAGTCCAACTACTAATGTGTTAATTGCGGTTTTTTGAGTTGAATCCGTTATACCCGCTGCGGTAATAAATGCCTGTGCATCGGTGTCAACAGATGCAGAATATGATGTATAATAACCATTTGTATTTAACCAATTGACTGCTACAGAAGCTGTCATAAATCCTAGACTAGTTAAAGAGTTAGATAATGATAAAAACTCAGCATCTGTTTTAGTTAATGTTCTAATAAACCCAACAGAATTACCTCCTATCAAAGTACCATTTGCTTTTCTTAAACCTGTTGTATCTGTATATCCAATAACATATCCTAAATCTTCATCAGGCCCATTCCACCATTGAACAGAACCACCACCTCTAGAGTCATTAGAAACTGCTAAGTTTCCTGACTGACTAGCTCCTGATACGGTAGCTCCTGAATTATAACCAAATAGCCTTGAACCCATAAAATTATATATTGTTCTATAATTAATATTATGTTAAATAGATTAAAATTTAATTATTTTTTGATATTAAATTAATGTAAATTTGTTTTTGAGATATTAAATTTGCCTAATTAGAATAATGTTATTATCTTTGTAGTATAATAATATCACTACATATGAAATCAATTGCAAATAAAATCTTTAATAACAAAGAAGTTATTATAATCACTTTAGTATTTTTATACTTTATAGGTTTAGTAATCTATAATATTTTAACACATGGAATAAGATCTATTTAATGATATACTGAAAAATAAATGCGTAGACTATTATATAAGTTTCTTTTCTTATTATTACTTTTTAAGAGAAAGAAAAAAAGAAAAACCATTTGGGATTTGTAGAAAATACTTATTTGTAAGTATTTTTTTATTTAATATATAATTAAATGAAATACCTGAAATCATATAATCTATTTGAATCTCATATTGATAATATCGAAGATATCATTAAAGAAATTCTAATTGAGTTACAAGACGCCGGACTTCAAATTGAAATAAGTAGAATAAGGAAAGATGTTGAAGGATCATCAATAGAAGATATTTTCTTAGAAGTTCGTATTATGAGACCTTTTGATTCTCCTGGTAGAGTTTTGCCAGATGCGCCACAGGCACTAAGGATGTTTGGTAAATATTCGGGTTTCTTTTGGTATGAGGTTAAAGATGCTATCATTAGATTAAATGATTGGTACTATGATTTTGCTAATGAGTTAAGACCAGACCTTATTGTAAAAAACAATTTGAACTTTAGAATGTTTAGAGGTGGTGCTGAGTTTGGATCAGGCTGGTGTAAACCAGAAGATTTTGATCATCTCAGTGATTATATTTCTTTTAATCGTCTAAGAATTGAAATAAAATTATAATATTTTTTAATATTCAGAGGGTTTGAAATTTATCGTTTTGTATGTAATCAAACTTTTCCTAAACCATTTCTTTTTTACTTATAATAACTTTAATATAATCAATTGGATATTTCCAGTTAATTATATTTCCTATTTCACTTTCAGTAGAGAGAACATCAATCACTTGGCTATCATCAATCACTTCTATTCTATAATCTAAATTAGATTCTTTCACATAAGATATTAAATGTAAAAAAGAATTTATAAATTCTTGAGTTGGATAATACTTTTGAGTATTTTCAACTGTTTCATCCCATTTGACACTTTCAATATAGATTTTTAATAATTCATCAACACCACCTCTGTTATATTCAACTTTGAAACCAAGATCTTCTATTTCACGGAAGATATCTTCAATGTTATTCAAAATTTCTTTATTAAAATCAGATTCAAATAATTTATATTTCTTTAGGTACTTCATTTGGCTTCAAATATTTTATATGAAAGGTTGGAATTATATATTAAGATTTAAATATTAAGATTTATTTTAAAAATATTTTGATATATCAAAAATATTTCCATATCTTTGTTTTGTTAAATTATTTATTAATATTATAAAAAAAAAAAATGGCAACAAAACGAGTTAATGTAGGTAAAGTGATTGGTCAAGTAGGTGGACTTCGTGTTCGTCAAACAGAATCATTAGGTAAAGTAGGTAACAAGATGGCAACAAAGTCAACAACAATTGGTATCTATACTGGAAAGAAAATGGTAGAAACAGGATTCAAAACTAAAGAATCAGCTATCGTTAGAGCTAAAGAAATTCAATCTCAAATCATTAAATAATCAAAATCCACTAAGTGGATTTTGATTATTTTATAACTAACAAAATAAACTTTTTGATAATATTGAATATTATTAATATATTTGTTTATATCATAAAAACTGATAAATAATTAATGACAAAAAAGAAAGAAAAATTAGAACCTGTCGATACAATCAAAAATGAGGTAACAGAAGTATTGGACATAGAATCACCAGATAAATCAGAATCACTAGATAAATCAGAATCACTAGATAAATCAGAATCACCAGATAATAAACCAGAATTATCAGATAGACCAACTAAGTCTGAATCTAAAAAAGAAAACAAACCTGTTATATTTGATATTGAAGTAGCAAAAAAACTTGTAAATATTCATTCATCTGCTCAAAGTAGAAATCTAGAATTTAACTTGACATTTGAATGTGTAAAAAAACTATTAGAATATACAACTTGTTATTACACCAATATACAATTCACAGAAGATGGTCCAAATGCTCGATCATTTGATAGAGTAGATAATGATAAAGGATATGTGATTGGAAATGTAGTTGCTTGCACCATAGATATTAATGGAAAGAAAAATAATTTAAGTATAGATGAAATTGTTTGTCTTTATAAAAAATTATCTTACTTAAAAAAATAATTATGAGAATAATAGAAATTGAATCACAGATATTAATCAATACTAAACAAATAAGAGAATTTCAAAAACAAGTCTCTGAACTATCTAAAGTTAATAGTAATCTCTCACAAACAAAAGAAATAAAACTATTAGAAATGTTTACTGATTATATTCAATTAGGAAGCACCTATACATTCAATAGCTATGCATATTTAAATGGTGTTCAGACAGGTGTTAAAAATAAAAAAATGGACTCAATATCTTTTATTTCGCCAAATTTTACCAGTGGTGATTCCATTGAGTTTGTTAAAAAAAATAAGAAATCACTTGTTATTAAATGTGTAACTAAAATAATTAGTAAGATTGAAAATCTAAACGGAGTTAGAACAAAACATGTTACAAATCCGAACTGGATATTCAGAATTAGTATAGTCTCTTTATATAACTATATGATTAAAAATACAGAATTCAAATCAAGATTCGATGCTTATGTTAGAAGAAAAGAATCCTTAGAATTATTAGGTATATAATTGTTGATTTAGAGATTATCTGTAAAAAATCCATAAGATAATTTATGTTTATTTAACAAAAATCGTTGATTTCATTAAGAATTTTGATGTTATTTCATGTAATATATAGTAATACGAAAACAAGAGTCATATGCCTTGTTTATAAAAAATAAGATTATTATTATGAATAAAGATCGTTTATTAGGTTTAGTTCGCCATGTCTTAACTTTTGGAGGTGGTGTTTTAGTAGCTAAAGGATTAGCAACGGATGCTATGGTCATTGAACTTATTGGTTCAGTTATGTCTATAGCGGGTATAGCTTGGTCAGTTATTTCCAAAAAGAAATAATTAAAACAATAAATAGCCCTTTGTATCAAAGGGTTATTTATTTTTATACACAAATAATCAAAATACTTTTATCATTTCTCACTCAATATATTTCTCACTTAATTCAAGTAAGATACTTTCACATAAAATCTGACACGAAGTTAAAAAATTTTTAGGATTTACCCACCACATTATTTAATATAGAGATAGTTACAAAAAAGAACTAATAAATGATATTTGATGTCTAATATATAAGACATGAAAAAAATTAAATTATTTTTAGAATTTGTAGCTAGTGACAAATCACAGTTTATTCAAACTATGACCATTCAACAACTAGCAGAAATGTTTGGGAAAACCACAGACTATATCTTAGATTTTGAGCTCTACCTAAAAGATTGTCAAGAAAATGGCGGTGATAATGGACCAGAAGATCCTTTTTGGAAAATGAGCAATACTCCACCACTAGAAGAGTATAAATTCCACTTAGAAGAAAACTATCCTTCTTATTTAGAGGACGATTCTTATGAATGGGATGGAACAATGTAGAGAGACCACTTTGTGGAATAATAAATAGATTATGAAAATAGTTTGTATTAATAATAAAGAATTAGATAGAGATTCAAATGGAAAATCACGTCTTACTAAGATGTCTTTGACTATTGGTAAAACTTATGATACTATCTTTTTGATGCAAAAATACAATGAAAAAATTAAATTCTATTTAATAGAAAATAACGATGGTGAATCAAAAAAATACGAGACAAAACACTTTGTTAGTTTAAATGTGTGGAGAGAACAACAATTAAACAGATTGATATGATGTAAAGATTTTATCAAAAAATTATTTCTGTATCAATATTTGATAAACTTTATATGATCTTGAAGTAATTTCATCATTAGGCCCTCGTCTAAGACCATTATCTCTTGTCCAATAACCACCACCAGTAACAAACCCTAAAGATTTAACATAATCTTTAACTCTTTCAAAGGTCGAATTGATATCATCTTCATTGGATAAACATAATTCTAATTCACCTTGAACTTCAACTATTATCTTAGGTGTTTTTTCATTACAAGTTAAAGTCATTGGTGTATAACCAACCGTTGTGAATAAACCAATATCACTTAATTCTAATAACATATCTTTGATATCAGCAATTACAGAATCACATTCTTCTAATACATCATCACCATAACGAACATTCATTATTTTCTCGTGTGATGATTCAAATATTTTATATGTCTTTAAGTATCTCATATTAATCTTAGTATATAATCATAGAATAAGTTATTGACTTCTTCTTCATGTACATGAAAGCTTTTACCAGTTACTTCTTCTATTTGTTGTTTATAGCTCATTAGTTCAGACCAGAATCTATCTTTATGTTCAGTAGGTATATTATAAATAACCATATTTCTAACTTCTTCCACTATATCTACATTATTGGTCATAATATCTTGACCACCACTATTTCTAAATGCCCAGAATCTATGTTCAGGATAATCATCATTATCATCTCCAAATCTTTCATCAGAATGTGATAAAATACCAAAATCATCAAATAAGTCATTTAACACCATCATTAAGTCATGATACTCATCTTTATTAGATTGATTTTCAAATATTTTATATGGTTTTAAGTATTTCATTTGTATATAATTATTAAACTTGATAAATTACCAAACCAATTGTGTTCAGTAATCTCTCTCCTATTTATATTAGACCTTTCATGTTCACCAACAGATAAAACAGAACATCCTTTATATCTATCACCTAAATAATCAACTACTCTTAATATAACTTCTCTTACTTCATCAAAAGAAAATCCATCATAATCTCTATAATCTGATAAATTAATACAAAGTATTTCATCATCACGTTCTATATGAGGTTGATTCATACCAGAACCCTGTATATTACCCCAAGCTGGTGCCACAACAGGTACACCAGAGTCAGAACTATCATATATCTTTATATCAAATCTACCATCTGTTAACTCATAACAAATCTCAGTAAGATCTTCTCTTACGTTAATATCATTAGATTCAAATATTTTATATGTTTTTAAGTGTTTCATTAAACGTCTCTTCCAAATACTTTTTTCTCAATATAATCATCAATTTCACCTTTAGTGCCTCTTTTTAATTCAGAGTGTATCTTTTTGGTAATCTTTTTTAATTCATCAATCTTTTGATTGAATTCCTTAAATGAAGGACAATCTTCTAATTTATCAGACTTATCTTCTTTCTTTTCAAATATTCTTTTTAAGTGTTTCATAGGATATATATTAAATTGCTTATCATAAAATTGTAAGGTTGCGGGAGGCTATTCAACGTATTTTAGTCAACGTATTTAGTTGCCAAAATAAAACGAAATGTTTATTGTTGTGAATTGACAGAAGTCAGCGCTCGCATAATTTAGATCATAGGTCGCGTTTTGGTCTACCTTTAATAACAGGTGTAATTCTTCCAATGATTTTTTAATAAAAATATTTTCATCTATTATAAGTAGTGTTCCATAATTAGAATGAATGTTTGATTTATATCCTTCTAATTTCATATAATTAGTTGAGCGGAGTATAAAATCCTTTAAATTTTGCTCCATCATGAATATATTTTGTTTATTAATTACAACAAGAAATTCTAGTTTGAGCTTGACTCCTTTTCTTTTACCAAACTGGGCGGCGTCCTCATTGGTATATACTTCGACCTTAAATCCATCATCTACTAATTCAAGTGACATATCTTTTAAATCCATTACTAGTGAACTTGTGTCTGACTCAAAATATTTTAAATATCTCATAACTTATAAATATTATATTTTATTAAACTTTTATTAAATAAAATATATCAGATTATATATTAATTACTTAATTATAAAAATATAACTTACTTTATGATAGATTTAGCCAAAAAAATAATTCAAACTAATATTGATGTGTGGGGTGAAGGTTTCCTCATCAAAGCTTTTTTAGTTACTTTTGTAGTAGGTATAGTAATTACCTTTCTTTTTATTAGAAAAAAATAATTTTTAAGGGTAAATTAACTATGAAACTCTAACTTTTTCTAATAATAGTATGTAATCAGGTGGTAAATTGTGTTCTTTAGCTCCGAATAAGCATATTTCTTTATACCAACTAAAAGGCTTTAAATTATTATCTAAATACTTTTCATCAGTTGATATATAACAAAGACATCGAATCTCCTGTTCTAAATCATTTATAACCACTAATTCATGTTGGTCATATCCTTTTCCTAATCCTTCTGCTTTATCCAAAAGTGGTTTTTGTTCATTTGATATATCAAATATAACACCCCAGACTTGACTATCATCACCAGTTGATATTAAATTTGCTTTTCCTGAACCATCTTTGCTTCTTTTATTAAAAACGAGTTTCCAACCTATAACCTTAGCATTGCTGATAAAATTAGCAGCAGAACATCTTTGGGTTATTCTCAAAGTATTCATATTAGATCCATAACAAAATACTTTCATTTTTCAGCGATGCTTATGTTTTTGGTATAACTCAAATTATCAAAAATTATTTTAAATTCTTTGAATTTTTAGCAACTCAACAAAAACGACATTCTAATATGAATTTGTTGTGTGTCTTATTTCAAATCCACCAGTTCTTCTAAACTCCGGATTATCTTCTCCAATTTCATGCCAAGATTGTTCACCATCCCAAGCAGAGTTATGCCACTCTTCCCATTGTTGATCGTCTCCAATCTTATCCAGTTCTAATAAAGTTTCTTCGTCTAACTCTTCATAGACCTCATCTATATATAACTCACTGATATAGTTTAAAAATTCTTCTTCAGAATTACCTTCATAAGGGACTGAGATATTTCTAAATTTTTCAGGATCTAAGTTAGCAGTTTCTGTCTTAGAAGTTACTGAATACGTTTCACATTTTCTAATTTGATACATAGTGTTATTTTTAATTATTATTTTATATGGTATTATGCCAAAATTGTTTATATTTCAATCTGAAAATAATTTTGTATCTTATTTAGAAGATAGAATTTCCTTTTTAATAATATCAAATAAATTTTCAAAAACATTCAACTTTGAAGTTTAATATATAATCTGAATAATATAAATAAAAAAATTATGAATTTTATAAAGAAATATAAAGAAAGTCAAGATGGTTTAATTGTTTTTTTACACGGACTTGAATCTAGTAATAGTGGTTTGAAATCACAATTTCTTAGTTCTAATTTTAAAAACACTTATATTCCTGAACTAAAATATAAGGAAGAATTATCAGAAGATTTGTTTGACAGAGTTTATAAAGAATTAGTCGGTAAAAAAATTAGACTTATAATTGGTTCTTCAATTGGTGGTTACCTAGCCTATTCATTATGTAGAAAATTAAATTGTCCGGGTTTACTTTACAACCCCGCGCTAATTGATAACTCGATTGGTATTAAGTTTGATGAGACAGGTGAATACCTACCAAAATTAACAATAGTATTGGGTAAATATGATAATGTGGTTAATTCTCAATCAGTAGTAAATTTTTTAAATATAAATTATAATAATTCAATGTTCGATATATTTTATGAAAATATGGAACATAGAATTCCAATAGAAATATTTGAAAAATGGACATTCAAATTAACAAACATGGAAGTCAAAACATACGAGGAGTTTGTTAGTACTGATTTAAATGCTAAAAAAGGACAATGGGCTAATGTAAAAATACCAAACGACCAAAAGAAAAAAGATCAGTATGAAAACGAATTTTTCAAAATGATAGATGTGGCATACAAACCATTAGGAGGACATGCTAAAATAAAATCACCAGATGATGTATTCTTAGATAAAAAATGGGATGTTTGGAAAGGTATTGATATCGATGATGATCCTGATTTTGATATTATTGTTTGGGGAGAAACTACACCATTTGGTATAAAGAGTTGTGGTGTTGGACATGACGGAACTGATGAGTCTAAAAAGAAGTATCTAAAATCAAAAGTTGATGATTTTAATGATAAGTCTAAAAACTATTATGGAGAAGTATCAGATAAACTAGCTGCTATATTAATTAATAAATATAATGCGCCCGTAATAGATGACCCTGAACAAATTCAAAAGATATTAGGTGATAAAAAAGTTCAAGAGTTTAGTGGCATTCACCCTGATGTCAAAAGTGGAAAGTCTACTGATAAAGATTCGCCAGGAAAAGGTTGGTATAAAAGAGTTATTGGCGGACACTCTCACTGGAAAACAATTGTTGGAAATCCTAAAATTTAAATAAGAAAAAGTTCTGCATATTTTGCTACATCGCTTGCTGCATGGTCGATTAATAGTTATGAAATTATCTTTTTTTCATAACAAATTCTATATTCTTTAGGTTTGATATTAATGACTCTCTAAGAAACAAAGTCATATAAATAATAATGGCTAAAGGTGGAGCTAAAAAAGAAGCTCTTAAAGACCTAGTCCAAAATTTATTTTCAAAGTAACCTCCTTGAATTAAATAAGTTAAACAACAAAGATTAAAAGACCATACTAAATAAATAATACAGAATAAAAGTAAGTAGGAAAATATCATATAATTAATTTTTTATAAATATACGTTAATAAATTTGAAAGGTTGTTTAATTGTTAATAAATATAAGACTTTGTTTAAAAGTGTTATTCAACTTACAAGCATTTCACAATAATTTAAAAATAAAAACCTCCAATTAATCGGAGGTTTTTTTATTTAAAACATAAATATTTAATTTATTGATCTTTAGATTTATGTAAATTTATAAACTTTTCATAAGTTTTAATTATTCTACTTTCTTGAGCTTTTTCTCCACTAACTTGAGCTTTTTCTCCACTAATTAGTGCTGATACTTCTTTTGTATATGGTTCTTTAAAATCTAACTGACCCTTTTGGATTTTTAAACACACATCATATAACTGACTCATTTTAACATCTTTTGTTTTTTCACCAGCAGGAGTTAGACCTGCATCAATTACCGGCATGTCTATTCTTAAAGGAGCTGTAGGAAGTTTTGTTGTTTTGAGTAAAGCTGAATTTGCAATCATTATTTCTTTACCCTTTTCAGCATCACCATTTGAACCTTGAATCTTTTTGAAAAGTTCTTTTACTTCATCGGCAGTTTTACCTTTTGTTCCATCAAACATTGGCCAGTTTGGTTTAGCCTTTTTACCTGGTAGAATAGCATTGCCCGCCTCTGCGCTAAATCCTTTATCAAATGCCTTATTTATTTCATCAACGATTAATTTTTTCCATTGATTTAAATCACCGTCTCCTGTATTACCACTCAATTTTAATGCACCTTTCGTGTAAATATTAAGAGCTGTTATTAAATCATTTGCTGGCATTTCTATTTTAGCCACTTTAACTTGTTTTTTTGGATCAACTAATATCGCAGCTGCCCATCTATGATGACCATCCATAATATACATATCTCCAGAAATGATTGCTTCCATTTCATCTAAATTAGGTTGTTTATTATCTAAATATCCCAATGCAAAAGATAAAGCTTTCATCGGTATAACTTCTTTTTGTGCTGGTGATAACATAGCAACACCAACCATTGCTTCTGTATTAACTTTTATCATGTCATCTGCAGGATTACCATCTTTTGTACCAGCATCAGGAGCAGTAACAGCATTTGATAATTCCTGATTAACCTGACTCAAAGGCATTGGTTTACCATCAGATCCCAATAATTCGTTCATCTTATTAAATTTTTTCATATTTAAATATTTTTTTATTGCTTATATATTAAATATTAAATATCTTTTTTAATTTAATAAAATTAAAAACTAAAGTGATTATTAAAACTATAATCTAAAATTAATTATCAATGAATCAAAGAAGTAAATATGTAACTGCATCAATTGGATTACTAATTGGAGTTGTTATTGGAATTTTTATAGGTATAAATATGTTTCGAAACATCGATCAATGTGAAGGAGTCATTCAAGAAAACAAACTACTTAAAGATTTAATATACCAACACGAAAATTATACAATAGAAAGCCCATGAAAAAGTTATTCAAATACCTACAATGGTTACAACAACAAAAAATAGAAGCAATGGTTTATTGTCAACGAGGATTTTAAAAATAAATTAAAATGAAAAAAAGAGAAAGAATAGAATCGATAATAGCACACTTCCTATTGGTATTGGGGATAGTCCTCTTCATAAGCATACCTCTTTGGATATACATTGCAAAATAAAACTAAAAAAAATAATTAAACCATGAACAAAACAATTTATTACTCAATTTTACACTTACTAGCAGGAATCACACTAGGTTATATTTTATTTTCTTGTGATGTAAAAACAAACAATATTGAATATGTAAATAAAATAGATTCATTACAGATTAAATTAGATTCATTACAGGTTAAATTAGATGGTAATGTGATATCTTTAAGACAATGTAATGAGTACGTAGTATTTTTAGAAAGTGATAATATAATGTTAAGAAAGGGTATTATGTTAGAGTATGAAGACTTAAATAAATAAATATGAAAAAAATAATGATTATAATTGCATTAGCTTTAAGTTTAAAAGTTAGTGCTCAATGGACAAATAAAAGCGTAAATAATGGATTTGATGATCCTTATCGAATATGTTATACCGCAGAAAATAATGGAGCTATTTTAAAGTTAGAAAATATTGATGGTTCAATATACTTTTACCTACAAGGTGGATATACTTGTGATGAAGATCCTGTAGTAGATTTATCTTTTTTGGTTAATGGATCTTATGTAAAATACTCTGAACCAATGGTAGTTTCTGATAGCAGAAAAATTATATGGATAGTTGATAATCTACTAGAAAGTAATATACTTAATGATTTTAAACTATGTACTTCTTTAAAGATTAGAGTAAATGATATAAGTTGTTCTTCTGAAATATTTACCTTTAATATGTCAGGTAGTACTTCGGCTCTAAAATATATATCTGACATTTATAAATGAGTAATATAACAAATAAGTAATACTTAAAAATGAAAAAAATTATTCTTTATGTCTCAATTTTATTAATATTATTTCTATTGATTAAAAGTGTAAAAAAAGACAGAAGATGTAATAAAGTAGTTACACTAGATAATGGTACAAAAATTAAGTTTAAGTGGCTTAATTCATATCCATCAGGATTTACTAATATTCACACATGTAACGAAATTGATATTACTATTAAAACCGATTATATAAAAAATATTACCAAAATTTAAATATCATCTATCAGGTAATAGGAAGATTAGAAATATTTGATAATATTTAAAAAAAATATAAAAATGATTAAAGTGGGAATAATTATGGGTAGCAAATCAGATTTATCTGTTATGAAGGCCTCAAAAGAATTTTTAGATGAAATTGGTATTTCTTGTGAATTAAAAATTGTTTCTGCACATAGAACACCTGATTTAATGAGAGAATATGCTCAAACCGCATCCAAAAGAGGCTTAAAAGTTATTATTGCTGGTGCAGGCGGTGCTGCACACCTTCCAGGAATGACCGCAGCAATGACTTCACTTCCAGTAATCGGAGTTCCTATTAAATCTTCTAATTCAATTGATGGATGGGATTCAATATTGAGCATTCTTCAGATGCCAAACGGTATTCCCGTCGCAACGGTTGCTTTAGATGGAGCAAAAAACGCAGGAATACTTGCGGCTAGAATAATTGGTAGCTTTGATAAATCCATACAAGAAAAATTAGATGCTTACGCACTAATAATGAAACAAGATGTTATTCAAAGTGGAAATAATTTATAATTTAAAGTTGAAAATTAGTTCCTATCATAAATAATATAGGATTACTTTTTTTATATGATGTAGAAGTTGGACCTGTATCAATTGTATTGTTTAATCTAATATTTGTATTTAACACAAACTTATTGGTAATTTTCCAATTCATCGAAAGTCCATAATAAATGTCCATATTAAAGTCCGACCAATAACCAATCTCTAAATCCTTACTCTTAAAAGACGTATAGAAATCACTTGTAACAAATACTTGTGGAGATATATCAACTATTTTAGTCTTTATCGGATATGTGTACATTAACATTGCGCGAGTTATAAGCTGTGTCGATGGTGGATTCATAGGATAGATATTACTAACCCAATTGCCTAGTGAATCTGTTGTGAATTGACCTT
>Ga0181348_1000503_pt1 | contig 17020 bp, 9 predicted proteins | sample Su13VDMM110DN_FD_130092 | JGI IMG/M metagenome (GOLD analysis project Ga0181348, IMG submission 130092) | Freshwater viral communities from Lake Michigan, USA - Su13.VD.MM110.D.N | ecosystem: Environmental > Aquatic > Freshwater > Lake | place: USA: Michigan | collected 2013-07-16
AGTGGATCTAGTGGTTCTAGTGGAACTAGTGGAGCAAACGGTACAAGTGGATCTAGTGGTTCAAGTGGATCTAGTGGTTCTAGTGGAACTGGATTTACAACTATCTCTCCAGCAACTGCAGGAGCAATAGTTATATGTACTAATGCAAACTCTGGATATACAAACTCACTTGTAACTGTAAGTGGTAATTCAATATATGCAGACTCTTTCTTCCAAAATTCTGATTCAAGACTTAAAGATGTTAACACTATAGTTTCTTCAGAAGATTTACAAACTGTATCATTTACTTGGAAAGATAATAGAGATAATAACATTCATTGGGGATATATTGCACAAGAAGTACAACAAGTATTACCAGATGCTGTAGAAGAAAAACAAGATGGGTTCTTAGTAGTGGATTATACACAAGTACACAGCTGGAAGATTGCTCAATTAGAAAAACGTATTGCAGAACTAGAAGCTAAATTAAAATAATGCAAACAACTAATGCTTTAGTAACATATACAGATTTAACTACAATGGGGCTCCCTCCAATAGGAACACCCCCTACAGGTAATCAAATTGCTACTAAACAATTTATAGTTAATAATTATTATGTAGATCAATCTGTTTCTCCATTCTCTACTTATTCATCTAATAGATGTCCTATATATCAAAGTATAGTTCCATTAAGTCCATTACCATATTCGTATACATTATATTATGATTATAATGATACATTACCTGTTGTCATAGGATTTACAGTTCCACAAGATGCTTGTACAGCAGTTAATTCATTTACTGTATATTCTAGTTCAAGTTCAATAAGTATTGGAACTGTTCTTTATTATAATTTATATGGAACAATTCAAATACAAGCTAATCCAAGCAGTACACCATCTCAAAATTATTATAGTATAGATAATAATATTATACAATTCTCTGATAACTGTACTGTTGGTTCAATATCTGCTTGTGCACCACCTACAACAACAACTACTACAACTGCTGCTCCTGTTGTATATACAATTGATTCATTTGGTACAGGATCTTCTTTTGATGCTTGTACTTATGGTAGTCCATCAATTACTGTTTATGCATCACCGGGTTATACTGTGCCTATGGTTGGAATGATTTTTTATGATAGCTCAAGCTTAACAACCCCTTATGTTGGCGGTTCAGGTTGGCGCAAGTTTACAAACGGTGTTACAAATTATGCAGGAGAAGTTGACGTTAATGGAGAACTTACAAATTATACAACTTGTTAAATAAATAAAAAATGACAGTAACAATAATTCTCACATTAGCAGGAAATGATACAGGTCCCTTTGATTTGTATTCAGATGTAGATGGATATACAAGTGCATTTATAGTAGGAGTGTCTAGAGGTGTATTAGTAACAGGACTTACAACAGGAACAGTTCCTGATGGAACTACAAATATATTAGTACAATCTACAGGGGCTTGTGAAAGAGATCTTTATTTAACAGTGGCTGGAGCACCAACTACCACCACTACCACTAGCACTACAACTTCTACCACTACAACCATTGCTCCTTCTGAATATATATTAGCTCAAATAGGAACATATGCTAATCCAGCATCTGGATGTAGTCTTGGTACAATATTAAGAATATTCTTAGATGCTGCTGACTATGCTTTGTTTGTAGCCAATTTTAATTCATTTGGAGGTATAGGAGGTGGAGGACCAAACACTTGTACAGCAATTGCTAGAAATAGCACAGGTGCTGTCATCACTGGTTATCTATTTGATTATGATAATGTTTGTTGGGAACTTATAAATGGAAACTTCACTTATAACTCTATGCAATGTTAATTGAATAAAAAACCCTGTTTATTGGTTTACAGGGAGTCCTCCTGGCCTTTCTAGGCTGGGAGTTTTTGTTTTAGCTCTAATCAGATTGATTAATGTATATAATCAAATTAGTTAATTAAATTTGGTGAATATCAAATAATTTCCCTATCTTTACACTAATTTAACTAAATTAAACTTATATGTCTGAAACTCAACCCCTTTTAGAACAGCTTGAGCAAATGTTACATTGGAAGAAATCAAAGAAATTCTATGCTGACAAATTAGGAATTACAGAAACAGAGATTGATGAATTACTAGTAGATATAAAAAAGAGAGAAAAGGCTGAGGAAGATGCGGAAATTGGAACCTACATATCTGATCTAGAGAATACAGTGGTTAAGTTCACTGAAGATATGATAAAGGGTACAGGGGAGATTGTAGTTAATGTTAAAGAAGAAATTAGAAGTTTAGAGGATCTTATAGAGAAATGTAAAATAGACACAACAAAGTGGGATATAACTAAATATGTACAGAATTTCTGGGGTAATGAAGATAATCCTCGATGGCAAGTAAAAGCCTGGTTAGGAAAAAAGTCTACAGAGCAAGTCTTTCAAGACTATTTTGTAGACTTTTTAGCTTCATATGAGCCTGTGAGTCAAGCAGTTATGGGTCCTAAGTTTGTTCCAAGTAAGTCGCATGCGAGCTTAGTTATCAACAAACAAGACTCACATTTGAACAAATTTGATGTAGATGGGAATAATGATATAGAAGATAGGTTTGCTAGAATGATGTTTAAGACAGAGACTATTATCACCCAAGCTCAACTATCTAACAATCTAGACCACATTATTTATATCATTGGTTCTGATGAGTTTAATAGTGAGCACACTAATAACACTACAAAAGGAACTCCTCAAACTAACATACATACATATCATGAGGGATTTTTAAAGATATGTAACCATGAGATTCTTGTAATTACAATGTTATTACAATATGCTAAAAATGTTAGTGTAGTGTATGTATCAGGTAATCATGATGAATATGTAGGTTGGCATATGGTTAATTGGTTACAAACCTATTTTAGAAAAGAAGAAAGAGCTGACTTTAACATCAGCCCTAAATATAGAAAATACGTAGGATATGGTAATTCAGCACTAATGTTCAACCATGGAGATGCTATTAAGCCTGCAAAACTTGCTGGTATATTTCCAATGGAGTTTAAGGAAAATTGGTCTAATTATAACAACTTCTATATATTCACAGGAGATAAACACCATGAGGTGAGTCTTGATTTTAACGGTATTAAATTTTACCAAATTCCAGCTTTCTCTAATTCTAAGAGTCTTTGGGATGATAAGAATGGTCACGTAATGTCTAAGGGAGAAGTGACAGCATTCTTGATAGATGAGAATGATGGAATGACAAATATATTCAAACAGTATTTATAATGGCAACATTAAGGAAATTCGTATCAGATGTAAGAGCAATGCATAAATTGCTTTCTACAGACAATCTTTTAACTGATAGAGCAATAGCTTCTGAAGTTAAAAATAACACACAATTGTTGATTAAGCGTGAAACAAATCTCAGAAAGCTTTGGGCTACTGACACTGTATTCAATACACTTCCATGTCTTGAAATGATTGAGGTGCCTATTTCTGATTGTTGTGAATATGTTGATCCTTGTAATGTAGCTAGAAGTAAATTTAAACTTCCTCGTATAAGTGAAGGAAATTATCAATATCTTATTCAGGGTGTTTATTCTATTAACGCTATGGGTGGTAGAGCTAGAAAGTTTAAAGAGATTACAATCAATAGATATTTAAATCTATTAAAACTTCCTATTATCAAGAATGATCAATATTATTGGATAGCTAATGGAGGATTTTTATATATTAACAATCCTAATTTACAATCTGTAAGAATCTCTGCATTCTTTGAAGAAGATTTAACTAACGATATTTTATATCCTTCTTGTGGATGTGGAAATGTAGTTTATACAACAGATGAACTTTGTCAAAATCCTTTAGATAGGGAATACGGTTGCCCTGGTTATTTAGAAAAACAAGTGTTAGAACTAACCTCTCAAAAATTATTATCTACTTATTTTCAAATTAAAAATGATATGACTGTTAATAACATAGATGGTCAATCTCCTAATGCTCAACCAACTAGCTAATGCCTAGAGTCCATATAGAGTGGCGAAGTTCTAGTAAAGAAAACTACATTAATTTCTGTAAAAAGAACCCAAACATTATAATTACATTTAATGAATGGAAAAATATTGTATATCAATACAATGAGTATTTCAAGAATTATATATTAGAAACTGGAGAGAAAGCAAGACTTCCTTTTGGATTTGGTGAATTCTCTATTAATAAGAAGAAGAGAAAGAAGTTTAAGAATATTAAGGGTGAAGAATATATTAACCTACCAGTAGACTGGCAAAGGAGTAGAGTGAAGGGTAAACGTATTTATAATTTTAACTATCATACAGAAGGATATTTCTTTGGTTGGATGTGGTTTAAAGAGTCTGCTAGAATAAAGAATGTAGACCTTTGGTATTTTAAACCTTCTCGCACTACATCAAGACTATTATCACATTACATACAAACTGACAATAAATATCAAAATATTTATATGCAGTGGAAAAAATAAAACAAAATGTCATACTATTACAAGTATAATTTCATCTCTCCTGAATCGGTTTATGCCACTGTTAAAGAAGAGTTAAAAAGCTATTTTGACACAGGTGCTGTGGATGATTTGCTTTTCCCAACCTATTTAGATAAATGTCTAAGAAAATTAGGTAGGTCTTCATATGTTATAAGTGAAGACATTCTTGATATATCAGACTTTCAAGCTAGGCTACCAGATAACTTTATTGCTGTTAGAGAAGCATGGATGTGTACAGAGATCCCTCTTCGTCCTTATCAAGATTCTACATCCTTCTATTCCCAAGCTTCTTCCCAAACCACTATTCAAATCTCTCCTCTTACAATAGGAGGAACTCCTTGTGTAAATGCTGCATGTCAAGATGCTGCATGTACAGGCACTTGTATGCCTGAACTCATCCAAGCTGTATATAAAACCAACCAATCAGTTGCTAGGGGTATAGCTAAAAGTTATTTGTTAAAACCAGGTAATATATCAGCAAGATCAAACTGTTCTGTAGAATATACTAATGCTTGGCAATTTGCTTCTGTAGCTCCTTCTGTACATGAATTCACACCAGGATCTGCAGGATATGATTCTTTTGATATAAGAGATAACAAATTTGTTACTAATTTTAGATGTGGTGTGGTTCATTTGATATTTTATGTTACAGAATATGATTGTACAGGAAATCAAATGATTCCAGATAACTATCGTATTAAAGAATTTATAGAGCACTTCATTAAATATAAAGTGTTTGAAACACTATCCAATCAGCTCACTGATGAAACCTTTGCACAGATACAACAAAAAATGCTGTATTATAAAGGACTAGCAGATGAAGCATTTGTGATGGCTGATATTGAAATAAAGAAACAAACTCCTTGGGCTAAGCAAAGAAGAATCAAGAATGACTTACAAAGATTTGCCCAATATGAGTTACCTAATAGAAGTAGAAGAAATTAATAAAAAATTTATTAAATGGCTGATCAAGAACAAGGGAATGTTAGGCAGGAATTTAATTTAGGTAGAATAGGTTTAAATCTAGATTCATCTGTTAATCAGGTGGAGAAGGGTAAACTTACGTATGCCTTGAACGCTGCTTTAGAAAACTTTGATGCTAATTCTGTTAACTATCAGAATGAGCCAGGTAATGAGTTATGTCTTAACTTTCCTGAAAACTATCATCTTATTGGTACTCATTTTATAAATGAACAAAACAAACATATATTCTTTTTGACCAATCCTGAAACAGGAGAATCACAGATTGGATATATGGATAATAATGATTGTATATATGTTCAGTATATACAAGGAGATTGTCTTAATTTTAATATAGACTATCCAATACATAAAGCTGTACACAAGATTACAAATTGCACTACAGAGATATATTGGACAGATGGGATTAACCCTAGAAGATATTTAAATTTAAATGATCCACCTTGGGTAACTGTTATAGGGGTGGATATTTGTGATATTGTCACTGAGGTGGGAACAATTGATTGTAATAAATTAAAGGTTCAACCTAATTTTAATATACCAGAGTTAGAGGTGGTGGACATTGTTAATGGTGGAGAATTAAAAGCTGGTGTATATCAGTTTGCTATTCAATATTGTAATGCATCAGGAGATGGGTATACATCCTATTATTCTGTGACCAATCCTACACCTATTGCTAACACACAACTAACCACGTTAAACTTTGATTACATTGTTAGTCAATCTATTAGAATAGATATTAAGAATATAGATGCTACAGGATATTTCCAATATTATAACATAGCTGTAATTAAAACAATAAATGCTATCACTTCTGTAGAATTAGTGGGTACATTTTTCATTGATGATACATCAAGACAAATTACTTATTCAGGACAAAATAAGGCAGCTATTCCTCTTACAACAGCTGATATATTAGAAAAGTTTCCTTATTATGAGATTGCTCAAGATTTAACATCAGTACAAGATATATTAGTTTGGGACAATTTAACATCTATAGATAGAATCAACTATCAACAAATTGCTAATAAGATTACATTATTATGGCAAACCTATAAGATTCCTGCTGATGAAAACTATTCAGATGGGTTGAATGCTACAAATTTAAGAAGTTATTTAAGAGATGAAATATATGCATTTGAGATTGTTTTCTTATTAGATAATGGTAAACAAACAGATGGCTTTCATATTCCTGGTAGAGCAATGAACTATAATGAGTTCTCTCATCCAGATGTGCCTGATACAAATGCTGACTTTATTGGAGAGGGTCCAACAGCTCCTTATTGGAAAATATATAACACAGCTTCTGTATTAGGAAATTCTCCAGTAGATGCTAATTATAATATTGGCAATGCTACACCATATCAATATGGTGAATTTGCTTATTGGGAATCTTTAGAAACCTATCCTTGTAATGTAGAAGTTTGGGGTGATCTTCATGGTACACCTATTAGACATCACAAGTTTCCAGATGTATTAGTTTCCCCTGTATTTGAAAGTGCTGTACCAACAATTCTTTCTAATAAGTATTTTGTTGAAATGCAGACATCAGATGCTGTTTATCCAATTGGAGTTAAAATAAATGTACAACAAGTTTCTCAATTAATAACTGCTTCTACCCTACCACAAACTGTAAAAGATTCTATTGTTGGATTTAAAATTGTTAGAGGAGATAGGAGTACAAACAAGTCTATTATAGCCAAAGGGGTGTTGAGAAATGTAGGAAGTTATATAAGAGAAGAAACTCAATACTACTATCCAAACTATCCATATAATGATCTTAATGAAGATCCATTTCTTCTTGAACAAAACAATGCGTATAATTCTGAATGTAACACATTTTCAATAGCAGTGTCAGTAGCTGGAACAATCCAATACATGGATTGTAGCACAGGACAAATGGTAACAAAGACCATGCCTACAGCTTTAACAAGTATATGTTCCATCACTCTTCCTGTTGTATTAAGTGGTACAGCAACTATTACAAAAATCACTTCTGTAACATATGTACTAACTTCTTATTTTGAAGCACCATATAATAGTACAATATTCACTTATACAAATGGTGTAACCTTGGTCACTGTTAATGTCACTGTGGCTGTTGGTTTTCCAATATCTGTAAGTTCAACAACTGTTCCTGTTTGGTTTGGTGGATCTACTAAATACAGTATTACACAAAGCGATACTAAGAATGCTGCATGTTATCCTGCTCAATTAGATGGATTTGCAATTACATTAATAAATGATCCTAGATATAGACATGTATTTAATTCTCCTGAAACCTCCTTTGGACAACCTACATTAGGTAATGTTCTTAAATTAGAGAATGTATTGTATGGTGCAGGAAAAGCTCATTTTGTACAGGTTAAGAAGAATGCTACATATAAACTAATCACTAGACAAGCACAACAAGATGCGTTAGTATCAAGTTATAACATTGCTATAATTACAGGAGTATTAGATGCAACAGCAATGTTCACTGCTTTCCAAGCATATTTACAAATATATATTAATGGAATAAGTAGACAAAACTTTGGTTATTCTTTCAACTCTGTAGCAAACTATGATTATTCTGCTATAGTGGATAATGATGTAGATAATGGTATTAAGCAAAGAGAACTAGACATATGTCAATATCTTATTCCTGGAGTTCAATCAGTGGGAGATAATTACAATGTTAATAACTGGCAAAGAGAATCTTCTGTTTACATAAAAACAATAGACACTAGAAATTCTATACCAGTGGTAGCTCTTCCTTTTCCTAGTGAAACTCCTTCATTAATTATTAGTGGATCAAGTGCTATTGATGATACATCAAGATTTACAGTTTCTCAAAGAGGACATTGTGACACTCCAGAATTTCAAGAACCTATTGATGTAGTTTCTTATTATGGTTCTATTAAAGTGTTATATCCTAATCAATGGGGACAGATATATTCTTATGTTACAATTGAAACAGGCTTTCAAAGAATATTTGATTTACTTCCTACATATGACACAGAAACTGTATTTGGTGGAGATACATTTATAAGTAGATTTGCTTATAAAACAAAACTTCCATTCTTTATAGACAATAGAGTGGGAGCTCCTGATGATTCAGATGTGTTCTTTGATGAGATAGGTAATATAGCTTTTCCACAATATTGGTATTCATCTAGATCTATTCTATATGATTGGACTACACCTAATAATAAATTACTTAAAAACATTATATCAATCAAAGCTCATAATCTTGATTGTCCTAATGATTCCACTGTACTAGTAGGAACTACCACTACAACTAGTTCAACAACTACATCTGCTAATGGTGTTGTAACAGCAGCTCCTTTGAATTCTAGTTACACTGGTAAAATGTATTTATTTGCTTATGGTATCCCTAATTTCTATGTAGAGAGTTCTATAAATGTAGATCTTCGTCAAGCATTTAACAACTTAGAAGGTGACTTCTACCCACACGTGAGCTCAGGTATTCCTGATACATGGTTACAACAAAGTGTTGTTCCTATTGTATTTGATAATACATATACATATAATGTCACTTATTCTAAACAGAATAAAGAAAACTTTTTCTCTCATTTACCAATAGATTGGGATGATGATCAATGTTATACAAACTTTCCTTTTAGAGCAATATATTCTGATTCTCAACAAAGCTATGTAGATAATAGAATTAACAGCTGGTTAATCTATCGTCCTATATCATTTTTTGATTTCCCTCAAAACTATGGCGATCTTACATCACTAGATGGTATTCAGAATAAGGCTATATTAGCTAGATTTGACAATAAGAGTTTATTGTATAATACAATGCTCACTGTTCAAACTAGTAATCCTCAAGCTGCTTATTTAGGTAATGATACATTATTTAGAAGTGCTCCTCCAATAGATTTTGCTGAAACAGACCTTGGATATGTAGGATGTCAAAATAAGATGTTACTAAAGATTCCTCAAGGACAAATAACTATAGATGCTAAAAGAGGACAAGTATTTTTAATTTCAGGGAATCAAGCACAAGATTTATCAGCATTTGGTTCAGGACTTAATAGGTTCTTTACAGATCATTTATCTTTTGAAATACTTAGATATTTCCCTACAGCAAACACAGATAACCATTTCAATGGACTTGGGTTACATGGTGTATATGACTCTAAGTTTGATAGAATAATTATATCAAAACTTGATTATGTTCCTTTATCTGATAATGTATTATATGATGAAGATTTACAAGAGTTTTATGTAAACAACACTTATGGCGATCTTATATTAAGAAAGGTGGTTCAGTTAACAGATAGAGAATATTTCTGTAATAAGAGTTGGACCCTATCGTTTAATTTCAATAGTAAGAGTTGGGTGAGTTTCCATAGTTATATTCCTAATTTCTATATAGCTGAGAACAACTTCTTCTATAGTGGATTAAATGAAGGATGTGATTTAGAAGCTTTAGCTATAAATGAGATTCCTACACCTACCACCACTACAACAACAACAACGATTTTAGATTGTGCATTAGAAGGAACAGCAGTGTATATTCCTTAAAATAATAATAAATGTCTCAAACAATAATAGTAAAATTAACTTGTGCAGGCTATCGAACAGGCCCATTTAATATCTATGATGATTTAGGTAACACTCTTGGTATAGACATAACCAAGCAAAACCTTATTGATGGATATACAGTGAGTGTGGATGATGCTGTTACAATGATTATTTTAGAATCTACAGGAAAATGTAAGACCATTATAGAAATGTCTATTGTAGATCTCACTATAGAACAGATAGCAGCCATTACATTTACTCCTTGTAATACAGCTAGTGTATGGAGACATTTAACTAATATAACAATATATAATAAGTTCTATGATAATATAGAACCTTACATAATAGAATATCCTTTTAACTATCAATCGTTTGATGAAATCCTACAGAATGTAAAAGACTATACAAAAGCCTTTACATATTTCCCTAGTGTTGATGGTGTGTTTAATGATAATGCTCAAATACAAACTGATAATCAATGGTTTAACAAAGCTATTGTGTATAATGGACAACAGTCTTCTGGGGTGCTTGAATTAGTTCCTAAGCCTATAAACAACCTTAGTGCCTACCTCACCTATCCTATATATAACACTGATAGTAAAACCATCATGTATACAAAGAGTGATAGTTTCTATGGTTATAATACATTTTGGAGTCTTGTTAAAAATAAATCACTACCTTTGTTTGTAGCAAGTTGTGAATCATTATCAATAGATAAGGTTGTAAATCAGGTGAATATGGATTATGGAAAAAGATCATTTAAGAAAGAACCATTAAGAGCTAAGGATCTTAAGGTGAGACACATCCTAGATAACAGTTATACAGCTCATTTGGTATCTCAATTTATTATAACAGCAGCTCAAATCTCTTATAAGTAATGGCTAATTGGTTAGATAAATATGCTATGGGTGGTGCACTACCAGGTGCTACAGGAATGATGTACGCACGTACGCAAGACCCTGCTCCTAGTAATGGTAAGTATGCTAAGAAGACAAAAGCAAGTGCTCAGGATGGAATGACATTACCTGATGCAGTGGTAGTTGGTGGAAGAGATAAAAAAACAGTAGATTTATATAAAAAAGAAATAGAGAAATTAAAAATCTCTGAGAATAATCCATATTTTGGAAGGGATGAATTTGCTGACCATTATGCTAAAATGCAAATGGCAAAAGAATTTGGTGTGCCAAAAGTAAGACCAGCTAAACCTATTAGTGCTATAACAAGCTTTATAAGAAATAGATCAGGAGTAAAATCAGATTCAACTACTCCTCATCCTACCTATGATCCTCTTACAAAAACTATAAAGGCTAACTTTGATGATTATAAAGGACAATATATTCCAGAACTTTCTCATTATCTAAGTCAAACACAACGTAAAGAGTTGTTAGGTGAAGATAAAGGTTATATTAAAGGAAATATATCTAATATTTGGGAATATATTAAAGGAGGAAATCCATATGAAGTTGAAGGTACAGAAGAAAATTTTGCACATTCTCAAATACAGCCAGCTATTACTGATGAATATATACGCTATAGAAAAGAAGGAAGAAAGATGTTTACGGAATCTGCACGTAATTCAATGAAAAGAAAAGCATATGAAAAAAATAAAAAACTTCAGAATGGCTCTGTAATCAAAGATGACAGAGGTCAGTTAGCATACCCAGGTGAGATAACAGAAATCAATTCTAATGACATCACTATGCAGGGAGTTGACTATCCTGTTCTTGGTGTATCTGATACAGGTGATACACAGATGATGTATCCTGATCAAGATTATAAGTTTAATGGTGAGAAGGTTACAGAATATCCAATGGCTCAGAATGGGGATTGGTTGAGTAAGTATGATAATATTTCTAACACAAATTCTTTAAAGAAAGAAGCAGAAGAAAGGTTAAGTACAATGGGTAAACCAAAATCTACTATTTCTCAATACACTCCTAAACCAGGAGAACAAGCTAAGTTTGATAAACAGAAGTTAGAAAGAATAGCTGAAGACAATGCTCCATTAAATAGAATGGCTGCAAGTAAAGGAGCTGAGAATATGCAGGATGCTATAGAAGCAGCATTGATAATGGAAGGTGGAATGTTTGCAGGTAAGCTTATTGGCAAAGGTGCTAAAGCTGCTGCTAAACAAACTGGTAGAATTTATAATAAAGTAGCTACAGGTGAGTCAGCTTTACCTATTGCTTGGAAAAGTCCTGCTAAAGGACTTAGTCAAGAAGCAAGTGATTCTATGTTTAAAGGAATAGCTAACACAAATAAACTATCAGATGCTGATAGAGCTTTGTTATTAGAATATCAATATGATAGTAAACCATTTACAGGAAGATGGAACAAGTTAAATGAATCTAAAAGACAAGCTTTAAATAATATTATTAAGAATAATGAATTAAACATTAATAATAATGCTATTCTTACAAGAAAGTTTAGCCCTAATAATCAATCATTAGGTGCTGAATTTATAAATGGTAGATTAAACTTAGGAGATCGTCCAAGTTCGTTCTCAGCAGGGATTGGTGTACCATCTTATGGTAGTGGTGCTGTAGATAGATTAGTTGTACCAAATAGATATACTAAACAAATGGGTAATAATCTTTTAGCAAATGAATATGGAATACCCTCAGATAAGACTTTTGATTTAATTAGTGGAAGTGTTAAAGACTTTGCTGCAGCTAGAGGTGTAATGGCTGATGATTTAATTAATGCAGAAAGAGAAGTTATAGGAACAGGATTAGATTTTAAAAGAATAGGTAAAGTTAAAAATGATATAGGTGGTTATGATCATATTGTAAGACCAAAATCTTCTATAGATAATGTTGGTACTGAATTAGAATCTAAAATATCTAAGTTAAAACAACAAGAAGTTTTAGCTGAAGAATCAAGAAAAAACTTATGGGCTGATTATAAAGCTGGTAAAATAACAGGAGAAGAATATACTATTGGTGCAAAGAAATTAAATCCCACTCCATTTGATAATCCTAGATATACACTTGAAAAACAATTAAGAGAACATAAAGTTAAACAAGAGATTGTAAATACTCCACAACAAAACATATTAAAATCTGAAGAACAATTAGGTAAAAATATATCAGATGGTGGTACTAACAATAAAGGAGTTTTTGAATTAGGAGATAATCATGTAGCTAGATTAAGTACCCATGGATATGATGATGCTAGTAGATTAGTTAATTATGCTGATAAAATCAAGTCTCCAAGAATAGCAAAAACAGTACAAGTTAAAGAAATTGATGGTAAAGTTTATCAGGTTCAAGAAAAAGTACAAGGTACACCTATAACAAAATTATCTAAAGAAGATTATAATAATATACCAAAACAACATATTGATAATTTTTGGAAAGATAAAACTGAACTAGATAAACTAGGTTTATCAATAGATATATCTGGAGGAAAATCTAATGTGTTCTATAATAAAAACAAAGGGTTTCAATTTATTGATTTAGGTATTGGAAAAAATGAAAGCAATAAAGTAATTTCTGAAACATTAAAATTACCTAAATCAAATAGTGGCTGGTTAGAAAAATATAAATAAATCATACAATAGAGTATAATATGAAAGATCAAATATTAAAAATTGCTAAAGTTAAGGATGAGAAAAGCTTCTACAAGAAGTTTCCTACAGAAGAAGCATTTATGGCTAAACATGGTAAAGCTTTAAAGAAAGCTGCTATGGGTAGTAAAATGGTTCAAACACAGTTAAAACAATTAACTGACTTTGGCAATCCTCCTATAGCCCAAGATGGTGGTATGTTTAATATTGCTAATGCGATAGGTAATGCTTTCACTACACCTGGCAAACCTGCAACTGCTACAACTGGTGCAACACCTGCAAGCGGTGGATTAGGTGACACTTTGCAAGGTATATTTGGTGGTGATTCTTCTGCTTTTGGTAAAAATAATCCTGCTGGTGTATTTGGTAAAGGGGGGGTGGGTAAAGGTGCTGGTAACTTTAGTAAAGGATTAGGTGCTGGTGCTGGTCAAGCAGGACTTGGTATATTAAATGCTGCTCCTCAAATATTAGAGGGAATTGGACAAATGAAAGAACAAAAGACTGCTATTAAGAAAGCTAACCAAATGTCTCAATTATCAGGAGTTACAGCACAAGCTGCTGAGTCTCAAGATATTAGTATGTCCAATCGTAAATATGTAAGACCAGAAGATGCTCTTACACAACCTGGACAATTAGGATCTCCTCAAGGAACAGGTACAAACTATTTACAAGCTCAGAATGGTATAAGTAGCCTAAAAAGTGGCCTAAAAAATTATGCAAAAATTAATTATCCTGAGTCAACAAAAAAGCTTGAAGAAATTGCAAAGAGAGTAGATGTAATGTTTGAACGTGGAAGCTTAAACCCAGAACTTCCAATAGATTCAGATACATTATATCCTGGAAATAAGTATAAGGATGCATTTATGAAAACTCCTAATATTAGAACTGAGAAAGATGAATCATTTAAAAAAGGTCGTCCTTTAACTAATGAACAAAAAGCTATAATTCTTCATCATACAGGATTTACAGATACAGCAAGAGATAATGATGTATCTTGGGCAATGAGAGGAGTAGATAAGTTATTTAGAACACCAGGAGCAGAATCTTCTCATGTAGTTATTGACTTTAATGGAAATCGCTACAATTATGCAAATCCAAATCAAGTTGCATTTCATGCTGGTAAGTCAATGATGAATGATAGAGATAATGTAAATGACTTTGGTGTAGGTGTAGAATTTCAAGGAGATACAGATCAAACACCTTTAACCAAAGAACAGCTAGAATCTTTTATGGAATATGCTGCTCCTATTATGAAGAAGAATAAAATACCTATTGATAATGTTGTTACTCATAAACAAATTAGAAAAAACTATATTGATAAAAATCCAAATGATAAAAAAGCAGCTGCAGAATCTAAACCTGATGTAAATGATAAAGAATATTCAAAAATTATACAAGCATTAAAAAAGAAAGGTGCATTCCAAATGGGTGGTGCCTTACCAGGTGCTACAGGAATGATAGGAGGCAATCCTACAGAGGTTCAAAACACATACAATCCTGGTGATTTATATTCAGACCTTGGATATGAGCCTTTAAATGATAGTAATGTTAAACAATATCAAAAAGGTGGTAAACTTATTTCTAGAGATAAAATTAATATTGATTCCTATGGTAATCAAGGAACTGCATTTAGAGATATATATCAAAATCCTAATATGACACAGGATACAACCTATGCTTATGACAGTCCTACGTCTATGTTAAGATATAATACTAATGGTGGTAATCCTAATGCGTATGTAGGAGGAAGAGGTGGATTCACACAATCACAACCAGATTCATTAGCTAAATATAAACAATTATTAAGTTCACCATTTAATAGTGATGAGCCAGAAGGTATGAGAAGGTTAGCAAGTGGTAAATATAAATATGGTGGTAATTTACCTACAGCAGAGTTTGGAGATTATTTCCAAAACTCTGGTCAAGCTTCTATTGGTAAGGGAGTTGGGTCTGCAATAGGATCTGCTTTCTTTGGTCCTCTTGGTGGTAAGGTGGGTGGATTCTTAGGAGGTGTTGCAGGTAACTTATTAGGTGGTGCTGATGATGCTAATAAGCTTGCTAATTTCCAAACTACAACTAAAGAAAATACAGACAGATCAGCAATGGCTGCAGGAGCAAGATCTATACAAAGTGCAAATAGTTCATTTATGAGAAGTGGTGGTCATCTTGCTCAAGAGTATTACACTCCTCCTAGTGAAAGAGCAATGCAACCATATGAGAATGGTGGATATATGGCCATGGGAGGCGATTTACAGCTAGCTCGTGGGAAAGCTGAACCTATGTCATATAATCCTTTTCTACCTGATGGTGGAGAGACTGTGATGTTTAAGGGCCCTTCCCATGCTGATGGTGGTATGGATATTCAATATGGACAAAATGGTGTAGAGGTGGAGGGTGGAGAACCAGCTGTTAAATTACAAGATGGTGGTAGTGCAGATGATGATAGTCTTGTAGTGTTTGGTAACATGAAGATTGATGATTATGCTGCAAGAGAGATAGGAGATGAAAATGCTAATGGTAAGAAGTATAAAAACTATATAGCTGACCTATCTAAAATTGAAGCTAAACAAAATAAGATTGTAAATAAATCAACAGAGTTAATAGAATTAGCAGATACAAACAATCCATTTGACCAATTGACAATGAATTCTGGAAGAGCTAATCTAATAGGAACAGATATGAAATTAAAGAATATTGCTAACAATAAACAAAATGCAGCTGTTGTACAGAATGCTATTTTAGACACAGCTCAAGAGCGTGGTATAGATAGTGATGCGTTAGCTAAAGGTAAAATTAAACCAATGAAACAATCAGATATGGCTAAGTTTGGTATTAAAATGGAAATAGCTCAACAAGGCATTAAAGCTCCTTTATTTGGAAGAATGTTAGGAGTGCAAGATAGACCTGCATATTATAATGAAGTATTACAAAATCAATTAATGAATGCTGGTATGTCTAATCAAGCTCCTGAAGTTACACCTTTTACAAAAGCAAATACTATGACAAAAGCGTTCATAGAAGGTAATAGGTCTAAAACTCCACCTGCAAAATCAGCAGCATCTTCATCATCCAAAGGAAAAGGAAAAGGAAAAAGTGATGACAGTGTTCAATTACGTAGATTAGATGTTGAAAATATGCCAAATATTATACCAGCTTCTAGAAACTTAACACCTAGTCAGTTGGTTAATCTTCCTAAAGGATTTGCTGAAAGAGCAATGGCTTCTGCTGAAGGACTATCTCCTATTGGTGATAGTGAAAACTCTAAAGGTAAGTTTGATTGGAAAGGATTAGCTGAAGGAGCAATATCTGGGCTTCCTGATTTTTTCAGACCTACTAACCAAGAACAATTAGATCCTAATCAATTAATGGCAGAACAATATGCTTTAGGAAATAATCAATTAGAACCAGTACAGGCTCAGACATATCAACCTATGTTAGACCAGCCTTATGACATCTCTTTA
>Ga0181348_1000506_pt1 | contig 16956 bp, 17 predicted proteins | sample Su13VDMM110DN_FD_130092 | JGI IMG/M metagenome (GOLD analysis project Ga0181348, IMG submission 130092) | Freshwater viral communities from Lake Michigan, USA - Su13.VD.MM110.D.N | ecosystem: Environmental > Aquatic > Freshwater > Lake | place: USA: Michigan | collected 2013-07-16
ATGCCAATACTGAAAATGGCCTTGTTGTCGGCAATCGCTGGGCTGCGGTTGAGTCAACAATTTTTGAAGCCGGGTCGATTTATGGCGGAGGCTCTGGTTGGGCATCTTATTATAAAGTCACAGGCATTGGAACGCACACTTGGGGCACGGGTTCAACTGGCACTGAAGCTATGCGTATCGATGTTAACGGTAACACCGGTATTGGTAACACCGCGCCGGCCCATAAATTATCGATAGGTGGCACGCTTGCTGCCGGTAATACAACGATTACTGGCTTTGCGAACGTATCAGTATCCGTTAACACCGCATTACTTTCTGTTGGTACTTCTTTTACTGCAAATACAACGCGAGTTGCTATCGGTACATCGACCGCACTTCAAGCGAACGGCGGCATTGGTACTGCATATCAGATTCTACATTCTAACGGAACATCAGATTATTGGGAAAATCAAGCTTTGCGTTCATCCGGACAGCAAGTTATTGAAACGACACAAACGCTCGGTGTTGCTAATTATGGTTCGAATATTCTTGTGGTAAATGGTGGTATTACGGTTACGCTTCCTACGAGTAGTAGTATACCGTCTGGTATGGGCATTACCATTAAGAATATCTCCGGAGCTAATATCACTATATCTTATGCACACTCGGGGGACGGTCAAACAAATATTCAAAACAATCAATCTGCAATTTGGTTTGCCGATGGCGGCGCGAATACTTTCTGGCGCCAGTATTTCTTATCAACTAACGCATAATAGGAATTGATAATGTCTATCACAACCAATTGGGCAATAACCCAGCTAGACTCCGATAAAGAAATTAATGCTGTATTTAATGTGCACATTAGCTTAACAGCTTCGAATGGGATTAATACTGCAGAGAAGAAGTTCGTGGTGGGGTTTCAATACCAAGCTGGCGACACCTTTATACCTTATGATCAACTCACAGAAGAAATTGTTCTCAGCTGGGTAAAGACGAAGCTAGATGTTGATGTTAAGCGCTTCGAAGATGAAGTGTCTGCAATGCTTATTCAAACTTCTCCAGTAGAGTCAGGTCTACCTTGGTAAAGGTATAAATAGAATAAAATCTGTGGGATAGGGAACCAGATGACACCAAATAATTTCCGCGTCAAAAACGGGTTAACCGTATCGAATGGCGCATCAATAACTGGTAACGTTGTAATTACAAGCGGTGAACTCGTAGTTGGTGGCACTGCGATTAACTCCACCTCGGTAAGTGTCGCGGCGAATAACGCATATACAAATGCAGTCACATACACCGATACTAAGATCGGCACAGCCAACACCGCAATGGCAGCGAATGCCGATGCAGCTTATTCGAATGCGACTATCTTTGCGGCGAATGCTTCGAATGCAAACAATGGCACATTAGCATTTGCTCGATTGCCTTCATTGTTTATCGGAACGACAACGATTCAGTCGACGAGTGCCGCTCAAGCAGTTAGTGGTATTACTACGCTTGCTACTGGTAACACTACGATTACTGGCTTTGCCAATGTTACCTCTGCGCTTGCTGCCGGTAATACAACAATCACCGGCTTTGCGAACGTAACGACAAGCGTTAATAGTGCAATACTGTCGGTTGGTTCTAACTTTATTGCAAATACTACACAAGTTACACTTGCAGCTGGTGTACTATTATCTGCGAATGGTGGAGTAGGTACTGCTGGTCAAGTATTAGCATCGAATGGCGCGACTGGATCTCCGTATTGGGTAACTGCGGTTGGTCCTCAAGGCGCACAAGGCGCAACAGGTCCTCAAGGCGCTCAAGGTACAACTGGCGCTCAAGGTGCACAAGGAGCTACTGGAGCGCAAGGTCCACAAGGTGCAACTGGTGCTCAAGGTGCACAAGGCGCCGAAGGTGCAGCTTCAGTAGTTGCTGGTCCACAAGGTGCAACTGGTGCTCAAGGTGCACAAGGTGCAACTGGTGCACAGGGCGCTCAAGGTTCTGTTGCAACACCTACGGACGATACTACTACTAATGCTACATATTATCCTATCGTTGCAGTTGCAACATCAAATAATACACTTACAACAAGTAGTACTAAACTGTATTATAACCCTTCTACTGGTACTTTAAACGCGACAAACTTTAATTCATTATCAGACGAAACGGTAAAAGAAAATATACAAAAAATACAAGATGCTACTAATTTACTTGACATGGTTAATCCTGTTTCATTTACCTGGAAAGATACTGGCTCATTATCATACGGTGTTATAGCTCAAGAAATTGAAAAAGTATTGCCTACTCTTGTTGCAACAAATCAAGATAACGGACTAAAATCTGTATCATATGATCAATTGATTCCGATTCTAGTACAGGCCATTAAAGAACTCAAGATAGAAATTGAGCACCTAAAAAATAATAAATAAAAAGCTAATCTAGAGGGATTTTATGACTATTAATATACAAGGGAACACAATAATTAAGGACTCAAGGACCTTTATTAATTATGGTCTTGAGCATAGTGCTTTAGGTTCTGTATCAGGTGCCACTACAATTAATTTGTTGAACGGTAATTATTTCTCTGCGACAGTTGCAGGTATCACGACATGGACTTTTTCTAATCCTCTGGCTTCACCGAATGCGTGTGGGTTTGTAATAGAGTTAACAAACGCCGGCGCGTACGCTATCACATGGCCAGCTGCAGTGAAATGGCCTGGCGGTACTGCACCTACTTTAACTACTACGGGAGTAGACGTATTAGTTTTTATTACAGATGATGGTGGAACAACTTGGCGTGGCATTGCAAGTATGGTAGCAAGTGCATAGTAAAATATAATTTTACAGAATAAAATAGGGATAGTGTCAATGCACAGATGGGCATTTGTAGAAGATAATAACATTGTTGAGTTACATTATAATTTACCAATTAGTTGGAGAAATATTAGTGGGCTTCAAAATGCTGAAAACGACCTCGAGTATTTGCTTGCTCTCGGATGGATGCCTATTGATCACGAACATCAATCGTTCGACCCGAATATTTATTGTGTAAAAGACTATATTAATACCGTTGGTTCTGAAAGGGTTGTTCAAACTTTAGAATTAATCGAAGTCACGGCAGTATCATTTGAAATTTTAAAACAAGATTTTATGACGCAATTGAGATATACTAGAGATGAAAAGTTAAAAGACAGTGATTGGACTCAACTTCGAGATTGTAATCTATCAGAAGATAGTAAAAATAATTGGGCTGTTTATCGACAAGCGTTACGTGATTTACCAGAATTTTATAGTATAAACGAAGAACTAGATATTAATAGTGTCGTGTGGCCGGTGCCGGCAGAAGCCGGTTAGTTTTAATTTAGGTTTATCTTAAAGGATAAAACGTGCTTCTTATAGAAAATCTTTTAATGAAAGGAGCAGCTGGCGGAGCGGCGGCCGCCGATCCGGCTCAGCCATTCATTAACACATGGGGGAGTAATAGTCGTGGCCAGCTTGGTGATGGAACAACAGCAAGCAGATCATCTCCAGTACAAATAGGAACTAGCTCGTGGACTTTCGTCTCTGCCGGTAGATATCATTCTGCGGCTATTCGTTCTGATGGCGGATTATTTACGTGGGGGTATAATAATCGTGGACAGCTTGGCCAAGGAACAACAACAAGCAGATCATCCCCTGTTCAAGTAGGTTCGAGTTCTTGGACTGCTGTATCCGTTGGACAGAATCATACCCTTGCTATTCGTTCTGATGGCGGATTATTTTCGTGGGGGTATCAGCGCCATGGCCGGCTTGGTCAGGGTACTACGGGGTATAGCGGCATTTCATCGCCTGTACAAATCGGTTCGAGCTCTTGGACCGCGGTGGCTGCAGGTATCTCACATTCTGCGGCTATTCGTTCTGATGGCGGATTATTTACGTGGGGGTATAATCTTCAAGGACGACTCGGCCAAGGAACAACAATAAGTAGATCATCCCCTGTCCAAGTAGGTTCGAGCTCTTGGACTGCGGTGGCTGCAGGCTCCCAAAATACCGCGGCTATTCGCTCTGATGGGGCCTTGTTTACATGGGGGTATAATGGTGGAGGTCGTCTTGGTGATGGAACAGTAATAAGCAGATCATCTCCGGTACAAATAGGCTCTAGTTCTTGGACTGCTGTGTCCGTTGGCCCGAGTATTATTGCTGCTATTCGTTTAGGAGGTTCTTTATTTACATGGGGGTTAAATACCACTAATCAACTCGGTGACACTGTTAGTTTAGGTTCCACGTTTAGTTGGTCATCTATATCATCCGGATACCGGCACACTGCGGCTATTCGTTCTGATGGACTCTTGTTTACATGGGGATATCAGACCGCTGGTAGAGCTCCACTTGGTGATGGAACAATAATAGGTAGATCATCTCCAGTACAAATAGGAACTAGCTCGTGGACTGCCGTCTCGGCCGGTGCCCATAACACGATAGCTATTCGTTCTGACGGTGGATTGTTTGCATGGGGTTATAATACCAATGGCGCAGTTGGTGATGGAACAACAGTCGCCAAATCCTCTCCTGTCCAAATCGGTTCGAGCTCTTGGACCGCGGTGGCTGCAGGAACATTCCATAACGCCGCTATTCGTTTAGGCGGTTCCTTATTTACATGGGGGAACAATGGTAGTGGTCGTCTTGGCGATGGAACATTTACTAATCGATCATCTCCAGTACAAATAGGTTCGAGTTCTTGGACTGTTGTTTCCGCCGGCATTGCCCATACTGCGGCTATTCGCTCTGATGGGGCCTTGTTTACATGGGGGTCAAGTACCGCAGGTGAACTTGGTCGTCTAATGAATTTAGGTCCGGCGTTTAGTTGGACAGCTGTGTCTGCTAGTTCTGCTCATACGGCAGCTATTCGTTCTGATGGCGGATTATTCACATGGGGGTATAATAATAACGGTCAGCTTGGTGATGGAACAGTAATAAATAAATCATCTCCAGTTCAAATAGGTTCGAGTTCTTGGACTGCTGTGTCTGTTGGATCGCGACATACTACAGCTATTCGTTTAGGAGGCTCTTTATTTATATGGGGGCGAAATAATGAAGGCCAATTGGGTGATACACCAGACAACATATCTAAATCATCTCCAGTCCAAATAGGTTCGAGCTCTTGGACCGCGGTGGCTGCAGGCGGTAGTCATACGGCAGCTATTCGTTCTGACGGTGGCCTGTTCGTACAGGGATTAAATAATGTTGGCCAACTTGGTGATGGAACGCTGGTCTCGAGATCATCCCTTGTCCAAATCGGTTCGAGTTCTTGGACAGCTGTCACAGCTGGTGCTAGTCATACGGCAGCTATTCGTTCGGATGGTGGATTGTTTACATGGGGGTTAAATACTAACGGCCAGCTTGGCATTGGCTTAACTACGCTTATTCCCAATTCCTGGACTGCGGTGGCTGCTGGTGCTACTCACGTTGTCGCTATTCGTTCTGATGGGGCTTTGTTTGCATGGGGCTATCAGCAATACGGACAACTCGGCACCGGTTCTCGGTCATATTCTGGTATTTCATCGCCTGTCCAAATTGGTTCGAGCTCTTGGACCGCTGTCGCAGCTGGATTGAATCATAATGCTGCTATTCGTTCGGATGGTAAATTATTTACGTGGGGGCAAGGCACCTCCGGTCGACTTGGTGATGGATTCACAGCAAGCAGATCATCTCCAGTACAAATTGGCACGGATTCCTGGACTCGCGTCGCATGCGGATCCCTTCATACGATGGCTATTCGTTCTGATGGCGGATTGTTTACATGGGGTTTTGGCAATTATGGTCGTCTTGGAGATGGAACAACAACAAGCAGATCATCTCCAGTACAAATAGGCTCTAGCTCTTGGACTGCGGTGGCTGGAGGCAACTTTCACACTCTTGCTATTCGTTCGGACGGTGGATTGTTTGCGTGGGGAAGTGACAATTTCGGCCAGCTTGGTCGAGGAGTATATCCTAACACAAATCAATCATCCCCAGTCCAAATTGGTTCGAGCTCCTGGACTGCAGTCGCGGCTGGCGCTCTTGGTCTACATTCTGCAGCTATTCGTTTAGATGGTGGCTTGTTTACATGGGGGAGTGGCACGGATGGTCGTCTTGGTGATGGAACGACAGTAGCTAAATCATCTCCAGTACAAATAGGTTCGAGTTCTTGGACTGCTGTGTCCGCTGCTCAAAGACATACGGCTGCTATTCGCTTAGGAGGTTCTTTATTTACATGGGGTTATAACGGCTATGGCGGTCGTCTTGGTGATGGAACTGTAATCAGCAGATCATCCCCAGTCCAAGTCGGCTCGAGTTCTTGGAATTTGGTGTCTACTGGTTATCGGGGCACTGCAGCTACAAGTAGTACCAATTTGCTATATGCATGGGGGTATAATAGTCGTGGCCAGCTTGGTGATGGAACAACAACAAGCAGATCATCTCCGGTATTAATCGGAGGAGGAGCTCCGGTTTTACGCGACGCTAACTCACCAGTACAAGTTGGCGCAAATTCTTGGACTGTGATAGACGCTAGCACATTCCATACCGCAGCTATTCGTTCGGATGGTGGCTTGTTTACATGGGGTAGAGGTACTTATGGAGTGATTGGAGATGGCGCATCTATTAACAGATCATCTCCAGTACAAATAGGTTCGAGCTCTTGGACTGCTGTAGCTACTGGAAGTGACTTTACTGCGGCTATTCGTTCGGATGGTGGCTTGTTTACATGGGGAGCAACTGGTCAAGGCCAGCTTGGAGACGGAAGCAGCTCCGCCTTCAGATCATCCCCTGTCCAAATAGGCTCGACCTCTTGGATTGCGGTGGCTGCAGGACCTGGCGGTGTCCATGCTGGAGCTATTCGTTCAGATAACATATTATTTACATGGGGTTCTAACGGCTATGGTCGACTTGGTTATGGAACGACAACATTTAGATCATCTCCAGTACAAATTGGCGGAGTGGAAGGAAATTTCTTTGCTACATCGCCTGTACAACTTGGTTCGAGCTCTTGGACAGCAGTAGATGCTGGCGGTAGTCATACGGCAGCTATTCGTTCTGACGGTGCCTTGTTTACATGGGGGCTTAATTTTCATGGTCAACTTGGTGATGGAACAATAATAAGTAGATCATCTCCAGTACAAATAGGCTCTAGCTCTTGGACTGCAGTTGATATCGGTAGATCACACACGGCTGCTATTCGCCTAGGAGGTTCTTTATTTGCATGGGGAGTAAACCCCGGCGGCCAGCTTGGTGATGGAACAACAATAAATAGATCATCTCCAGTACAAATAGGATCTAACTCTTGGGCGGCCATCTCGCTTGGCGGGTCCCATACTGCCGGTATAAGTAGCAATTTGTTATATACTTGGGGGTTAGGCACTTCCGATGGTCGACTCGGTATTGGTTTAATACAAAATGCATCATCCCCAACATTGATAGGAAATAATCTAGTTGGTGCATTTTCTAGGAGTTCCCCTGTGCAAATTGGCACAAGTACATGGACAGCAGTGTCTGTCGGGTTTTCTCATGTTGGAGCTATTAGTTCAACAGCCCGTTTATACATGTGGGGTGGCAGTGGGAGCGGTCAATTAGGCCAAAATAATAACTCAACTAGTTTAACACCCGTACAAGTCGGAACAAGATCATTCACGCTATTAAGTGCGAGCGGATATCACAATATAGTCAGATAAAAAGAGGTAAATATATATGCATTTGATTGATCAACAACTTAATTTAATGATCCGTGGTTATTTTGATGACGCCTGGAAAATCTCAGAAGAATTGCAACAAGTTCTACCTGACGATCCTCGAGCGAAATTTAATAGGGGCTGGCATTTAATTCATCAAGGTAAACTAGTAGAAGGATTCAAGCTGCTCGAGTATGGCAGAGCCTTAAGTGTTTATGGAAGTCCTAAAATTAATACAACAAAACCTATTTGGGATCAAAGCGATTTGAATCAAAAGGTTGTAATTATTAATATGGAAGCTGGGTATGGGGATAATATAATTTATGCCCGATATGCGACAGAAGTCTGGAGAAGAGGCGGCAAATGTATTCTTTGCTGCGACGAAACCCTTCATTCGTTGTTTATGAGAATACCCGGTGTTTCGGAATGTATTACTTTAAATCAAGTATCCCACACCTATCATGATTTTTGGATACCATCGTTTAGCTGTAGCTGGTTATTCGATCATACCTTTGAAACTTTACCAAACGATCCATATATTTTCGCGCGTAACGAGAGTGTACAAGTATGGAAAAATATGTTCAATACAAAGAAAAAATTTAAGGTAGGTATTCGTTGGAGTGGTAACCCACAATTTGAACATCAGCAGTTTAGAATTTTCCCTCCTGAAAAGTTAATTAATCTTTATAAAGATAATCCACATGTACAGTTTTATTCACTGCAAAGAGATAGTGACCTTTTAGAACTACCAGAAGAAATTGCTGATTTAAATCACTTTTTAATTTCATGGGAAGACACTGCTGCTTGTATTGAAAATCTTGATCTTGTTATTACTTCTTGTACTAGCATTGCTCATTTGGCATCTGCAATGGGCAAACCCACCTGGGTGATTGTACCCCTACTGCCTTATCATATCTGGGCATATGGTGGCGATCATTCTCCATGGTACAGCACCAACACAAGAGTCTTAAGACAGAAAAAATTCGGAGAGTGGGATGATCTCTTTGAAATATTAAAACAAGACCTCGAAAATCATTTTAAACCTAGTATAAATACAACAGAAGTTGAAGACATTGACAATACTATGTAATCTTTGAAAGGACTATTATGAAAACCCTAAACTTTATTGCTGGTCTCCCGAGATCAGGTTCAACCTTAATTACCAACATTCTAAAACAAAACCCCGAAGTTTATTCAGAGGCTGTCAGCTCTCTTTCAGCAGTCATAGGCAGCGTCAATTTGAACTGGGAAGGATTAGAACCTAACATTGAATACCCCAACTATGAAGCCAAGCGAGGAGTTCTCAAGTCTATACTTGAGGGCTATTATAATCATATTGATAAGCCCATTATTTTCGACAAAGATCGCGGCTGGGTTTCTTTGATACCTATCGTCGAAGAGGTACTTCAAAAGCAAGTTAAGATTCTGATATGTGTACGCAGTCCTGCAGAAATTATCACATCCTTCGAACGCCTAAGAGTAAATAATCCATTGTTTTCTACAAACGTAGATCGCAGTATGGGTCCATCTTCACGTATAGCTAACAGGGCAATGTTTTACGCCGGGCCCGATGGTCCATTAGGTCTTGCCCATAGTTCTATTAAAGATGCAATAACGATGGGATATCTCGATAGATTCTTGTTTGTCGACTATAATCGTTTCTGCGGTAATCCTAAAAGCCAAACACAAAGAATTTATGACTTCTTTGAATTGCCTGAGTTTGAACACAATTTTAAGAAAATTGAACAACATGAAGTTTATAATGACCATGCTGTTGGATTGCCAAATTTACACAAAATTAAACCTGAGATTTCGAAGACATCTGTAAACTGTGTCAAATACATAGGGCTCGATCTTTTTGATCAATATAATCGTGAAATTTTTTGGAATGCTTGGATTTAAGAATGTACTCTTTATATAAGAGCTATAATAGAGATGTATTTAATACATACATCATACACCTACCTATGCATCGCAAATCACTCGAAATGGCAGAAAGATGTCTTCAGACATGCAATAGTATTGGTCAAAAAGCTGAACTCTTTGAAGGTTTTGATGGCACAGATGGAGATAAAGAGAATATTAAAATTCCTGTTTCTTTAAAAAACCAAAGCTGGTTAAAATGGTTGAAAGTAACAGATCATTTCCAAAGTGCATCCGAAATTGCTGTTAGCTTAAGTCATATCGCCTTATGGGTGAAGTGTATGGAAGTCGACGCACCGATAGTTATTTTAGAACATGATGCTGTAATGGTAAAGCCATATAAAATACACAAATATTATAATGCTATATCATATCTAGGTTCAAAAGAACAACTGAGTGTTGATTCATTGCCTACAATCCCGGCACACAGTTCAATCAATAAGAATTGGAATTTTATAAATCGAGCGCATGCATACTGCATCGATCCGTCGACTGCAAATAAACTTTTTACAAATGTTTTAGAAAGAGGTATCTTTGAGTCTGCGGATGTGATGATTATGTGTGATAGTGTAGCTATAATCCAAGATGGATTTTATGCTTTCGATAAGGACGATGGATTTACTACGCAACGCCAGCGTAAAGGTATCAATGATCATAGATCTATGGAGAATGAATAATGAAAGTGGAATCTACAAAATTAAATATTGGATGCGGCTATCGCAAACTCAACGATCACTGGAATGTTGATTCAGAAAGCAAATGCAATCCCGATCAGGTTATGGATCTTGAAATAACACCTTGGCCATACGAAGACGACAGTTTCGAAAGAATTAGTGCCCACCATATATTGGAACATCTTGGTCAAGATCCTAAAGTTTTTCTTAATATTTTAAAAGAAATGTACAGAGTTAGTTCTGATGGTGCAGAGTGGCACGTCGAAGTACCGCACCATCGTTGCGACATTGCATGGGATGATTTTACTCATGTAAGAATGATAACAGCAAAAACGTTTAAGATGTTTGATCAAAAACATAACTATGAAATCATCGAAAGAGGTTTTGGAGAAAGCACATTCGGTATTCATAACGATATGGATTTAGAAATCGTCGATGTAAATTATGACATAGTATCGTTCTGGCAACAACAATTAAATGACGGAATGCTTGGTAGCTCGGAATTAAACATTAAACTTAATACGTTGAATAACGTCGCCGAAACAGTAAGTATTTTTATTAAGGTTCATAAACCAGGAAGATTTCAACACCTAATTAAATAGTATTGAGATACTGCTCAATCGTAATAGCGCTAGTGAATGGTGTGTTTGCACAAGTATAGAACTGATACTTTCCATGAAGATGTTCAGGAAAAGGAATCACTTCAATTGAAGCATTGTACTTTTCTGCAATCAATTTAGCAACCTGAGAGAACTTGACCGTTTTGCATGTACCACAGTCGTAGATGCCAGATGATCGGTTCTCTTGCTGCATGATTTTGCATACGTCACCTACCCAGATAAAATCTCTCTCGCCGTCGCCAAGCGAATCGAATATCTTGATATTTCCCGTTTGCTGAGCTTGTTTTGTAAACTGTGTAATCGGACTGGCTTGATTGCCTTTGTGATCCTCGTTCTCGCCATATACATTAAAAAATCTATATCCATGCACACTCTTAAAATCGTGTATATGATCTTGAACCCACATGTCTACGGTGAGTTTCGAGATGGCATAATAGTTTAAGGGACCGGAACCGTTACCGTAAATAGATGCAGATGATGCATACGAGACTGGAATCTGATGTTCGATGCACCACTCAAACAACTCGATCGAATAGACTACATTATGTTCGTGTAATAGGTCTAGGTTGTCACACGTAGTATCTGAGATAGCTCCCATATGGTATACGCGAGTGACGTCTTCAGGATTCAATCTAAAATAGTTATATCTGTTATTGATGTCTAGACAGACTACATCATCGAGTCTCGAAATTAAATTCTTACCGATGAATCCTTCACTACCTGTTACAATAATCATTTTTGTGAATCCCCGGGTAATACTCTGTAATTGTCTTCCACAGAATCTGGAGTAGATACTTCTAGAATCGTGCCGGCTTTCACACAGATAACACGGTGCGGTTCTAATGGAAGGTTGGTATATGATATACCTTCAGTCATGGTGAACGTTATCTTACTCGCATCGTAAGTGTTAATTACTTCTACTGTAAATTCACCTTTTAGTACATACCAACTTTCAGTTTTTTTAGCGTGAAAGTGCATTGAGAACTGCGCACCCTCATCAAAGTGCATGAACTTCGAACAATACAAGTCATTGGATATCCATATATCCTCAGAACCCCATCCTTTTTCTACTTTACCCGTCAATCTAGTCATTTAATTTGCTCACAATGTTAGTTGTAGAATAATCCTTGACATAAGGAAGGACAATGACTTCTGCTAAATCGTTGCCAACAATAGTCTCTGGAGTATAGTCTCCGCCTTTGGTAATGATGTCTGGTTTAATCTTTTTTATTAATTCATATGGTGTATCTTCATCGAAGATAATAACTTCGTCAACATACTTTAAACTCTCAAGAAGAGTCTTTCGATCTTCCTCGTTATTTATGGGTCGAGACTCTCCTTTAAGTCGTTTAATCGAGGCATCAGAGTTTAAACCTACTATTAATTTATCACCTAATTTTTTAGATCTTTCTAAATACTCAATATGACCACGGTGCAAAATATCAAAACATCCGTTGGTAAATATGATTTTGGACTCTACATCCTCAACCTTTAAAACATATGTGCCGGCATACTGAACAGACTTGGTAGCACCCTTAGTTGCAACATCTACACACCTCTGATAGTCGTATCCTTTGACAAGGCCGTAGACAAATGCTGACAAGAAACAGTCGCCGGCTCCTGTTACATCAACTACCTCGCCTTCTTCTACATCAGAAAAATATGATTTGTCATCGATGGTAAGAACATTGGTAGTATGTGTAGTGAAAAGTGTATTACCGTCCCACGATTCGAATCCAAGACTGCGAGATTCTATATCGTTCGGCTTTATAAGCCACGCGCCTTTGTAATGATTGCAATTTCTTTTAGGATCTACGATGACTTTACAACCAACAGCATTAGCCATCTTAATGATCTCAGGTGCAAAGTCTAGTGCGCCTTTATGATAATCACTTAGGATACAATATTCATATTGGCTAAAGTCTAGATTTTGTGCTTTTTGCAATACTTGTTTAGCTGTATCTTGATACAGAAATGGATTTTCATCATCTAGCCGGCAAATGGTATGGCCATCACTGATAATACGAATTTTTGTTGATTTTAACTTGTCGTCATAATCTAATAGATCAGCATCCAAACCTAGACTTACTAAATTCTCCCAAACAAGGCCTGCGCCACCTAATGAGGTTGTAGAACCAGTCTTACGGACAAGAGGAATAGGTCCTTCTGGATTTAGTCTTTCAGTTGTGCCGTAGTAGTAAAGATCGTGAATGATATCACCAATAACACAGATTTTCATACATCCTCACAGACATTTATATAGTGAATTGAATTAAGCCCACTTCGTTCCGTACTTCGAACTATATTTTGTTTCAGAATCGTATATAGCGAAATCTTCGTAGCGAGGATCTCCAGGTTCTGCTCTCTTGCCGATGCTATACTCACCGATATGATTCACGATGTTATGGCCTTCTGCGGTCTTCAACTTACATGTCTGCATACCAAGTTGTTGCAATGATTTGGCGACAACATACTCGCTCAAGTTCTTCTCGCCTACTGATTCGGCATGAGGAAGATCTACGATTGATCGAGAAAATATACTTGACAAACTCCAGAAATATGCCTCAGAAAGCTCACCTCGATATTTCCCAAGAGTCACATCGGTTTCATAAGCCTGCGTTTCTTCTTCAAAATCATACCATTTTTGGCGTGTCAAACATACCTGAGAAATATTCTTATGATCGTCAAGAATCTGAATCATATCGAGCAGTTTAATCGGATGATTGAATGTGACGTCATCCTCTGACAGATACACATAATCATAATTTCGTTCTCTTAGGATTTCGAAGGTTTTATTCCATACGTATGGCAAACCCATATTTTGTTGATGCAAGAAGATCTCAGTAAAGCCAAAATTCTTGGCTAACTGAAACATCGTGCCATCATGACGACCTTTTGGCATATCATCGAAAAAGATGCCTTCAACTTCACATCCTTCAAAATCTAACATCGCCCGCTGAGATTTCAATGTAGGAATCAAATACTCGAGTCGATTCGTCGACCATATCACTTTACAAACTTTCATCGCACATACTCCGTATCAAAGAAGAACGTCTGGAAAAGACGACCATCATATAAGTCTTTACCAAAATAATCTAAACTGGCATGGAAAAGATCACCGCTATAAAGAATCAATCGATTGTATTTGTTGCCTACGATATCGACTTTATCCCACTTAGTGTAATCATATGCCTCGTGTTCGTTTTTTGGAGCTCGGTACTCTCCAGTTTCCTTGTGTCGAAACATTCCTGTGCCAGCAGTATGCGGTGCATCTGGTGACAAGTAACATACGCCAGCCCACATACTCGTATGATCGCAATGGATCCACGTTCTATCCATTGCTGTTGCGTATTGAAAAGCGCCGGTATATCCTGAATCTTCGTGCCAATTGGTAATCTTTCCAATTGGATTCATCCAATGCTGAATGCAATCCTTAACATCTTGTGTCAAGAAAGAAGGTGTTCGTTTTCCTGGATAGTTGCCAATGACACCAAAGTCTTGAGTCAAAGCAAAGGCTCTGACAGCATCAGGATTAATATAGAAGTTATCGATAATCATTAAGTCAAGATTCATTGTATATCTACCTTTTCACTGCTTTCATTGCCGTATTTATGTTGTTATAAATACTAAGTTAGAAAAGAATATTCTTATAAAAGACATAAAGTCATTCTAACACATTTCTCTGTTGTTGTACACCAAAAAGTGATACAATAAGCATATTATAAATAGAAATAAACGAGGAATACGATGGCAACTCCTACTACAAAAGCAACATTTAAAGAGTATTGCCTTCGAAAGCTCGGCAAACCAGTCATTGAGATTAACGTCGACGATGATCAGGTCGATGATCGTATCGACGAAGCGATTCGTTACTGGTATGACTATCACTTTGATGGTTCAGAAAAAATATACTATAAGCATGCGATCACAGATACTGATGTCACAAACAAGTATATTACTCTTCCAGAAAATATCATCGGAGCAGTCAGCATCTTCTCGATGGGAGATCCTTCGATAAGCTCTGACGATCTTTTTAATATTCGTTATCAGATAGCTTTGAATGATATTTATACCTTGACAAATGTATCTCTCGTTCCTTACTATATGGTCATGGAACATCTTGCACTTATGACAGAGCTTTTAGTCGGCAAACAACCGATTCGATATTCACGACATAAAGATCGTCTACATATCGATATGGACTGGAACACAGTTGCCGTCGGCTCATTCTTACTTGTAGAAGCTTACGAAGTCGTTGATCCAGAAACTTATACGGATGCATATAACGATCGTTGGCTTCAAAACTATGCCACGACTCTCATTAAAGAACAATGGGGTTCGAATCTTACGAAGTTTACTGGCATGACTTTACCAGGTGGAGTACAGTTTAATGGAGAGAAAATATATAATGACGCGGTAGATGCAAGAACTAAGATGGAACAAGAAATGATTTCATCTTATTCCCTTCCGGTTCTTGATATGATAGGTTAACTCTGTGACAACCAATTTCTATTTCAACAACTTTACAAATAGTCAAGAGCAAATCTTAATTGAAGATTTGGTTCTTGAGTCGATTAAGATATATGGTCACGATGTCTTCTATTGCCCACGTACAATTATAGAAAAAGATGAAATATTCGGCGAAGATGCTATGTCAGCATATAACAGTAATTATTTAATTGACATGTATATTCGTAGTTATGAAAGTTACGAAGGTGACGGCCAGTTCTTGTCAAAGTTTGGTCTTGAAATCAGAGATCAAGTCACATTTACAGTATCAGTTCGCAACTTTGCGGATGAAATCGGCAATCTTGAGATGATTGATCGGCCCCAAGAAGGAGATTTGATTTATCTTCCAATGGCAGATCGTTTAATGTATGTGAAATATGTCAATAAAACTCCTGTTTTTTATCAGATGGGTGCCATTCAGATGTATGATCTTGTTTGTGAGATGTTTGAATATAGCGGTGAGCAATTGAATACTGGAATCAAGGCTATCGATGATATCGAAAGAGATCTTAGCTTGGCTCTCGATGTATATGGAATCACGACTACCGATGGATTTCTTTTGGTTACACAAGAAGGAGATGCTATCATACAAGGTAGTTATAATTTTGTTACACAAGCCGGAGATTCTTTCGAAGATAATACAGAATTCGAAACAGAAGGCGATAATATCCTTGACTGGACGCAAGTTGATCCGTTTAGCGAAGGACAAGTATAATGTTTGGAAGAACATGGAATCATGACAGTCTAAGAAAATACATTATCGTATTTGGCACCGTCTTTAACGATATCTACATCAATCGTTTGAGCGCAACTAACGAAGTACTTCAGACTTTAAAAGTTCCTCTCACATACGGACCAAAAGAAAAAGTTCTTGCGAGGCTTGATCAGAATCCAGAAATGTTAAATCAAGTTGGTATTGTTCTTCCTCGTATTTCTTTCGAGATGACAACATTAGAATATGATTCTACTCGTAAGTTAAATACGCTGAATAAACTGACCAAGCAATCTGCTACCGCTGGCACAGATGACGAAGTTAAGTATCAGTACCAACCAGTTCCTTATGATATGCAATTCGAGATGAATATCTTAGTCAAAAATGCAGAAGATGGCACAAGAATTGTAGAACAGATTGTACCATATTTTACACCAGATTTTACTGTAAGTGTAAACGTTGTACCAGACGTAGATGGACCACGAGACATTCCTATCATTTTGAATAGCATTACTTCTCGAGATGAATATGAAGGTAGCTTTGAGCAAAGAAGAGTTTTAATATGGACTCTTAGCTTTACGCTGAAGGGTTACTTATACGGACCTACAAAGAAATCAAAATTAATTAAACTCGCAGAAACAACCTTTAGACTTCCTGAAGATGTTGCAACAGGTAATACAACCAATACATCAAATACGATCGTAGTCGCTTCTCGCCCTGGACTTACGGCGAATGGAGTTGCTACGAGTAATGCGGCTGCAAGTATTGCTTATGATGAAATTATAAGTACAGATGACTATGGCTTTATCAATACAATTACTGAGAATATCTAATGAGCAATGAACTTGATAAATTTTTAAACATCGCCG
>Ga0181348_1000508_pt1 | contig 16916 bp, 28 predicted proteins | sample Su13VDMM110DN_FD_130092 | JGI IMG/M metagenome (GOLD analysis project Ga0181348, IMG submission 130092) | Freshwater viral communities from Lake Michigan, USA - Su13.VD.MM110.D.N | ecosystem: Environmental > Aquatic > Freshwater > Lake | place: USA: Michigan | collected 2013-07-16
AGGAGGCTGATATGTCATAACTATATTTTGAATATCCCTCAGGTACACCACTTAGATTTGTAATCGTTACTCTTTGCACAGTCTGTACACCTATTACTTTATCTATTAACGTGTATACTTCTGATAAGATTATTGGTTGATTGATTTGCCATCTTGACCTATTAAAATAATCTTTTAACTCTTTTAAAGCTGTTCCTACAACTTGCCTAGATGTATAATTAGGTCGTAGTACTATATCGAATGTAACTCCAATATTTATTATGTATGCTGGTTTTATATATATTACATCCGTGAGCATTCTATATTGTTCTACATATGTTTGAATATTTTGATATAATGCAGGTGAGGGATCTGTAAAGTATCCTGCTGAGTCGTAAGCTGTTATGTATGCCGTTGTCGCTAATGGATCCCTTTCTCCTGGTTCATTTACTAAATACGGCTTAAAAATTGCTTCATCCTTAGTTATATAGGCTTTTGCTACTTGTCCAAATTTTGCTGGCATTGATAATATTGTTCCTAGATAATCTTGCTGTGTTACCGCGCGTAGCTGTGATGGGAATTGTGCTGCTGTATTTAATCTTAACGCCTCTGTACTATCACCATCGCCGCCTCCAGATGCTGGTTCTGGGTTTGTAACTGCTATTGTTGATTTTATTGTATTACCATTTGCAGGAGCTCCTTTAAAGTTTGCAGTAATGTTTCCTATTACGGTCAAGTCTCCTGATTGTGCGTTTGACGATGCTCCTCCTCCTGTTAGATATGTTACTGTTAAAGTTGTATTGGTTGGTGCTAATCCGTAATCTTCGGTTGTAACAAAATTAGTAGGATCGTAAGCTGTATTTAACATTGTTAACCCATTAATAGTACCTATACCTACATTAAAAGGATTAGGGGTTAACGCTGATGATGATATATTATTTATACCAGCACCAAATTCTAACTCAAGTACTCCAGATGTTTTGAATCGAGATACAAACCTCTTAGGCACCTGTATTTTAGTTAGTACAAACGGTACTTGATTCGAGTACTGGGATAGTGATGGGTAGTTGGCTGCTGTATTATCGACTGATTCTAATATATAATCCTGTGCTAGATAGGGTACTTCATACCACCTATTCCCTGATGTATTGTCTGTTACTGATACTATTTCTATTATATTTGTATCTGTAATAGTAGCTACAGGGAATCTTGTTGGTTGACCAAAGGTTATAGCTTTTGTTTGTATTTTGCCTGATATAGCTTGTGTACTCTTCCTTAATAAATACCTTGATGGATTTCCAAAAGCATCCGTTGTGTAGACGCTAATAATTGTAGGATTTATTGAAGAGGATACTGTAAAGTCTATTTTTTCTGGTGTGTAGAAAGTAGTTGATGTGCTGCTTGACTTTACTTCCATCCCAGCCTCTATAACAACTGCATAATTAAAATCAGGTAAATATACACCGTTTACTATTGTAGAAGGTAATTGTTGATAAACATCTAGCTTTGTTATAGCTGCTGATGTTGTTTTAGGTTTATACCCAAGCATATAGGCTAGGGCATACAAGTTGCCTTGTTGTTTTGCGAATTCTAAAAAACCTTCTTGGATTTGATTGTCTAAGTAAAAAGATAATACATCTCCAACATAGGATGCCATATCAATGAACATTGTACCTGGTGATGATACGCTAAAATCATTATAAGCTGTTGGATAATACGCTTTTGCGTAATCTATCAGCGATTGCTTGAATGATGTAAAATCTTTATTTAGATATTTTATTTCTGCACTAGCCATTTTGTATATTTACTAATATGTTATCGGTTTCATTACTTGTTGTTATTATATACGAAAACTGCACTGATATTAAGCTTTGGTCTGGTGTTGATATAACAGATAGATTTCTTACTTGTATGCTTGGAAAATAACTTTCTACCGCTGATTGTATTGATATCTTTAAAGCTTCGTTTGATTCCTCTGTTATTTGTTCAAACAATCTTGATCTTAAGCCAGCTCCAAAAGTTGGATTAAATAACCGCTCTCCCCTATCTGTTAATAGAAAATTAATTATATTGTACTTTAATTGCTCTTTAGTCGTATAGACGGTTGTAAAGGCTGTTACATTAGAAAAAGGTAGTGCTACTCCTACTCCAGTAGAGGGCTTTAGATCTAATACATTAATATTTTTTAAACCGTATGCCATTAGATAGCTCCTTTAGCTTTTAAATTAGTCATTAACTCTGTAAAATCCGGAACTGCATTAATTTGTATAGCATCAAAGTTTGAACTAGCTCTTGCTGTTGCCATCATACCTCCGACTGAGTCAACAACCTGTGGTTCAGCTTGTTGTGGCATAAAGCCACCACCAAATCCTGGTGCGTCTTCTGATGTGAAGTTAAATCCACTAACATCTTCATTAGTCATAGCTTGTGCTGTTTCTGCTAATAAGTTTGTTAGTGGATTATTATTACCTAAATTAGGTGATGCTCTAGGTCTAAAAGATTGTGTGTTTAGAGTGTCTGGTATTAGTGTTTTTTTAGGTTTTTCTGATTCTACTATAGTCTTTGTGCCTTTATTTGCTATAATAGCCTCTTTTAAAATACCAGCTAATTCCTCCTGGAATACTGCTTTAACCTCTTCTCTTATTAGTTTTCTTAGTAAATCTACGTTTGCCATATGCTTATAAATATTTTAATCGCATCTTTTTAGTTAATTATATATTCATTAGATTGTTTACGGTTGTTTTTTAATTACCCCTAAAAATTTACTTGTATTAGCCATATCAGCTGCTATTTTTTGTTTTGCTGCTTTACTAGTACTATTTAATTTAGATCTTACTCTTTTTCTTAACGCCTGTGTACCTTTCATCTGGTTTAAATATCCATTTAATCCTAATCCACTATTTTGATTTTGGCTATCTGGGGATTCTAAGGTACTTGTTGGTAGGTTTAAATCATCTAGAACTAAATCATTATCTTCTAAATAAGTCATTGACTCTGCTATGACTAGATCAGTTGGGCTTAAAGACGCAGCTGACACTAACCCTAATGCTACTAACTTAAATTTAACTTCTTCTATTATAATAGCGTTATTAGTTGCAAATGTTAAATCTGACTGGGCTGCTATAGCGTTATCCTTATCAATTGCAATACCTCTACGCCTTTTATTAGTAATACCATCATCTACTAACTCTTCCTCAACAACCTTAATTGTATAATTACCGTAATCTGTATTATTTACATTTGCTTTTTTATCATACTCTCTAATTATTCCAGCTAACTCATCGTTTAATGTTTTTAAGCTCTGCTGAGATTGTTGTAATTGCTGTACGACTGGGGAGCCTTTTAGTGCACCACATGCTTCTAATTTTTGAATTAAAATATCCATTCTTTGTATTAGTGCTTGTGTATTTTGTTGTATATATCTTATTACGTTTATTATCACTGCTAATAAATTATTAACTTGTGTTAAAAATTTTTCAAGTCCTGATACATTAGTTGTTACTGCATCTTTTGCATCTCTTATTTTATCAACCATGCTGTAAGTTGCAAACTGTAGCGGTGCTGGTATGCTGCCGATTAATTTAGCTATAAATCTAAAGATTTTTACAAGCACTATCCCTATTTTAATAAACCCCCTTGCTATGCGTAAATTAGATGTTATTGTTTGACATGTTTTTGTAAACGATTGTAGGCTATTATTAATTTGCTTAAGCGTCGGTACTATTTTAGTTGGATCCATAAACTTACCTAATTCTGCAATTTGGCTTCTTACATCCGATCCTAAATACTTATCTGCTAAATCAATAGCACTTGCTAAATTAAGTGATTCTATTGCAACACAGACTGCTCTTACCTCATCTAACTTTCTTAATAGTTTTTGAAATTCATCATTTGGTATCTGTCTAAAATCCGCATATTGATCAATTATTGAAACATAGTCTTTTATTGATGCTATACTTGTTTTAAATCCAGGTAGTATTGATAATGCAGCTGATACTTCTGGGTCTGATAATGCTGATGCTGCAAAATCGTTTATAACAGCAGTTGTGCCTGTAGCTGCTGTTTGTGCATTACTTGTAAATTTGAAAATATCTGAAGTGTACTTTCCAATTATTCCAAAATTGTACTTCTGCATGTTTGATCCTACTAACTCAGCGTTTGAAGGAGTGTTTGTTGTTGGTGTTGTTCCTGGTGCTGGTGCTGCTTGTGGGTTTGGATCTTTTAGTTGTGTTAATACTTCGTTTGGAAATGCATAAAAGCTGTCAATGGCGTTTCTTACTAAGGCTGCCCGGTCTTGTAAATCGTATAATGCTTTTTCAATTTTTGTTGGATTTTCTTTTCTCTTTGGTTTTACGTCTGATAGTGATGTTGTTAAATACTCTAGTACGTTACATAAATCTACTTTTAATAACACATCTATTACATTAAATAATCCCGATTGTATAAAACTACCAACTTTTGTACGTTTTGGTTCCGGTGGCGCTATTCCAGATACTGGTATTGCTGGTGCATCGTTTACATTACCCCACAGAATTTTATCAATAGCTTTTTTAGCTTGGTTGACGGCTTTACCTACAATCTTTACGATTCGTTCTAATCCTGCAGCAAGATTTGCCATATTATAATGTATACGTTATATTTGATAGCGCATTCACGCTTAATTGATTTTTAACAGATTTTACGGTATCTCGCAAGCTACCTCCACCTATTTGAATTGCCGATACCGCTTCTGGTAATAATTCTACTCCTATGTTTTCTAATGCTTCACCTAATTGAGCTAGTGAATCAAATAATCTATTTAATTGTATTAGGGTTACTTCTCCTTTAACAACTCTATAACCCTCTTTTTGTGCTCTTAATCCTAATTCTATTATGTTAGAGTTTATTACTGTTCTTTCAGGTGCATCTATGTTAAAAGTAGCGGGGGTTGATATACCTACTCCTTTTTTTCCAAAAATAAAAACAGCATCATCTTTTGCGTGTAGTAATACTCTGCCTGATGATATTATTACTTGATTGCCTGGGTATGGGAATTGTGGTTTTAGCATACGTTTATAACTTTTCTAATTTATCTATCGGTGGTATAGTTAGTACACTATTTGTATTAATGTTTCTTAATTCTGATACTGCCATGTTATAAACAGCCTGTAAATTAGTACCATCTTTACTAACAGTAGCTACTATCGTACCATTACGATCAACTGCTCTTAAATTAACTACATATGTTCCAGCAAGTTCAAAAGAATCGCCAACTACTTTATATTTTACTGGTAGTGATCTTTGTAATTGGTTTCCAGATATTGGAGTAGTTGGTTGTTGTATTATTGGATTAATAAGCTCTAATGTTGGTGTTATTAAATCAACATTTGTAACTCTTGCTTGTATCATTGGATTAATAGGTTCCAATGTTGGCGTTATTAAATCAATATTTGTAAATCTTGCTGCTGTATTTAAGGTTGTTTCTGTTACAGTTGGGTTATATGTTCGAATTGGGCTAACTGGGTCTGTGGGAGTTCCTACTTGATCGTCTTTTGGATTATCTAACGCGTATGCATCTTGGTCTTGTGCTGATATAGTAGTATTTGCTGTTGGTGGTGCTGATAACGATATACCTATTGTAATTTTATTCTGTACTGATATATCCCAACTTGTTAATGGGAAGTTTGAAATATCATCTATATTAATAGTTTGACCAGCTGTTAAATATATCGACGATTGATCGACGTTTATATTTTCAACGGTTGGGTTATATCCCAGTATATCAGATTGATTACCTTGGCCATTTCTTATTATAGTGATTGGATCGCCTGTATTCCCTGTATTAGACCACGTATTAAACTTTGAATACTGCTTTGCTGTTGATCCAAATCTAATAGATGTGCCATACCTACCTTCTATTATAACATCGCCAGTAAACGGTAATATGCTTTTAATATTACTTTTTTCCACAAATCCATTTCCTAATGGAAACTCCATAGGAACTGTTGTTATATTATTAACTGTTCCTTGCTGGCTATTTTGATAATTGGCCGTGTTTATGTTTATGTAACTGCTATACACCCCCATATCAGGATGAGCATTGTGATGTGGTGATCCCCACAATCTAATCGGCGGTAGATAATATAAATCTATATCTCCAGCTGCTTCATTTAACTCTAACCCTGGGCCAGGTAATAAATATACGTATTCACCTTCAAGTGGATACTGGTGTATAAAACTAAAGAAGGGTCTTGCTGGTCTACTGCTTGCTCCAACAGCGTCGCTGTTCTGCGATGAGTTTATTATTGAATATCTAATTTTACCAAGATCTGTTACATCATTATAATCAGGATCAACCGTCTTTCCGTCAGATAAGTATGGACCTTGTACAACATTGACAATTCTTCCTATTATAAAAGGTGATCTTGATATTAAACTGCCATTATTGTTTGATGAAAATAATTTATTGAAACTTTCAGCCATTGGTTTCTGGGTTTGATAATTGTTTAATTTCCTCTGGCTTTAATGGTTCTGTTCCTGTAGTTATGTCGCTAAATAACTTTTCTAGATCTTTATCACTAAACCCTAATCCATCAGTATCATTTAATGGAATAGCTGCTTTCTGTACGATCTGGGCTATCTTAATTAAGGCTTCGTCGTTTTTAATGTCGGACTCTAAATAATTGCTGATAAGTGGTACAATTGCTACCGCATCACCTGGTTCACTTACCATATCAGTAAGTTGACTTATAAGTGCTTTAATTTGACCTTGTTTTGTTTTATGATTTTTTACAATATCTTTAAGAAGGTCACCAAAAGTTTTACCTTCAAATATTTCGACGTTAAAGTTCATGTCTTTTTAAAATAAATATATCAACCTCCAAAAACATCAGATTCACTACCATTCTCTATATAGTCATTAAGCATTTGTTTGTATATTGATTTTAAAGTCTTGTTAACCTTAGTAATTGTTGGAGTAGGAGCATCTGTAATTTCCTTAATATATATGAATAATGCTTTTTTATTGAATATCTCTAAATTCTCTCTACGTTTAAATAATTCTAGTATTGCATCTCCAACCTTAGCTTCTTGTTTTTTAGGGAATATTGTTAAAAGGTTTTGATCAACATGCTTTATGTAAATGTCCATAAAGGTACTATATTCAACCTTACCTTCTTGATTAATTAATAATCTATTAATTATCGTCTTATCTTCGTCAATTTCTTCTACAGCTGCTTTACTTTTTTGTTTTTTGTAATTATTATTATTATACACAATTAAGTATCGCTTGGTTATTGTTCCGAAATATGAGTATGCTTTACCTTTCGATTCATCATATAGATGTAATTTCTCTAGTAAAAAAGATATCACCTCATGCTTAAGCTCGTTTATATTATCAACCTCTGTATAGTAAAACTTGAAAGTGTGTATTATATTCTCGGCTAATTTAAAAAACGCGTAGTAGATTCGACTATTGAAAATCTGATTACGTTTAACTGTATCAGTTTCTAATCGGTATTCTACTATGGCTTTTTGAGTATCTTCCGTAAAGTAGAGGATTGCTTTTTTAGGTCTTCTCTTTCTAACCTTACCATCCTTTGTTAATTCAACTACTGCTTCCTCTTTATATACATCTTCTATAATCATACTATTTACTCCTATATTGATTTAACGCCTCTTGAATGGATCTTAGGTTTTGAAATACAGCGGCAAGTTCTCTATCACCCTCAGCCCATATTTTTGTATCTAATTCTTTAATTACCTTATCTGATTCATTGATAATATTGCCTAATCCTGTTAATAAATTAGACTGTCTAATAACCATATCTTCTAACTTAACGTTCTTTTGGTATAAGTTAAAAAATATATAACCTACAATTGTAAGTATCCATAAACTAATTGAAATAATTGCTAACATCTTATATATTTTTTAATGCGTTTACAAATGCTGTGTTACCTTTAGCAACTGCGTTAAACTTAGCTGCTTGTGCTGCTGGGCGAGTGTATGCTGAAGGTTTAGGTATCTCTTTTGCTTTTATTGGTCCTACATTTACTTTATCTAACCACTCTCTTTCCCACTCAATTCTAGAGGCCATCATATCAGCTTGATGTAGTATTAATGGTAAGCAGCTTCTTAATTTAGATTCATTCTGACCTGATATTAAGTACGCTTTGTTACCGTCATCATACAAGCCATCGTGAATTTTGATAGCAATGTACTCATTAAGTGTTACTTGTATATTATTAGATTGTAGTATAAATAGAGAATTATCTTGAACAGGTAAAAATTGAATCTTTGTATTAGGTTTATAATTAGCACCTTGATTCTTTACGTGCCACTCAGAATCATTTGGTATATAACGAGGCTCTATACCAATACCTAATTTACCTAAATCATGATTAAGAGCTGCAAACACTAATTCCTCTTTTGTAAAGGTTTCTGTACGAGCTCCGTGCTGATACCACATCTGGTGCATATCAATAGCGCAATCTACTACCCTATTAACATGGTCAATATAACCACCCTCAAAAGAATTATGAAAAGACGCACGGCTAGATGCTGGGGCAAAAATAAGAACGTCTTGTATTGATTCGTAGAGAGTTAGTAATTGCTCTTTTCGTGGAGAGTCGATGTGTGTTTCAATGTTTGAGATAAAGGTCTCGTAGTTCTGCTTAATTTGTTCTGCTGATAGCATAATATTATTGGTTTTAATTATACTATACTGATAATAATCCTAATTAGCAACTTTTTAGACAATTATAATTAATCCTGTCTCTCTACATTAAGTAATGTTTGAATTTCTTCAATCTTTTCTTTAGTATCTTCAAACCAATCGGTTAATACTTCACGAGCTGTTGGCTGGGATATCAAATATTCAAGTCGTCTCATTGAATTGTGTAAGTTCTCTAACTTAGTTGTAACTAGATCTTTGTAACGCATTATAGTTGGTTTATTAGTTTTGTGATTGTATCAAAGACCTCGTCTAATGACCTTACTCCAGCAGCAATGCTAGTATCATCTAATGTAATCCATCCTAACCTATCATAGTCAGTTGGCATACAAATAAAATAGACTTTATCAGGAACTTCAAAGGTAGCTATAGGGTACTTAGTTGTTTTTAATAAAACTTCTAACATATCGCATAGCGAATCATTAGCAGTAGCATCTACTAACCCATATTGTATATTTTCTTTTTCAAGCTTCTCTAGCAATACCGAACACTGTTCGCAGCCAGGAAGTCCAATTACTCTTAATGTATACATCCTTTATTTATATTTCCTTTTTCCTTTTTTATTATTTCTCTTTATTAATAAAGCGACTTTATGTAAAGATCATCCGGTTTTATTTCCATACTTCCAACGATCGGGATATAAATTATTAATTACCTCTGATGTATCCATTAATAAAAGTCTCAATAGCACTGATAGTATACCCAGCATCTAATAACCTAACAATCAACTTTTTAACATCTTGTAATGTTTGTAATTCTCTACTTAATATAGCCTGATCAACTTTATCGTCTCCATCAATAGTATCATCTTGATTCCAAGTCCAACCAACCACTGTTTCTTTATTTTCAGGATGATCAACACTAAACCCCTCTTGCTCAATACTACCTTTCATTTTCGAATAATTAGTAGACCTATCATCGTAAGGTTGCATAAGATTCATCTGATCAATAGTACCTCTTTTCAGAAAATTCTTCATCTTAGGAATCTCTCCTGGAGATAAGTTATATATACTTTCAACAATGTCAGTTAGTTTCACCACGATTATAAATAGTATTAAATTATAGTTGCTTTAGGAATGAAGTTAGCTGTACCAAAGTTAAAGCGGCAATGAGTAATTCCTTTTTGATTATGTTCGTCGCTATACTTAGCAACCATGTACGGCCACCATTGATCACCCTTCTTTAAATCATCAGTCACAGCAAGTGTATTTGCTTCACTAGATCCTTGAATAGTATAAAATCCGTCTAATTCAACTAATTTCAAATGACCTTTACAATTAAGTTGTATATGGTCTTTACTAAAAGGAGTATTTATATTACCAAATACAGCAGGTCTAGCTAAGCTTTCACTCTCAACAATACGTTTAAATCCCTGAGAAGATTTCATCTCACCACCAGTAGCAGTCTTAACAGCATCTGTAAAAGAGTTAATCTCAACTAAGTCAGTACCGTTAACATAAGTAGACGTCTTAATTAGACCAGATAATTGTTGAAACCTTTCTTCTTTTATTTGTATAAACACTTTATCATCAATAGAAAGATCTGCCATTAGATTACCAGGAATCTTTTGAACAATGCCTTTAGTAATTTCAATTGGCTCTAACGTACCTATTTTAATCTTAACAGAACCACCATTAGCTTGTAAAGCCTGTGCTAGCTGCTTTTGTAAATTAGATGCTTGTGCAAGTTCACCCTTTTCACCACGACTAACACCCTTTGCAAGTACGATGCTAATATCACTACCATTTACCTTAAAGTTAAATGTTGGGAATTGAGAACTAAGACTACCACTTGCCTTTGCATCAATTACCTCAATGTCATCATCAGATAATTTATATTTAGCCTTAATAAGTTCTTTAAACTGCTCGGGAGTAGTGTTTGGAGCAAATATTCTATCCTTACGACTACCGGCATCTCTTAGATTGGTAGGGTCGGTAGCAACTAATTCGTCACGTACCTTGCGAATCGTAGACAAGCCACGATTTTCTAATATTTCAGTCAATAGGTGTATAAGTTTGATCACATATATAAATAGTCATAAGGATATTAAACAGTGGTGGCGCGTGGCGACTCACCCAGTATATACCAGCCTCATTTACGCATCATCGTTGTACTGCTCAGTGCAAACAAACTTCTTACGATCATATGTAGCTATTCTAGGCATGCCAGGTTGATTTTAAGCAGGTAAATTTTGATTATAATATTTGAATGGAGGGATTTATCACAATTAAAGAGAATCGTCATAATCACGGTACATTCTATAGATATCAGCCTCGCTACCTGGTTTGTGGTAGTACTTGCTTTCAGGATAATATTCTGTACGCATAACATCAGCTGCTTTAAGCATACCAGCTGCAACAACAAAGAAACGAATCCACTGAAAGGTAAGATCAGTTGAATAGCCTATTAGAAAGTGAAACATTACATATAAACCAAACCACGCTGGGAGATATGTGATTGCTCTTCTAAAAGTCATGAATAGGATACAAACCGGTAAGAAGAGTAAAACATAATTTTTACCCTTGGCAGCTATTGCTCTAAGGATTGGCTTGGTGATTGGTTCTTCAATAGAATCAATGAAAAATCCACAAAGCATACCCCATATACCACCCATTGCAAGTATTACTAACATTAATCCAAGAACAATGATAAAAGTACCCATATTCGTTTATTTTTAATTGTGAGATATAAAGGTACGACCTTTTATTATATATAGCAACTTTATTTCCAAAATAATTGAGTCAATATAATTAAGACACCTAAACATAGACAAATGAATGTCTTGGTTGTAATGGGCTCTTTGAATAACAAACTAGCCATTATTGTAAACACAATAACACCAATACCAAAACCAATTAAACGTGATGGCCATATTGCACCCCCAAATGCTAATACAAAATGTTTAACTGATTGCATAAACATATAGGAAATAGGTATACCCATTAGGACAGTAAGCCATACGTTTTGTTTCATCCATTCAAACTTGAGCTGCCCTTGTAATTGCAGAAAGGTGAAACATTGTGCCACTACACCCCATAATACTCCATAAAATATATTCATATATATTAATTTAGAATTGAAAAATTTTACTCACCGTGCCATTTAGAATCGATTATTTCGCTTTAAAAAGTTTGAGAAGGAACTATACTCGCCGTGTATTCTGTATTGATTTACGGCGTGGTTCCTACACCTAGATACCTATCTAAATAAGGGCTTTCAATATTGATTATACACTTATAACTATCCTCACTTTTAAATACCCATTCGTTACCAAACGGATCAGATATATCGTGTGAGAATGTAAATCTTCGGAAATTTCCTGTCTGGTAATTCTTGATTACAAATTGTTCTTTTTGATTTGGAAAAACGGAGCGATGATATCCTTCGGCGTCATACAAATCCCAACCATCCCCATAGAATGTATTTTCATCCTTTACCCATCTAAAATTTCTAATGTCATAATGTATTGTAGTCATATTATTATTATTTAGGGTATATATTCCTATAGGTGGAAAATTGTCAGGAATCTAAGACAGCAATCAGCGACCCTGTATCCCGCTGATATCGCGGTATCAGGTGTAATTACGTTGGGTTCATGATGCTCTCATGTGGCAGCACGTTGCTCTCATATGGGCTCGCCATGCTCTCGGTTGTTACCCACTGTCGACGCAGGCTCTACCGTACCACTCTCTACCTCACCCATCTCCCACACTTAGCCTTACCATTTGCTGCCTGCCAGGGTGTAATGCCTCTGCTACAGCTAGATAAAGCTATAATAGCTATAACTACTGCAAGGATAACTATTTTGGTTACTATTAACTGTTTCATATGCTTTGATTGTTTAAGATGTAAAGGTACTTAAGCTTCTCTAGGCATCTTTCGCAGCCTACATGCTTTATACCTTCTATCCTAGCCCAATTAGTAGCTAGGGCTGGTGTGCCACACAGGTTACCTACTCCTGATTGATAAATGTGGGCTGTGTTCGTCCACACGTTGCCTTTGTTACCATAGATCATTTGGTTTGGCTTTAGTTCTAATGTTGTCATATGCTTTGATTGTTTAGAATGTAAAGGTACTAAGCTTCTTCCAGACTAGCAACAGGCTCCGAAACAAATACTACCTCTGCCTGTATGTTGATTGGTCTGTAGGCTTTAATGTTCTTCTGTACAAAGCCTGGTGAGCAAGGACACATACTACATCCACACCAATTGCTCCAGCTCCAGTCCTTTATGTCTGTGCTTATGGATAGCTCTGGGTACTTGGTTGCTACCTCTCTCAGGATGCTAGGCAGCACTTCTTTCTTATAGTAGTTGTGTGGACGGCTACGACGGTTGGCTAGGTTCTCTAGTAAGGTCTCTCCGGACACCCAGAGGTATAGTTTGTTGGACTCTTTGTAAGGTTCCCCTTTACGTTGGTAGCTATACTCCTGTGATGCTTTTACTGACTTGATGTTGTAGTTCATGGTATGATTGATTTGGTTGTGGCCTAAAGATACTGACTGTTTTTCTATCTAGCAACTTTATATTCCAATAATATCTTCTTACTCCAGTTCTTGATCTTACTCTGACATATGCATGCAGTCCTTCTTCCTCTTCGTACTCTCTTCATTCTCTCATAGGTCTCCCCGCATCCCCCACACACAGCTCTGTACTTCCCTGCAATGGTGACTGTGTTCTCCTTTGTGTAGCATCTCTCGTCTCTGCATCCTATCTCTCTGCACTTGGCCTTCCATACTGCATCGTGATGATGCCCAGGAGTGAGTGCGTGAGCGATCTCATGAAGGATAGTATCACGTACCTCTGCTTCATTGTTTACTAGGGTGAGTGGCTGACTAAGTCCAATCATCTTTGATCCGTACCTGCATACTCCGAACCTTATCTTGGCTGTGTCATACTCGAATCTCCATCCCTGTTCTGTGAGCCCGTGCTCGTTCATTAATTGTTTAGCTAACTGTTGTGCGTGTAGTAGTATCATGCCTTTGATTATTTAGGACCTAAAGATAAGAAGAAGGGTACGGACTAGCAACTAATACTTTTGGTCCTCTTTCACAATAACACCATCAGCCATAGCGAGACTTATGATGCTTACGATCATCCAAGCTAAGAACAATAAAGAGGATAAGATTACGATTGCGATCTTGACAATGTCCCAAGGCTGAGACATCTCATACTTCATTAGGCTAAAGAAAAGGAATGAGAACAATGTGGTCAATAGCATTAAGGTTTCTGATTTCATAACTTTAATTTTTAGATTTGATTGATGATGTAAAGATACAATGAGTGATTCAGATTAGCAACAGCCTTTCTCAATTATTTCAAAAAGATCTACACCGACCACCACCCCTAAGTTACGACCGTTGTCCCACTTCACATTAATAATGTCCGCACCGGAGTGATAAATTGTACCGTACTGTCCGGGCTCGACAGGAAGTGGATCTTCAAACATTTGGATGAGTCTGATGCGCTTGCCAACAAGGCTTTCTAATAATACTGTCATGGCGTTTAATTTTGTTGCATAAAGATACCACCCTACAATGAGGGTGGCAACTTTTTCACAAACTTTTTTTAAATTTTATTTTAATTTTAAAAGCCCAACAACTCAGAATACTCATCTTTATTCTTTGTATGTTTTATCGAATTCTTTTTAATCTTCTTAACACCTTCACGTTGTTGTAGTTTTTCTAAAGAGTCAGCTATCCTTGTTAACTGATTTACAATGTCGGGTAAAGTTCCTTCTATAAGTTTTCTACCCATTAAGGTTTCATGTAATTGTGTCATATGCTTTGATTGTTTAGGATATAAAGATCCTACTTTTTAAACACTATGCAACTTTTTTTTATTTTACATCCACTATTTCCAATCCATTTGCGTCTGTCTCTATTTCAGAGTCATAAGCATCCGCTTCGCCACTCATAATTAAATGGACTGCTTCTTCTTCTGTTGTTGCTTCTACTTCATAGTAGTCAAATTGAACAGAAGGCATTGATGTTGTAATTTTAAATGTTGGCATATGTTGTTTTTTATTTACTGAAAAATATGTTGTCTATCTAAATTATTTATAAAGACTTAATCCTTGATCCATACCAAAATCAATTCCAGCATGAAAAAGACATAAAGCATCTACACCACTTGTTAATGTGATTTGAATTTTAACATGATCCATTTCCTCTAAAATAACTACCTTATCTCCTAATCTTTTCTGTATAAACGGTAACCGTTCTTTGGTTGTAAAAAGTTCTACTGTCATAACTTTAATTTTTAATTGTGAGCCCTAAAGATACTACTTTTTAAACACTATGCAACTTTTTTTTAAACAGAAAAGGCCCACCTTCCGGTGAGCCCCTTCCTATCATCAATCAAACCTTATGCCATTTGTTCTGCCAACTGCCACAACTCTTGATTTAACTTCAACCCTTTGTCCAAGCTAACAATTGGTCTGGCGGTTCTCATCCTACCCCTAGCATCCACTAGCAAGTTACCTCCTGTGATCACTGCCTCCTGTATCCTATTGAACACTGTCCAAAGGTTATTGGGACGATCTGTATCTCTGCGTGGAGTAAGGATCGCTGCAACCTCTTCCGGTGTTGCCTGACGTCCTGAGTTACGCAACCCATAAGCTTTACTGGCTAGGTCACTCATCTCTACAGAAGTCAATTGTCTAGCTGCAAAGGTGTTGATCTTAGTCACCACGTTAGGTAAGCCAGCGATCATCTCATCGATCGAAGTCCTAAGAACATCAAAGCTGTATCCTGAGTGACGCATGTTGATGCCTCCGAAGTCGTGAGACTTAATTACCAACCCATTACTACAAACCATTCTAAAGATCCCCACCTCCATACGGAAGCGGCTGGTACCATCCGATGAGTTATACAAAGCGATCTCAACATTGTTCACATCTCCTTCAGAATTGATCTGGATGTTGGGATTGAACAAACGTACTAGGTGCTTACCGTGTAACTGCTTTCCCTCAGACCTGTACCTTGGGTTTGTGATGCTGCGTACCTTCCAACCTAGCGTATCAAGATCTGTAAGGATCTGACTAGTGGGGATGAAAGAGTAGCGAGCGCTCACACGAGCGGATGGAGCTGTGGCGAATGCCTGAGGCAACTGTGACCTAAGCTGGTCAAGCGTAATAACTGGAATCATAATATTAATTGGTTTAATTGTGAGAGATAAAGATACGACATTTAGTAACGCGCGGCAACGGATCCGGCAACTTTTTTTAACCCCATCTCTGAGTGAAGATGTAGTTCTTTGGACCACCGGCAATGGTCTTCTTGGCAGTCACGTCACCACCTTCTGAGCTACCACATAGATCAACATAGCTAGGTACAGTCTCTCCGTATGCGTCGAAGGCTTTGTCAACAGCATCCACCAGCTCCTCTGGCCAGTTAAACCCAAACTCAATTGAGTAAGTTATACCACTGTTGTAACCGTAACGCTTAACGGTGCAAGGGATCTTAGCTGCTTCGAGGCGAGCTACGATCTGTTGAAATGTCAATTTGATAGACTTCATAATAATGTGTTTTGATTGATGGTGTAAAGATACGAAGGGGGATCCATCCTAGCAACAGATCCCTCATATATTTTTTTTCGTTCATTATTTACCACCAAACCGCCACCACCATAGCATATCTTCCTTTTCTATAGGGGGGTAGTCGATCTCCATGTAGTCGTTAATGTCGTACAAGGGGTTGTAGATCACACCTTCCAGACTCATTATGATCTTGTAGGCGTAGTCCCTCTGGAAGCTCCCTGTCTCGAACTCCGGGTTGTCTAATAACTGTTCTGCTTGGTCGATTGCTTTAAGGATCGTGATGTGAAGCTGGCGTAGTTGTTCTGCTGTAGTCATATGTTTGATTGTTTAGGATGTAAAGATACCACCCTGTTTCCAGAGTGGCAACTTTTTTCACAACTTTTTTTCAAAATTATTTTTGCACAACTGTTGCTTTATGTTATGGTCGGTAGTAACTTTATAAGTTCTTATCCTATCCTATACCCCCTCTCACATCTCAACTATACCAATTTGAGTTGAACAGCTCTAACGTAAGAGACATAATTCCCAGTCTTCAGATTTAAAAAGCTTGCCTTGGTCTTACGGCCTGGGTACTTCGAATCGTACCTGATCGCTTCCTTGATCTCTTTCTTCAACGATCCATCTACTGCTACCACAACTCTTTTATTTTTCTCGATCGCTTTGATCTCTGCTGCGGTAGGTAACTCAATC
>Ga0181348_1000510_pt1 | contig 16867 bp, 9 predicted proteins | sample Su13VDMM110DN_FD_130092 | JGI IMG/M metagenome (GOLD analysis project Ga0181348, IMG submission 130092) | Freshwater viral communities from Lake Michigan, USA - Su13.VD.MM110.D.N | ecosystem: Environmental > Aquatic > Freshwater > Lake | place: USA: Michigan | collected 2013-07-16
CAACTGTGCGCGGTGCGTCTGGGTACTAAGTCCACGCTGGAAGAAGCCCGCATAGAACGGTTCTTAGGCATAGGTCAGCGCAACCGGGGCTTCCTCCCGGTGCCGCTCAAGTACTACGGCGCGCATACGGGTCGGTGGTCGGGGATGGACTCTATCAACTTCCAGAACCTGCCCAGTCGGGACAAGCGTAAGAAAGCTCTGAAGAATTCTGTTGTAGCGCCATCAGGTCACGTAATCGTTGACTGCGACTCCTCACAGATCGAAGCGCGGGTGCTGGCGTGGTGGGCGGGACAAGATGATGTGGTGCAGGCGTTCGCTGACGGAGAAGATGTGTACTCCACGTTCGCAACAAAAATATATGGGCGCCCTATTAGTAAAAATGCGCCTATAGAAAGGTTTGTAGGAAAGACTTGTGTTGGGTTAGGGAGCTTAGTACTATGTGAATCAGGCTGGAAACCAATTGAGACGGTTTCTGTATCTGACCGCGTATGGGACGGGGAGGAATGGGTATGCCATCAAGGCGTAGTGCAGAACGGCACGAAGAAAACATTAGAGCTTTGCGGGCTTTGGTTGACGCCGGATCACAAAGTGTGGTCAGGGACATGGCATCGAGCGGACTCCCTACTACTCGACGCAGATATCCTCTCCCGTGCATTGGACATCGCAGTGGAAAACTTGCCGTCACAGGCTACATGGTTGGCCCCCGTGGCGTTCGCTCGCTTATCGTCCGATGTGACTGCGGGCTGGATGAATACACCGTTGATCACCATAACTTCAAAGATTTTAAATCGACTCGATGTAACCTTTGTGCAAAGCAAGCAGCTAGTAAAAAACGCTATTGGCAATACGCTGAAGCTATGCCAGATGATGCTCACAGAACGCGGCTACTCAATCGCCTTGCCGCAGCTATCACCCGCTGCCATAACACAGGTAACACCCGATACGTTCACTATGGGGCTAGGGGAATCACAGTCTGCGAAGAATGGAGAGGCAGCCGCGCAGCATTTTTGCACCATGCCCAGATGCTACCGGGGTGGGACGACCCGGACTTACAGATGGACAGAATCGACAACGGCCGGGGATATGAGCCGGGAAACATTCGATTTGTTACCCGCACTCAAAATATGTGCAACCGGAGAAAAATCGCAGACCTTGAGGCCCGTATTCGACATCTTGAACAGCGGCTTGAGGAATCGGTTCACGGTATTGACTGAACGCGGGCCGTTGATAGTTCATAATTGTGTTCTTGGACTCGGATTTGGAACTGGCGCAGCGAAGTTACAGCATACGTTGAAGACTACTCCACCCGGAGTGGAGCTATCATTAGAAGAATGTAAGCGGGTAGTTAATCTTTACCGCCAGACCAATAACCATATCACGGCCCTCTGGCGGGAGTGTGACCAAGCTCTGAGCTACATGATGAGCGAGGCTGTACGGCCCCTTGGCAATGGATGCCGCTCACGCAATCTGGAGCTTGGCCTGCACGGTGCGGTCACAGTCAGCGCGAAAGGAACACGCCTACCTAACGGTTTGTATATCCGCTATAAGAATCTTAGGAGAGAAGAAGATGGCGTGATGTACGACAGTCGCAAAGGCCCGGTGAATATCTGGCCCGGTGCGATGGTAGAGAACATCGTACAAGCTCTGGCTAGAATTATTGTGGGTGAGCAGTTGCTCGCAGTGAACAAGCTGTACCCCGTGACGCTGACTGTGCATGACGCAGGCGTGTGGGTTGTACCAGAGGAAGAACGCGAGACAGCACTTGCGTTCATTGCCAAAGCTATGTCTACTCCCCCCCAGTGGTGTGCGGATTTACCCGTCGCCTGTGAGGCCAAGTCCGGCCCATCCTACGGGGAAGTTAAGTGATCAAGTGGTCTTTCAGTGGCTTGAAGGATTTCATAAACTGCCCCCGGCAGTACCATGAAGTCAAAGTCCTTCGGAACTTCATCAAAGCTCCGACTGAACAGATGCTGTACGGCACTGCCGTACACGCAGCGCTGGAAGACTACGTGCGTGACGGTACTTCACTCGCTAAGAACTACGAGCGGTTCAAGCCGATGCTGGATGTTCTGGTCGGACTCCCCGGCACGAGGTACACCGAACACAAGATGGCACTCACCGGAGACCGAGCGGAGTGCGGCTTTGACGCAGAAGACTACTGGGTCAGGGGCATCGCTGACCTACTGATTATAGACGACCATAAAGCGATTATAATCGACTATAAAACAGGCAGCGCCCGCTACCCCGACCTGCGGCAGATGAAGCTGATGGCACTGATGGTGTTCGCCTACTTCCCCGAGGTCACGAGCATACGGGCGGGGCTAGTGTTCGTGATGCACGGGACCATTGTCAGTGAGAACTACAACCGAGATATGGTTGAGTCTATGTGGGATGTTTTCTTGCCCACACTAACGCGGTTGGAAGCCGCGCATGAGTCAGGCGCATGGTCGCCAAACCCAACCCCACTGTGTGGCTGGTGCCCAGTGGATACATGCGAATACCGCGAGAGGAAAAGGAGATACTGATGCCATACGTCAACAAGCCGCGACCGTACAAGAAAGAGTACGAGCAGCAGAAGGGTAGGGGTGAACACCCAGATCGGATGGAGCGCCAACGCGCCCGCCGTAAGGTAGACGCTACGAAAGGTAGAGCAGCCCGACAGGGTAAGGACGTTGCCCATGTGAAGGCACTGTCCAAAGGCGGCAGCAACAAGGATGGTGTACGTTTGGAAGCTCCTAGTAAAAACCGTTCGTTTCCACGCAAGTCTGATGGTTCAATGAAATAGTAGTTTTTTGTTTGTTGCGCCAAGTTTTCGCGCAACAGGCTTGATCAATTTAGTTTTGGAGTTAGTTATGCAGATCATAGATGACACAGTCATACGTTTGTTAGCCCCGCCAGATACCGCCAGCGAAATCCTGAGGGGCATTCCCAAAAGCGAGATGCTGCACGATTGTATTTCTCATAAAGACATTGCGGTCTACTGGGGGTACAACGAGACAGCACTGCTGACGCGCTTGCTTGAAAACGAGGACGGCATCTCTCCAGTGATCCCGTCGCCCATGCTGCGCGACTACGATTGGCCGGGGATGTTCACGCCGTTTGAGCATCAGAAAACTACTGCATCATTCCTCAGTCTTAGACGCCGTGCGTTTTGTTTTAACGAGGCAGGCACGGGCAAGACCTCCGCTGCCATCTGGGCTGCTGACTATCTGATGAAACTCGGCGTAATCAAGCGCGTCCTGATTATCTGCCCGCTGTCGATCATGTACTCCGCGTGGCAGGCTGATATCTTCAAGACCGCTATGCACCGCACGACAGCCATTGCACACGGCAGCGTAGACAAACGCCTCAAGGTGATCGAAGCTAAGTACGACTTCACCATCATCAACTTCGATGGTGTTACCACAATCAAGAACGAGCTAAAGAACGCTTACTACGATCTCATCATTGTAGACGAGGCGAACGCATACAAGTCTGCTTCGACCAAACGCTGGAAGACTCTGGCGGGTCTCATGGGTGCCACTACGTGGTTGTGGATGATGACAGGCACCCCTGCATCGCAGTCGCCCGTGGACGCATACGGGCTAGCAAAACTGGTGTCTCCTACACGGGTGCCGCGTTACGCAACGGTATGGCGTGACAAGGTTATGCATCAGGTAACGCGATTCAAATGGATGTCCAAGCCTACAGCAAAAAGTGATGTCTTCAATGCGTTGCAGCCAGCAATACGTTTTACAAAGAAGGAGTGTCTCGATCTTCCAGAAGTTACTTACCAGACTCGGATAGTTCCTTTAACGACACAAGTCAGTCGCTACTACAAGGAACTTAAAAATCAAATGATAATAGAGGCAGCAGGTCAGCAGATCAGCGCACTGAACGCAGCATCTAGTCTTAGTAAACTTCTACAGATATCTGGCGGGGCTGTTTACACAGACGGGCGTGAGGCAGTTGTAGAGTTTGACATCTCTCCTCGCCTGTCTGAATTAAAGGAAGTGCTTGACGAAACTTCAAACAAGGTTGTAGTATTCATCCCGTACTTACATACGATTGATATTGTAACTGAGTTCCTCACATCGCACGGCATAACGAACGATGTCATCAGAGGTTCAGTAGCAGCGAAGAAGAGAAGTGACATTATTAGTCAGTTTCAGTTGAGTGTAGACCCGCGAGTACTTGTAGTTCAGCCGCAGTCCGCAAGTCACGGCATCACGTTGACTGCTGCCGATACGATAGTTTTTTGGTCTCCCGTGATGAGTGTAGAAACGTATCTCCAGTGCATAGGACGTATTGATAGAGTGGGTCAACGGAACCCTTGTACGGTGGTTCACCTACAAGGCAGTGAAGCCGAGCGGCGTGTCTATGAGATGCTGCAAGGCAAAGTGGATAGTCATCTTAAGTTAGTAGATCTCTACAAACAGGAGTTAACAGCGTGAGTTACGATACAGAAGAATTAGTCCAAGCCTACGTTAACATTCGGGATGAACGCGCACGTATCTTAAAAAAGTACGAGGCGGAGGATGCCGAATTAAAGGCAGACATGGATCAGCTAAAGATTATCCTGCTTAGCGTCTGCAACGAAGTGAATGCCAACAGTATCAAGACCTCTCGGGGCACCGTTATGCGGAAGCTGAACGAGCGGTTCTTCTGCAACGACTGGGATTCATTCAGAAAGTTTGTCATGGAGAACGATGTTCTAGAGGTTCTAGAGCGCCGGATTCATCAAGGCAACTTCAAGCAGTTCATGTCCAGCCATGAAGGAGATGGTTTGCCACCGGGTGTTAGCGCGATGCGTGAGTTTGACATCACCGTCCGTAAGTCATCGTCTAATTAATTTTTAACTAGTGAGGTTTGTTTATGAGCAATGAAATGATTCTCCAACTGAAGAACCAACTCGCTGAGATGGGTGGCGGTGTCGATGAGGACACCCGCGCAGTCGCAGGCAACGGTGGGACGAACAAGCGTATCTCCATCGACGGTGGGGTCTTCCGCAAGTTTGTCGGTGGCAAGGAGATGGGTGCCATCGAAGACCGGCACATGAATATCATCTTCGTGAAGCTGGCGCACAGCCCGACTCGGATGTACTACGCTGACGCCTACAAGAAAGGCGTGAAGGTGTCTCCGGTCTGCTGGGCATCTGAAGCCAAAGCTCCTGACCCCGACTGCCCCTCTCCGCAGGCGAAGTCATGTGACGTATGTCCCATGAGCGCGAAAGGTTCTAGCCCAATGGGTGTGGGCTCCGCTTGCCGTCTGTCGTGGCGCACTGCTGTCGTTCTCCCGAATGACCCCGGCGGTGACGTTATGCAGTTGGTTCTCCCGGCGACTTCTTGCTTCGGGGAAGAGTCCACGGGGCGCTGGCCGTTCCGTCCCTACGTTCAGATGCTGGCATCGAACAACATCTCTGTGGGCCGCGTAGTCACCAAGATGCAGTTCGACACGCAGTCCTCTGTGCCCAAGCTGCTGTTCTCACCAATTGGTCCAGTCGATGCACAGGAAGTAAACACGATTCTGACGCAGGCTAAGTCATCTTCTGCGGAGGCGGCTGTTAAGCTGCGTGTCTACATCCCGAACGAGACTTCTGCTCCGGTTGTTACGGCAGCGGCACCCGTTGCCCCGGCTGTGGAAGAGGAAGAGGAAGACGGTGAGGAGACCTCCCCCAAGCTACGTGAATCGTCCAAGAAAACCGAAACCCCCCCTACGCCTGACCTTGCGAACGTCATGGCGAAGTGGGCAAAGAAATAAGGAGGCATCATGGCCCGTCCATACGGAGAGAAGTTCCTGCTGGAGCTTAACGAGAATACTTCGGATAGCCTCGGTGTACAGCTTGCAAAACTGTGCGTCAAAGCTAACCTCCCTGCCACATACGTGGCGGTTGTGCTGGAGACAACGAGGACTACGGTCTATAGTTGGTTCCGAGGGCAGGGTATTCGTGAAGACCGGCGGAGAAACGTGGATCACTTCATCAGGTTGGTAAGCGAGGACTTGGAGAAAGAAATCCTCCCCGCTAAGACGATGAAGGATGCGCGACAGTACGTTCATCAGGTATCCGGTTTGACTATCTAACCGTTACTGAAAAAGTACTTCCCTTTCACTGGCGGGCTAATACCCCGCCATTTTTATCTCTGCGGCATATGCTAAAACAATTCTATGAAAAAGTTTTGCCTACGCGGGGTACCTACTGTGCGACCGGCATCGCTAAGTCAGGTAAAGTCATAAACGTATTTGAGGAGGATCTAGATGGACTGATATCTACTGTTGAGCGACTGAACACTGAAGGCTATAACGTCTTTGCTGCACTCAGTTCGTTTGATGGGCACAGCCGCCGTGCCGACAACGCTGTGTATTGCAAAAGCTTTTTTATAGATTTAGACGTAGGTACCGGGGACAAGAAGTACGCAGATAGGGGCACTGCCCTTAGCTCATTATTTTCTTTCCTAGAAGCTAACGAACTGCCTCCGCCGGTTATCATAGACAGCGGTGGTGGGTACCATGCGTATTGGGTGCTGGATAGAGACGTACCGAGCAGGGAGTGGAAAGGCTATGCACAAAAATTCAAAGATTTCTGCTTGGCCCAAGGGCTTAAAATCGACCCCGCCGTTACCGCCGATGCAGCGCGGATTCTCCGCGTACCTTACACCGACAACCGAAAACTGGATGAACCGCGCCCCACAGAAATCTTGGAAGGTCCGATCACTGAATACGACTTTGATCTCTTCAAAGAGTTCCTTGGAGTAATAGATAGCCCCGCGCAGAACTTACAGGACATCCTTGCTACCATCCCAAAGGGTATTGATAAGGAAATTTTTGACCCTTCTAAGTTTGACTCATTTGAGTACGTGTTCGCTGACATAGTAGAAAAAAGTCTACAGGATGATGGCTGCGGGCAGATCAAGCATATCCTGATCAACGCACGTACTGTCGAGGAGCCCCTGTGGCGAGCGGGCCTATCAGTTGCCATGCGCTGCGTGGACGCTGACCCTTCTATCTATATCATGTCAGAGGACTACCCCGGCTACGACAGAGACGAGACGCTACGCAAAGCGCGGCAGACACTGGGCGCGAACTGGGCGTATAGCTGTGAGAAATTTGAGGGGCTGAATCCTGCGGGATGTCAGGGATGTGCGCGGAAGGGGCATATTCCCTCGCCTACGCACATCGGGAGGAAACTTCGGCAACCTGAGCCCGCACCCGTAGAAGTAGAAGAGAGCCCTGAAAGCACAGCGCATTTGCTCAGGATTTTCCAAGGGCAAGAAATGTTTCCCTTCATGCGTGGGCCAAAGGGGGGGATCTTCTACCAGCCTGCACCCAAGACCGACAAAGGAGGAAAGGTCACGGATCAGGACATCATCCAGATCACGCAGCACGATGTGTTTCCGTTCAAGCGGATGTTCAGCACGGCAGATGGGGAATGCTTGATGATGCGGTTACTTCTGCCGCACGATCCTGATAGAGAATTTATCCTGCCTATGAAGCACGTTATTGCGACTGATAAGTTCAAAGAAACGATGATGAGTAACGGGGCGATGTTTGAACCAGAGGTGGCACCGCTACTTATGAAATACGTTATCAAGTGGGGCAAGTACTTGGTCAATGCTGATTCCGCAGAGCAGATGCGGATGCAGATGGGTTGGACTGAAGACAATAGGGGGTTTGTAATTGGGAACAACGAGATCACGCATACAGGTGAGACTGTTAAGACCGCGTCCTCTCCACTGGTAAGGAGCATAGCTAAACTACTTCACCCAGAAGGTTCTTATGATAAGTGGCGTGAGGCAGCTAATCTGCTGAACACCCCGAGCCTTGAGTACTCTGCCTTCGGCCTTCTTCTGGGATTTGGGTCTCCACTTATGCGTATGACTTCCACCCCCGGTGCAGCAGTCTGCTTCACGGGGGGAACTGGTAGCGGCAAGACAGGAACGCTGTACGCGGCGTTGAGCATATACGGGCACCCGCATGATTTATCAGTGCTGGACAAGGGTGCTACGGCTAACGGGTTTATCGGACGGTATCTTAACCTGAAGAATATTCCTCTGGGTCTGGATGAGGTCTCTAACGCACGGCCCGAGCATTTATCGCACCTGATTCACCAGATATCCCAAGGCAAGACCAAGATCAGAATGCAGTCATCCGTCAACGCCGAGCGCGAGTTGGAGCAGTCAGCCTCGCTCTTTCTGATTATGACCTCCAACACCGACATCAATGACTTGATGCGGAACCTGAAGTCCAGCCCTGATGGGGAGATGGCACGATACATTCAGTTCATGTTAGACCGCCCGCTGTTTCTGCAAACCAATCCAGAGTACGGCAAGCGAATATACGACACGTTCAACCATCACTACGGCCATGCAGGCCCGATCTTCATAAAGAAATTTTATGAGATGGGCGAAGAATACGTTTTGGGCTTGATCGATAAATGGGACAAGAAGTTTGAATGGTTGTTTGGTACCGATATCGGGTACCGATTTCACCGCAATATGCTGTCGGTCACTTTCGCAGCGGGCGAGCTAGCCATTGAAGCAGGTATCGTGGTGCTGGACTTGGAGCGCATCTTCAAGAAGGTGGTCCACGATATGATCGACATGCGGTCAAAGGTGAGTCTGAACAGTACGGATTTCAGTGGGGTGCTGAGTGAGTTTGTTAACGCGCATCACAGTGGGTTCCTGACTGTAAACGACAACCGCGTGGTGGTAGAACCCCGTGCCCCGCTCATAGGACGGAACGAGATTCATACACAGACTAGGTACGTGTCTAAGACTATGCTAAGAAAGTATTTATCAGAGCTGTCGATCAGTACTCAGCAGTTTGAGTCCACATTGAAGAACGAAGGGGTGATTACCTATAGCGGAAAGAAGCGTCTAGGCACAAGCTGGGCATCTGGTGCTGATATCGGTCCCGTAGCGGTCTATGGGTTCCACTACACTATTCCAGAAGAATACCTTGACCAATCTGCTACATGACATTGAGGAAGTGGAGTGGCTTTTTCCGTTTGACTACATGGGTCGCGGGGAGAGCTTCTTTATACCTACGGTACGTCCGTCAATGATGCTGTATGTAATAGACACCGCAGCAAAGAAAGCGGGGGTGCGCGTCAAATGCCACACCACCGTAAATGAAGGCTGCCTTGGCGTCAGGGTCTGGAGACTGGATTAACCAGAGCACTGGGAGGAAGTGTCCCCGGTTTGTCCTCGCCCGCATCTAACTCTGCCCAATAATTGTGGGACTCTACCGCTGCGTACTTCATTGCATTCAACTGATCAACGTAAAACTTGATTTGCGCCGAGCGGTCTTTGGGGTTGGCAGAATATACCCTGCTCAACTGCACTAAGTTTTTCTGCTTCTGCAATTTATTAATTATTGCATTGCGCCGATTAAAGTCGTTGATCATGGCAGGGACATACGGATGTTCATCAAGATAAGCGTAGTACTCGGGTATCTTGCCTCGTGCTAATAGGTCTTTGAGCTTAGCGTTTTGTTTTGCTACGCGGTTCTCAACCCTGATGTAGTTAGCCGCATCAGGGGTACTCCTACGACCAAATAACCCTCCCAGTATGGGCAGGTCTCTACTAGGGCTAAAATCTTTCTCACCAGCGCCCCATGCAGCTAGTCCGTACACCGTAGAAAACATTCCTCCCACTGCACTTCCGTAGTTACCTATCCAGAAATAGTACGTCTCAGGTTCAAAAGTAGCCCCAACTTTGTCTTCCATCCATGTAGCAAGCCGGTTGTAGAATTCTGGAACAGACTCAGACGTAGCCCCTGCGGTGCCGTAGCTTGAACGCGCTTCGCTATAAAGCTCTTGCCCTAGCCCGTTCAGGTTCATGATGTATTCCATAGGAGGGCGGAACAAAGATGGCGTGACTGAGTCAACTATCCACTTCGCCGTCCGTAGTCCTACTCCTTCTTTACTACTCTCATCGAACGGATTGAACCGTGCAAAGGGGAACACCCCAAAGGAATCTGTAGCAACCTGAAGGCTATTGCCAAGGTAATCACGGAACGACTGATCCCCGTGGGCAAACGCAGCTAGCTGGGCACCCCACGCCAGAAACGCGCCCCACCCAAAGCCCCACGGTATCGCTACAACATCCGGCCCCTTTTCTGCTTGGATGCCTAATGCAGAAAACGGAATACGCAAAGCACGTACCCACTGCTCTTTTTTATCTATGCCAACCAAGTTCCGGTCAAACTCATCGTCACCAGACATCGCCCGCGTAATCGAATAAAGAGCTAGCCCGACCCCCATGCCAAGAACCATCGTAGCTTTAACATTTTTCTTATCTTGTTTGAGTTTTTTCTCCGCGTTTCGGAGAGCGATAGGATCATTTTTAATGCTGTCGGGAAGCTCCGCAAGGAATGTTTTAGCGTCTTTAATTAACAGCGGACGCAGGGCATCCAGTGTCCGGGCTGCGCCTGTACCAGATGCGCCAAAGAAGGCGTACAGAGCACGGAGTGTGTGCGCTTTCTCACCGACTTGCTCAAAGTTGGTCAGGCGTTTCGCTTTGGAAGACGCGGCTTCTTGCGCTATGTCCTCACTAAGCCCTTTATCTAGAAAATCTTTTTTGTACATATCGTATGCTACGGTACGCACGTTCATTTCAAATGCTTGTACCCAACAGTCGAGGAGCAACCCCAAACTATTATCTACCTTATCGTAGGCTATTCTTGCCGGATCTCGGCTATACGATTCAATAGCGTTGGTGATCTTCCCCTTCCCAGCAAATTGTTGAACGTAAATTACCGCACCGCCTTTAATAAGATATTCATAGGCTGACTTATACGCGGGGTCTGTCAGGCTAAGACGCAAACCTTCAGTTTCTAGCTTTCCTTGCTCATTTAGCTTCCACATCTTCCAGCCTTTGACCATGCCACCTTTTGCCATCCTAGCCGAGATAGCCGCAATGAACTGCCCTACCTTCTTCGGGCCACCTTCAAAACCAAAGATGCCCGCAGCAAAAATGGTGTTCCGAATAAAGTCTTTTGGCGCAAATCGAACGTTATACCGCGTGAAGTTTTTACTTACCCAAGCATTAGCAATAGACAGCGTATGCATCACCCTGTTCAGTTGGTCTGCACCGTACACCTGATGAATAGCATTTCTTTGCCGCTCGTCCGTAAGAAAATACAGTTCAAGGTCTCCGTTCGGGTTGTTATAAACAAACCACTCGTTTTGCTGGTATCGGGTAATATCAAAACTTTTGTATTTGTCTTCCGGCTTAACTACCAGTCGTTTCTTTTTATTGTCTAGGATTACGCCCTGAAGAATAGCGTTTCTGATTGCCATTCTAGAACGCACTTGCCCCAGACGGCTGGACGATTTAATCGCGTCCCTTTGTACTTGAATAATCACGTTCATCTGTTCGTTTTGGCTACGACCAGTGATGCCCATCGGTATATCCGACGCAAACTCTGGTGAAAGTATTTTTCCACGCGGGTCGATAGCGTTGTTCCGAGGATTCTCTTTTGCTTTTTTATTCAGCTTACCTTTCAGCGGGACGTAGTGTTTCCAGTCGTACAACCGTGTCAGGTTATCTACGCTTTGCGTCCAGAAGTGCGACTCTCTGTCGGTCTGCTTCTGTGTGCTGATGATCTTGTCTACCAGCTTGATTATCTCATCAACTTTACCCGCGTTGTCTCTACGATAATCTACAAGCTGCTCAACCACTGCTAAGTCCATAGGCACGGGGACATACGCTTCATCATCAATATCAATAGAGTACTTAACGATATCGGTTTTTCTGGGCTCACCGGGGCTATCAGCTTGGCTGACACCATTAGGGTCAAGCCTATTGTTTGGACCGCCGGGCTCTGTAAGCTCCATCAGCGTATTTTGATAAAGTTCTATCTGTTGTTCAGTAAGATCCTTGTTTGAGCGCACTTGCTCAAGGACGGCTGAGCGTAACTCCGCTGCGCTCATGTCAACTTTTGTGCCGTCATCCATCGTCAACGTATATTCTTTTACGTCGCTCCTCAGTGGTGCAAAAATCATAAACAGAGTGCGTCTACGCTCCTTGTAGTGCTGCGCTGCCAGCATATTGCTAAGGAACCCGAGCGCATCCGCCATAAGCATGTTTTCGTTTTCGGCAAACTGACGCACCAGACTTTCTAGTTGTTCAGTGTCGCCCATAAATCTGGACGAGAAGACATTCCACGTTCTACCAGACGAGTTTATTATCTGGCTGTAGAAGTCGTTGAACCCATAGACAAGCTTGCCCGCATATTCTAACCCCCGTTCAAGCTCTTCAAGTACACGGCGGCTATTCACCAGTAGTCTTACGACGTCGTTGTAGAATTGGTTAGAGCGCAGGTAACCAAACATCTGTTTATTGGAGCGGCGATTGCTCAGCAATTCTCTAATGCCATCGGCGCTATCTTTTACCGTCTCCTCAAGCGTTCTAGGTGCTTTAGGAGGCATGGGTATCCTCCGCCTCGGCGTGCGGCGTGCTTCAAAAACCGAAGTGAATTTCTTTTTATCAAACTTAACAATCGTAGCTTCACCCACCGTGGCTTCACTGATGCGCCTGCCCAGATCAAGGATATCGGTAAGTGCGGACTGCGTTGTGATAGGAGAGCCAATAACCCGACGCACAAGATTGACAAACTTCTGGAACAACGGTGGCCCCATGACACTGGGAAGCGCATCCATAACTAGCGCAGCGTCGTTATCAGTCATCGCCCACGTAAAAATCTCTGGGAGGTCATATACAGTAACCTCTCGTTTTATTTTTGTTTTATATGAAGTTTTAGGCGCTTTAACCGTAACCGTCTTTTTCTTGAATATGTTTGTCTTTCGCAGGTTTCTTAGGACTCTTTCAACTCCCGGTATTTTAGAGTTCTGCAAAAACGCTGCGGTTATTTTTCCTTTCTCGTTATACAACGGGACAAGTTTTCTGCCGATAGCATTCCCGAGCTTTACATAATCCCTGTAGATGTTAGCAAGTTCGTTGTTCTGGTTAAGGTTAAATGCTGTTCGCCCAAGCTCTACTATGGGCTCAAAGGTTAGGTGGATTAGCTCGTGCAGCGCGGCTTGATAGCTCGTTTTACGGAGGTTTATCGACGCAGAGACCATGTTGTCAAAAACTAAAAATTTTGTAGTACCTTCTGCGCCCTTGTCATAGGCAGTGATTCGATTAGGAACAACCAATACACCGGAGTTCAACAAACGCACGAGCAACGGGCGAATCATCGCTGCTATGTTACGGTACATAGCGTTATTAGAAGTCTGCACAATCAGGTCAAGCAAATCTAGGGGAGTCCTTGGTGCCATCAGCCAATTTCTAAACTCTTCTTCAGTAAGAGTTGGCCCTCTCTGGCCTTCGACAATTTCAGCCGTGTCAGTGATCTTGGCGGGGTCAGTTATCCCACTCTGTTCAAGAGCCTTGTCTAGATCAGCCTCATCCCTGTTGGACTCGCGTGTCTTTGTCGTTCCCTTTTCGGCGTTTACCTTGGCTACTAGCTCGTCGTATTTTTCCTCTGCTTTCCTTGCTTCATCAAATAATACTCTCTGTGAAGTACTAAGTTTTTCTCTCGGTGTGGTGGGCGGAAGTTTACCTAGACTTTTTTCATACGCTGCATACGCAGCATCATACGCAACATTCGCCTGCTCTTTTTCCTGCTCCAACGACAGGGGCGTTTTAGGAGTACGCTTGCCACCTTGTTCAGCAATTTTGATGGCTTCGTTTATTACCTTCATCATGACGCTGAAAGTTTCTTCAGTCATGCTGGGTTTGTCTACTTCGCCATCGTTAGTAAGACGCTTTAGCAATATACGGGCAATGTCAACGGGCATTGCGCCAGAGGCTTGGAGGCCGATGATTACTTGGCGATAGGTTTCGCGGTCGTCGGGATTACTAATAAACGGCGCTTTCTTATCAGCGGCTTGCTCGGCTTCTCTCTTCTTTGCTTTTATTTGCGCCTGAGTTGGGCCCCTACCTTTCCCTCTACCCTTACCTTTCCCTTCTTTACTCGTCTCTAATGTACCGGGGACATTTGCCGCTCCAGCAGCAGGCTGAGCATTAGGCACTCCAGCAGGCCCCACTCCTCCTGCGACAGGCGGGACAGCGGCCCGCTTACGGGAAACGGTTGATCGTTTGCTAGCAGATGGAACGCCTGCTCCAGTTGATTCAGCGGTAGGTTGGGTAGGTCGGAGAACATTTTTGGTGCCCTTCGTTTCGATGACGTTGGCTTCGCGCAGTTGGTTTATAAGCTGCGTTGCTTCAGGACGTTTAACGCCCAACGCGCTTCTTAGTGCATCTACCTTTATCTCCGCGTTCGGCTGGTTAACGTACTCGACAGCGCGGTCGTAGTTGGACGGAGCACGGGGAGCTTCAGATACGACTTCCTCGGATACGACTTCTTCGGGTACGACTTCTTGAACATCATCTTGCTGGTCAAACACCTCATTCAAGTCTTCTTCTGCGTCAGCTTGGGCTTGGGCTTGGGCTCGGGCTCGGGCTCGGGCTTGGGCTTGGGCGGCAGCTATGGCTTGGGAAGAAGCTCGGGATTGCCGAAGGGCATCTTCGACAGCTTCGGCTCGGGCTTGGGCTTGGGCGGCAGCTTGGGCTTGGGCGGCAGCTTGGGCTTGGGCGGCAGCGGCAGGTACAGGAGGCGTAACAGGAGGCGTAACAGGAGGCGTAACAGGAGGCGTAACAGGAGGCGTAACAGGAGGCGTAACAGGAGGCGTAACAGGAGGCGTAACAGGAGCAGCGGGAGTGATAGTGTTTATCCCAGCAATACCCGTCTGTGCGGCACCGGGCTGCTTTACGACTCGCGGCTCTACGATAGGATCATTCCAGTGGTCACCCGGAATGATCGTGCGCTTGCCTTTAGTCTGCCCGCTGATATGCTTCGCTTTTTTCAGGTCACTGAGGATCAGCCCCCGCGCCCGCGCTTTAGTTTTGCCTGCTAGTACAGGGAACGCAGTCTCAAGAGCTTTGCTCCAGTCACCGGGATTTGTCTCATCTCCTACAGCGGCAATAGCTTGTCTTGCCTGATCCAGCGTGACCCAGCTACCCCTGCTAGGGGGCTTTGGAGCGCGGGGTTCGTAGACACTGAGCGTCTTTCTAATCTGCGTTCTAGTTGTCGTAGCGTGAGATATTTTCTGTCTAAGATCAGCCTGCTCTCTAGCTGTGGTAGCGGTGTTCAGCGCCGTCGTAGCGTCTGCTATTTCTTTATCAAGAGAAGTGATATTTTTCTTGAACCCAGTTACAAAGTCGTTTAGTTCTTGTACCGTCAGTCCATTCTCAGCAGCGATAACCGCTGCGGTACGCACGGGAGGAGTAACGGGAGGAGTAGGACCAGCACCGGGAGGAGTAGGACCAGTACCGGGAGGAGTAGGACCAGTACCGGGAGGAGCAGTAACGGGAGGAGTAGGACCAGCACCGGGAGGCGCAGCAGCATTAAGCGCTTTCTTGCCCATAGCCTTAGCAAGTGCGGGTATCTCAATCGCCGCCCCACCAAACTCGCCAAGCATCTCCTGAAATACGGCATTAGGATCAGCTTCGCCATAGGCAGCGAGCTGCCCGCCAGCTTCAGACGCGCCGCCGCCGACTACATCAGTCCCGACAGCTTTTGCTCCCGTCGAGAGTTTCTGAATCATTTTGCGGTTGGCAAGGATGTCTTTCGCTGCCAGATCTATAAGAGCCCTGTCTGGTATGACACCGCGCGCTCTTAAAGCTGCTTTGGCTTCCTTGATCGCTGCTTTTCTAGGTCCTGCGGCAATAAATCCTGCACTAACAGAGAAGACGGAGTCAATCGCTGCTGTCGTAGTGCCTTTTATAGCCGCTGACTTAACAGCACCTGCCATGAATTGCTTATCAATAAGAATAGACTGTACGTTAGCTTCGGTTAGTTCCAGATTGCGTCTTGCAAGCTCTTTGCCAATCAGTCCAGTCAGTTCAGACCCAGCTTCAATTGGAACCTGTCCTACAAAGCCCCCACCTATAGCCATAGCCAACGCAACCGGAACGCCTACGCCTGTGGCAGATGCAGCAGCAAAACCTGCAAGGTTACCCAAGATGCCGGGAGCCATGTTCGCCGCTTGTTCAGTGGTCATGTAGGCCAAGCCTTTCGGATTGGTAAGAACCTGCTTGCCTATTTCCAGAACGCCTAGTGCTACACCGCCTAATGCTTTGGGTGAGTACCAGTTTGGTGCGTCCTCGATCATCTGGCTTTCTTCTTTGAAAGCTTCCCGTGCTTTTTTTAATTCTTTAGGTATAGCACGAGGCTGCAACGACTCAGTGACGCCTTTAGCCTGACCAGAGAAATCACCCGTAACAGCAGCGGCGGCTAGCGAGCCCGCCGCAACTGCTCTGTCAAAGCCTACCCCGAATAACCCCGCGAAGCCCAGCGGTTCTTCGACTGGAGTGGGAAGGGCAGGGGCATTCATTTGCTGGGCGTAAGCAAGGATAGACCCCTCGCTCGCGCCTTCAGGATGCTGAACTTTGACTATGCTTCCATCTGGCGTCTTGACGGATGTAATCGGCATTCTGTAGCGCCTTATTCTGACGGAACAATCGAATAGCCAGTGTAATCACTATTACCACCGCCACCACCGCTTTGCCCATAAATAGAGTAAATGCGCTGGGCTACCGCGTTGCGTTCATTGTTATACATGGTTTGATACTGTTGAAGCGCCTGAAGGTCGTCAGAATCAAGGTCTTCAGTTACGGCTTTATTTGTAAGTATAGCAATTCGCTGTTTTGCCGTAGACATCAGCGACCCCGGCTGCGCTAGTTCTTTATTTTCAGCGTCATCAACCCTGCCTTTAAGTGCCTCTTGGTTTTTTGCATCAAGCGCAACGGCAGCGGCGCTAGCTTGTCCAAACCGTCCATTAACTTCTTTCATTTTAGCGTCTATACTTGCAAGTCTAACA
>Ga0181348_1000511_pt1 | contig 16864 bp, 29 predicted proteins | sample Su13VDMM110DN_FD_130092 | JGI IMG/M metagenome (GOLD analysis project Ga0181348, IMG submission 130092) | Freshwater viral communities from Lake Michigan, USA - Su13.VD.MM110.D.N | ecosystem: Environmental > Aquatic > Freshwater > Lake | place: USA: Michigan | collected 2013-07-16
AGTCTATCAACAACTTGAGCTCCGCAATTATTACGTTCAATTAGAGCTAGTGGTGATCCCCAGTTTAGTAATATAGTGTGTACTTTATTGGCAAACTCTAGAGGTGGTATATGTCTATTATGATACATAGCTACTTGTTTAATATCTCTAATATCAGTTATATCTAGTATCTGTATAACAGAAGCATCAACGCCAACGCCTTCAGATATATCAACACCAGCTACATATACTCTCGACGGATCCGGTTCATCCCAAATCTTATAGTTACCTTCTTCAAGTATAATCTTAGCTTCTGTACACTTAGCTGACATATCAGCAAATAACTCTTCATCAATAGATGATTCACCTGAATTAACGAAAATGCAGCAAAATTCTTGAAGCCAGGCTTCAGCAGAGCCTAGTGCTTGTTTCGTAATAGCAGCCCATTTCTCATCTCTACCAGGCACCTCATCCCACATGATTCTATCATATCCCCAACCATTTTCACCTTTTTCAGCACCATCATATAACTTATGGAATAGGTTACCAGTACCGTTAGCGGTTGAACATATAAAAACTTTAGATTTTTTAGATGAAGTAATAATAGGAAACACAGACTTCCAGAACTCCTCAACGAGATGTGATTCAATAAAGGCACACTCATCAATAATTAATAGATTAACTGATTGACCACGAGCAGCGGTACCAGTTGTAGTTGTAATACCGATACGACTACCATTATCAAGTGTCATTGATGTCTTACCATATTCTTTAACACCTGGCTTTAACCATAAAGGTAATTCTTCGAAAGCCATTCTAACACGTTGAAAGATTTCAATAGCGGTAGCTTCTTTGTTAGCTACAAGAAGAACACGTTGATCATCCATAAAACACGCATACCAGAGTATATAGATAGTCATTAGAGTACTCTTACCTATTTGTCTTGATGCTAACAATATAAAAAACCTGTTATCTCTCATTTTTCTCATTACACGCTTCTGACAAGGGTGTAGGTCAATTGTTTCGCGTCCTCTATCTAGATTAATAATATAAAAGTATTTTTCAGCAAAGTATAATATATTATCTTTACATTTTTTCATCTCTTTAATCATCCATGGCTCGTACGCTATTTGAGCGTCTGCTGCTGGTAGATTAGGATTTCCTAAGTAAAACTCTGTTTTATTTCCGTTTTTAGCCATACTTACTATAAATATATATATGGCAAAACCAAAGAATGATTTTACATCTATCGGAAATTTATACGGTGGCATGTTGAACAGTGTGAAGCATAAACTTGTTTCAGAGGGCAAACTTGGACCTAGTGTTAAGGTAGGTGAAATAGGAGATTCACCGCTTATTAAAGGTGGTCCGCAAACAACCGCGGGGTATATGCCTGCTAAAATCGATAAAAAAACAATGTCTAAGAAGGATATTGATGATAATCTCTATAGTATTGATGATCTCTCATATGACGAGGATGAGGAGATAAAGAAAAAAACTAAGAAAGCTGCTGTCAACAAGGTTAATGCTGTTAAAGCTAAGAAAAAAGCTGAAGAGGATGAAGAAGAACTTGTAAAAGAAAGTGGAAAAATCGCTAAGGAGAGACTAAATAACTTTATGAGAAGAAAATCGATTTTTGATAAACTTTACGAAAACGTTATGCAACCAGGTGGCGCTCCAGGCGGCCCTGAAATGGGTGAAATGGATGATTCACAAGAACTTGATGCTCTCGGCATTGAAGGTGATGAAATGGACGACGAAATGGGTGACGAAGTAACATTCACACTTGATCGCGCCACTGCTGAAAAACTTCTTGACGTTATTGGTGCTGCTATGGGCCAAGAGGGTGATGAAGGTGAAGCTGAGTTTGAGGATGAAGCTGTAATGAGTGATGAATTCGGCGGTGAAGAAGACGAAGAAGGCTTCTGGGACGAAGACGAAGAAGACCTTGGCGGCGCTAAGGATCTTTCAAAAGAAGTCAACTACGGTAAGAATAACAAAGTAGGTAGCCTCAAGGTTCAATCTGGTGGTGCTTCTTCAGCTTATACAAGCAAAGTAGGCCAAGATGGTGATCACGGTCACGCTCTTGTAAACGGTAAGCAGCCTGACATGGGTAAGAATAACAAGGTTAGCAAGCTCAAAACAGGTAAATCATTGTTCGAACAATAATCAATAAAGAATAATTATTAAAGCCCTGTAGTTTCTCACTACAGGGCTTTTTTTGTATAAATAATAATATGGTAACGTTTAGAGAATATTTACTAGAGTATGCAAAAAGTCAGCATTCTATTGATTCGGGTATAGTAAGTATGAAAGCGACTGCTGCTAATGGTAATCCTAACGGTAAAAACTTTAACAGAATAAATTCAAGATTAGCTAATGGTGGTAAATCTAATACAATAGCTCAACCATTTCAACATAAAAACGCCCTCGTACATAGTGTAATACAAGGTAAAGCAAATAATATAAAGCTTAATAGCGTTCAATTAAATCAAATTTTGAAAGATTATAACACAACATTTGACGGTACACCTAAGACACTAGGTAATTCAGACGCTGAAATAGTACCGTTACCAAATAACGCTGGTGTAATATTAAGAAAGAAAGCTCAACAAAATGGCCTGTAATACATCAAGACAAAACTGTACACCAGCTAGTGTATTTGCTGGTGTGGCATCACCAGGCTGTAGTCAATTTCTTAACCCTAGTAATTTTCAAGCAGAGCAACTTATATATGACTCTGCATTTAGTGATTTAATTAATAACTTCGGTATTCCTGTTGATTACTATATTAACACATTTAATTTATCAGCTGCTGATACTCTTTACGGAGAACACCCTACAGCTATTTTCTATGGTCCTATTACATTAATGATGTACATAGAGTTAAGCGAAAACGCCATCAATCTCTCTAAGTTTGGCTTTGCGTCCGACGACGAACTTACAGGCTTCTTGCATATACAGACTTTTGCAGATGCAGTATCAGGTAGAGAGTATTACCTACAAACTTCATCAGGTGATATGATTACTGTTGAAGAATATGCTAATATGTTTAACTTACAAGCTATAGACTATGGTACAATACGTCAGTATATAGATAACGGTCAAGTACCTGAGCCTAAATCGGGCGATCTTATTCAATTATCACCCCTAGGTTGTGATAGACCTAATGGTAGAGGAGCTAAGATATTTGAAGTAACGGAGAGAGTTGATCAGGATGTAGCTTCTATTAACCCACTTCTCGGTCATTATGTGTACAGATTGAAAGCTAAGCGTTACGAATATTCGTTCGAACCTGGTGCTCCTCAAGAGCTTCAAAACCAACAAGTATTCGAAAATACTTTCTCTGGCAAATTATCATCTAATATATCTGGTGAAATACCGTCAGAGCCTAAGTCGTACCCTGGTGATGTAGATACTGAGTCGCAAACTAAAGTATTTAATATGACTGCTAATGATACCGATATATACGGTACCTATTATTAACGATTTGCTCCAATAGCTACCCTATCTCCTGTAGCGTTAATGGATACAGAAATACCACTTTGATCACCCGCAGCTTCACCGTCTATATCTTGTCCTAATTTTAAAAATGTATTCGGCTTCCACCCTATATCAGTTCTCAGCGAATTCTGCGTATATATAATATTACCATTATATGATACATTGGTTAATAGTACTGGTACACCCAGTCTATAATCTTTTAATTTATTATATCTAGCTGCTGTCGAGATTCTCATATTAAATTATATCCCAGCTATTAGTTTCAACACACACAATTTGAGCGGAAGCATATTGATCTAATATATTTGCACTTAAATCCGTATAATATGTTAATGTGACAGTCGGACTAGCAGAAATCGTTAAACTACTTGTACCAGTATTGCGTATAGTAAATGTACTTCCAACCGCAAACGGTATACTGGCTGATGTAGGTATTACAATAGTATGTGCGGATGTATGAAATTTTCTAATATAAGTTCCTAAATTAGAGAGTTGCAATGTATAAGTCAAAGCACTCAAGCTAAGAATGTTTATAAGAGATCCATCTATTCTAGCTACGGATTCATACAGAGCGTTATAATTATTAATAGGTGTGTATAGACTTGATAGTGTATTAATAGCGGTACGTGATGTAGTTACATTATTATCTACTATAATATACTCCTCACCGGTAACAGTTGATATTATGTCAAGTTGTGATATTTTTTTATCAGCCATATACTATTATTTATACAAAACTCAGATATAACACTAGGCTACATCTGAGTTGTAAATTTAGTTTGCTGATTAACAATTAAGCAATACCAAAATGCGCTTCAACAGCAGCAACTACGTCAGCATTATTCCATTCAGAAGGGGTATCGTAGTTATCACCGGAGAGTGTTTCTAATTCAATTCTTTCACCACCAATGAAGACAGCTACTTTTTTTTGTGTAGGCATATCAACGATACGATCGATAACAAGTTCGGTTATAGTTTCAGTAATCTCAGGTTGTTTGATGATTACCTTCGGAGTTGTAAAAGTGATTTTTAAGCTCATATAATTATTTATTCAGAAAAAGATATTTTATACTAATATTTAAAGGTATCATTATACCATTTAAAGTTATTATCAATCCACCCACAGACATCCCTACCCAGTAGCTTAATAGGATCATTATCCACCTTAGCTAGCTTAGGCTTAACCTTATGATCACCAAATACACCGTAAACGTTATCATCTTCGTGGGTTAACTGTTCAATATAATTAAAGTTGTGATGTGTGTAGTAGGGTAATTCAAAATAATTATAGATTCTCTTTAATTGATCTTCAGGCGAACTACATAAATCTTCATATTTAACAAACAACATATCTTCGTTAATACCCTGGCTAAATATTTCAGTTAAACGTTCAATAGCTAAGCCTAATGGTTGTGTTGTAAGATAATGATCAACCCGTTTAGCAGTTGTTGTATTAGCTAACTGAGCATGATTTACAATACCTGAATCAACTTCAGGTGCCTCACGAAACTTCTTCTCCATCGATGATATGATCTGCTTTAGATCACGTACCATACACACGACCTTAGGTTTCTCACCTAAAGTAAACTCTAATAATTTATAGTGGATACCCCAACCTCTCGATTTTTCGAGCACGTTAGGTTTATCGGTAATAGCATCGTAATAACCATTTAGACCTTGTCTACAGAAGTTTTGAAATCCTTTTCGCATTAACTCAGCATCTTGTGCTTTAAACGTGGGATCGTTACTATAATTAGCTCTAGCACCGTAGATAAGCTCTAGTGTGCCAGAGGTAGGAGTAGAATAGAAATCAGGATTCTGTGCTATAATATTTTGCAATAGTGTGGATCCTGCTCTAGGTAGAGATGAATTAAAAAATAGTTGCTTCATAATAGTGTTTTGATTATAGCTTCAATGTCAAATATTTGTGAAGAATTAACATACGGACATTCGTGAATAGCTCCAGTAAAGTTATAATCATATAAATATGAATCAACCGTACCTTTGGGAAATTCTGTTAATGATGTAATGTTATTATGAATATCGTAACCAAATATTTTTGGTTGTGTTGCAACCCACACCACTGTTGAAGGTAATCCCATCGCTGCGGCAGCGTGTTGAAGTGATGAATCAATAAAAAGTCTAGCTTCAGAGTATTGTAGCATACTGAATAGCACCTTTTTCTGTAACACTTGATCAATTCTTATACAGTTATTAAGAATAGGGTGGTTATCATAGCATACATGAACTACACTATACTTCTCACTCAACCTGTTTATTAACTGTTGAGCAATATCAGGGTGAATATCTCTCATCCATGAATACGGTGTCTCTTGATGACCTTTTCCTGGACCTCCAAACGGTTGAAAAATGAGGACAGGTTTATTATCTTGATTTACAAAAACAGTCCTACCTAATTCGTGTTCTCTAAAGTTAAAAGATAATATTGGTTGTTCGTTGGTATATTGGATACCAATCATATTACACCATGACTCAATAACATGCTTTTGCTTAGTAATGTGTGATGTTGTCTTGTATGGTTCTTGAGCAAATACTTCAACATTCTTATTATAGATATAGTCTTCGTAGAAGTAAGGGTATACCCCTAATTTGTATACTCTATAAATGAAGGGATTATTTAAAAAAACCTCAGGCCAAGCACAGATAACAATTATATCTGAATTAGGGTAGTTCTTTTTATAGCATTCAATTACAGCGGTTGCAGCAATGTGTTTTCCTATACCGCCCTCGATATGAAAGACTGCTTTCTTCTCACTCATTATATTAATTTATAGCGAGTGAGAAGAAAATCAATATCAATTAAGGTACGATATAAAGTTGATTATTGTCGGTACACGTCCAAACAAACCCTGAGCCTAATCCAGCAGATGTTGTAGGTACATTGGTGAGAGCAATACGAGGTGCATATGCTGTGTTTGCAGATAACGCTATTATGCTTGCACCTGCAAGAATTGAGGAACAGGTTGCTGAACTCAATATATTATTACAAGTTCCTCCGAGTATACTAGAATAACTTCCACCAGCTCTACTACTAAACCCATTAACAACACTAGAATACGTGGCACTAGCTGTATTACAAAACCCACCACCAACACTAGACCATGTACCACAAGCTGTATTACAAGTACCACCTGCAACATTAGAACTCGCAGAACAAGCTATATTGCCACCGCCACCAGCAACTGTAGAAGTATTACCACAAGCTGAATTACTACTACCACCACCAACATTAGACCAAGCACCACTAGCTGTATTACATTTACCGCCGCCAACATTAGAATAATAGTTACTAGCTGTACTACAAAGCCCACCACCTACATTAGAACAAACACCACTAGCTGTATTACTTTTACCACCAATAACACTAGAATTAGCACCGCTAGCTAGATTACCGCAACCACCACCAACTTTGGAATAATTTCCACTAGCTGTATTAGATCTACCGCCACCAACACTAGAGTGTAGAGCGCTAGCTGTATTAGATCTACCACCTGCAACATTAGAACAAGCACTTAAAGCTGAATTACTACTACCACCACCAACATTAGAATTAATACCACTAGCTGTATTATTATTACCACCTGCAACATTAGAGCTAACGCCACTAGCTGTATTAATATTACCACCACCAACACTAGAATAACTACTGCTAGCTGTATTACCGCAACCACCACCAACATTAGAACTAATACCGCTAGCGGTATTACATCTACCACCCGCAACATTAGAACAAGCACTTAAAGCTTTATTACTAATACCACCTGCAACATTAGAACAAACACCACTAGCTGTATTTAATCTACCACCACCAACACTAGAATAACTACTGCTAGCTGTATTACCGCAACCACCACCAACATTAGAGCTAGCGCCACAAGCTATATTTAATCTACCACCAACAACACTAGAATACGTAGCACTAGCTGAATTACTACTACCACCACCAACATTAGAAGCAACACCACTAGCTCTACTGCTAACACCACCAACAACACTAGAACAATTACCGCTAGCTGTATTAGTAGTACCACCAAGAACATTAGAGTAAGTTCCACAAGCTGTATTACTAATACCACCACCAACATTAGAATTAATACCACTAGCTATATTAAAACTACCACCACCTACATTAGAATTAATACCAGTAGCTCTACTACTAAGACCACCAACAACGCTAGAACAAGTACCGCTAGCTGTATTATTTACACCTCCAAGAATAGATGATCGTGTGTCAGTAGAGATGTTGTTGATACCTACTACTATTTTGCCCTGAGCAGATAAGTCGCCTGCAATACTCTGGGTTGCTGTAAATATATTAGCTGCATCTTTAAACGCATAATTAGCAGAACTAGATAGATATGTTACGAGCGAACTTAGAGTAGCAGCTCGTGTAACACTGTTCTGTACGATAGGAATTTGATCTGTACCACTATAAGGTAATGTATTTGAAGGTAGTTCTGAAATTCTAATGCCCATATTAATATTTATTGCAAATTGTTAGTTTTATCATATAATAACAATATGATTGTCTTTGACGAAAAGTCACACACTTACACTAATACCGAAACTAGTAATCGGTATACTTCCGTTACTACGCTACTCGGTAAATATAAGAAGCCTTTTGATTCTGATACTCATTCTAAACGAGTTGCAGAGCGTGAAGGTGTAACACAGGAGTTTGTACTCGAATCCTGGAAAGCTACGACCAAAGTTGCAACCGATAGAGGTACAAAAATTCATAAATTAATGGAGGATTTTGTTAAGTTTGGTGGTGTAGATGATTCCTACAGCTATCTTTTTAAGAGTTATGACCGTTTTGTAACAAAATATATTGGTAACTATAAGCAAGTCTTATCAGAAGAATTACTATTTCTACACGATTATGAGATTGCAGGTACAACAGATTTAATTTATGAACGTAAAGATGATTTTATTGTAGCTGACTTTAAAACCAATAAGAAATATCGCTTTTCAAACGATTTTAACGAATACTTTTTATCACCCGTCGACCATCTAGCCTACTGCGAGTTTAATACGTATGCTCTTCAGTTATCTATGTATGCAAAAATTTTTGAAGTAATGTCAGGTAAAAAGTGTGCAAAGCTAGTCACTTTATATTTAGAGGAAGATAAGTGGGTACCCTATCATGCTAATTATCTTAAAACAGATGTGACCAATATACTTGAACATTATAAATTAAAGTTAAAAAAGGTAGATCAAAAGACTAATTAACATAAATCAATTAAATATTAATAATGAATAAAGGTACTTTAGTTCGCAAAATAAATGAGAAAATTGACAAGATCACCAATGCTATTTATGATCTTCGGGATTTACTTGATGACACCGAGAACGACGATCTCTCACAAATGGGTAATGATCTAGCGGATGCTATGGTTGAATTTATATCGGATAACGATACTATTACAAGTAGTGATATTATCGAGTATATAGAAGAATATTACGGTAAAAAACAATAATATGAAAGCTTTTAAATCATTCTTTAAGCCAGTAGATATCACTATCACATATGATCCTGAGCAACTTGCTAAAGGTATAGAAGTAGAGAGTGAACACACACCTTATAAGGCTATCGCTAAAATTATTACTCAGCATCACCTGAGCGAGGATCCTTTATATTACACCAAGCTTGCAAAAGAAAAATTATAATATTAGTTGATTAGTATATTGCGGTATATTATAATTATTATATATGTATAATGTATTAATCATTGGAGCTGGATATGTCGGTAAAGCGATTATATCCTGGGTTGATCCTACTAAGCATAATTATCATATTGTTTCACGTGAGCAACTTGATTACTCGGATCAATCACTATTTAGGAAATTCATACTCAACCATAATATTCAGTATGTTATTAATTGCTCTGGATTTACTGGTCGCCCTAATGTTGATGAGGGTGAGTTAAGGAAAAAAGAATGCTGGAATCTTAATGTAGTTATTCCACTTAATATCAGTAACACCTGTAAACAACTTAGAATAAAGTACATTCATATATCGTCTGGATGTATATATAGTGGTTATGAGAAAGTATGGACCGAGCAAGATGAGCCTAACTTCGGATTATTTGATCACTCATCAACATATTCAAAATCAAAACACGCTTTCGAGACACTTAATGATTATGGTTGTATTATTCGTGTTCGTATGCCTTTCTGCGATGACTACAATCCACGGAGCTATCTTACCAAGATACACAAATATGATCAGTTGATTAACTTTAAGAATTCCAAAACATATGTACCAGATTTGTGTATGTTTATAGAATATTTAATAGATAATAAAGTTGACTTATCTATTGTTAATACAATTAATTTTGTTAATCCTGGTGCATTAGACACTATGCAGGTAACAGATCTTATGACTGTGTACGGAATGGATAATCCTAAGTGGTCTTATGTTGATCCTAAATTGCTTAATATGGCTGCACCTAGGTCAAATTGCGTTTTATCAATTAATAAACTAAAATGTTTGTTTCCTGACTTTCATATTCAAACAGAAAAACAAGCACTTGATAATGCGTTAGTTAATATTAAAATAGACTGATATGCGCGGTATAATTTTAGCTGGTGGTAAGGGCAGTAGGTTGTATCCACTTACATATGCAGTTAGTAAGCAGTTACTTTCTGTATATAATAAACCCATGATTTATTACCCTCTTAATACTCTTAAAAGTATGGGTATTACAGATATTCTTATTATTACTGCTGACCATGTTCAGTGTAGGCTTTTTGAAGAACAGTTAAAAAGTACAAAAGGATTAAATTTATCTTTTGTTATTCAAGACTCACCCAGAGGCTTACCTGATGCTTTTATTGTAGGTAGAGATTTTATTGGTGAAGATGATGTTACGCTTATTCTCGGTGATAATGTTTTTATTACACCTGAACCTATTGAAGCTAAACCTAACACTATCTTCACTTATAAAGTAAGACAACCAGATGCTTACGGTGTTGTTAAACTAACTGAAAAAGGCTATATCGATAAGCTTATTGAAAAGCCAGATAAGTTTATTAGTAACGATGCTGTTGTGGGTCTATATGTATTTGACAATGAAGTAGTTCATGTAGTTAAGACTCTAACTCCCTCACATAGAGGTGAGCTTGAGATTGTAGATTTAATTAAAGCTATGGATGATATCGATAGAGTAAAGGTGCAACAGTTAGATGGATTTTGGTTTGATTGCGGCACTCACGATGATTTACTAGAGTGTGCTAATTTAGTCAAAGCAATTGAAAGTAGAACAAATACAACGGTGGGATTTTATGAATAAAATTCGTTATCTGGTAACCGGTGGATGTGGATTTATAGGAAGTTATGTTATTGAGCAGCTTCTTAAAAATACAACAGGTGAGATTATTAACGTAGATAAAATGGGTACAGGTAGTTCTGTAAACAATATATCAAAGGATGACCGTGTGACTAATTACTTTATAGATATTTGCAATGAAAAAATATTTACGATTATTGAAGGTTACATACCTGATTACATTATACATCTCGCAGCTGAGTCGCATGTTGATAGATCAATTACACACCCTCTCGGCTTTGTCGAATCTAATGTAAATGGTACGGCTAATATTCTTGAAGGTATGCGACAATTTGCACCTAAAGCAAGAATGTTACACGTGTCTACAGATGAAGTATATGGTCACCTTAAAATCGGTGATAACCCTTTCACGGAGTTAACTAATCTCAATCCAAGATCGCCCTATGCAGCCTCAAAAGCGTCATCCGATCTACTTGCTTTATCGTATAGAAGTACATACGGTTTGGATATTACAGTTACACGCTGTTGTAATAATTATGGTCCTAGACAGGATAATGAAAAATTAATTCCAACTATTATTCGTTCTATTGTAGGTGGTAAAAATATTCCAATGTATGGTAACGGTGAGAATATTCGTGAATGGATACACGCTGAAGATCACGCAAAAGCTCTTCTTTATGTTCTACATCACCTATCACGTAGACATATTTACAATCTTTACGGTACTGAAGAAATCAATAATATTAAAATAATTAGTACAATTATTGATGAAATTGTACGTCAGTATCCTGAGTATAAACGCGAAAGCGGTGTTTATATTGAGAGTATAAAGGATAGGTTGGGACACGATTTTAGATATGCAATGTCAACTGTATACGATGAAGTATCACCTTTACATAGTCAGCGTAATTTTTTTACGAAAGGTATACCGGAAACAATAACGTACTACGTAGAGAAGTATAAATCTATATGATAAATGTTAGTCTTGAAGCCATCTCCCGGAATAGTCAAAGCAACCAAGCTTGATTTTAACTTAATAAATTTTATATTAAGTCAATTTTTTAAAGTCAAGTGGCGTACACCTATAAAAGTAGAAAAGTGTAGAGATAATTGGTCAGCTTTCTGGCCTGATGACAAGTTGATTAGAATTGACCTTAAACAAGGAACATCATTAAAATATATTATATCGACGCTATTACACGAAATAAGACATGTTAAACAAGTTAAAGAAATTAAAGAAATTCGTTTTGATTACAGCAATTATACTGAGTATTATAACTCACCGGAAGAAAGAGATGCACGAAAATTTGAAAAGCTAACATCCGATGTTTGTAAAATTTACAACAGCTATAAAAGTATCGAAGAAAAATACGCAAAATTTAATTTTGATTCTTTTCAGGAACTAATCAATAATAATAAACGATGAACATTTTAAGATGTATAGATGCAAATCATAATGCAATGTATGATAATGAGCCTAATGAAGGTGCTCTTATTGATTTTGAATATACACAAGATGAAGAAAAAAACTTTAAATGTGTTGATGTTAGAGTACACGCTATTATAAATAGCGTAGTAGGTAAGAAAATGCCTATCAACATAATTGATAAACTTGTCATAGCAAAAGAGATGCTACGATATCTAGAAAGCGAAAAAGAAAGCAAATAAACAACGAAAATGTATAGTGGTAAAATTAATAAGTATCGTTTTGAGTATGACTCAGAGACGAACAGAATTATAATTTATGAAGAAGGAGCTGGTGTTGAACCAATCTCACTTATTCATGTAAGTTCGAATATTAGTGAGAAGACATTCCATTACGAAATTATGTCGTGGTATGCTGATAGCAGCAAATCTTAAGTAGGGAGTTTAAAGGAACTTTAATAAAATAATAATATGTTCTGTGGATGTGGAGGAATGGTGGAGCCAGCGCGCGCTGAGCTAAATTTGAAGATTTGTAAGTCTTGTGCTTTTACGGGGCCAGATGTTCAACGACCTCGAGGTCGTCAAGTGTATGGGCATAAAACGGGCGCTGAGATTGAAATTCATAGTGCTGAAAGTTGGAATAGAAATAAAAAATATTTTATTCCTAATGGTGCATTTTCTGCAGTTAAGAATTTTAGTAAAAATACTTGCAGTTAAATAAACCTAATATATAATAATTTTATGGGATTGTTCGATTCGATTATAGTAGAGTATCCGCTTACAGGTCTACCTCAAGGCCTTATTACGCGTTGGGGATCAGCAAAAGAAATTGTCTTTCAAACTAAAGATACACCTAATCAGTATATGTGTCTTTATAAGATTGATGCTGATGGTAAGCTTTGGTATGAAGAAAGTGAGAAGGAGTGGGTTGAATCTAAGACTCCAAACGCAGAATCTCTTTTTGATAGAATGGGACACATGAAAACCATTTCACAAACTTGGCAGCAGATTGATTTTAATGGTGCTATTAGATTCTACGAAAGTTATGACCATCAGAATTATAAACAGGGGTATAATACGGGTGAGAGTAAAGAGTGGCAGCGATATGAATCTGGTTGGGTTGAATATAAAGCTTTACTTAAAGATGGTCAACTGATTTCTATCGATCTGGTTGAAGATAAAAAACCACAAGAGTTAACTGAAGAAGAGCTTAAGGTTAAGCGAGAGGAATGGGATGCTCAACGGGCAGAGATGAAAGCTAACTTTGCTAAATCACGTAAAGAGCATCCATCACCCGAACAAAAGCTAATTGATCAGATCTACAACACTACCGTAAAATTTGAAAATTTTGAATTGTATGAAGTTCTCGTTGAGGATATTTTAAGCCAAATTAAGGCATATAGAGAAAAAACAGATATTTGGTATACATATGAAAACTGAACTAACAACAGAACAAAAGGTTAAGATTAACCTTATTAAAGCTACTATTAACGATCTTCAAGAGCAGCAAGATAAACTCTTCAATCAGCTCCTAGAAGATTTAAATGTAGTTGAACCAGCTGATAATGACGCTATCTTTGATTACATATATAATGATTATATCAACCCTACATACGACTTATGGCAACAGGAAACATCGCAAAAAATTCAATAACAGGTAAATATATCAAAACAGATCCACCTAATCAAGCATATCGAGACGGTTGGGATAGTATCTTTAAAAAGAAAAATAAACTTGTCTTGGCCTCTGCTACTTTTTGTGGTCCTTGTCAAATGCTTAAATCTAAAATCACTGCAGAAAATTTAACTGTAGAAATTAAGAATATGGAAGATGATATTGAATTTTTTAGGCAGCACAATATCAAAGTAGTGCCGCGATTAATTGTATTCAAAGGTGATGAACTTATTGATATGGTCTCTGGTTCCGATCAAATTCTTCAACGGATTAGAGACGAAGCATGAACATTTTTATTGATGATATGCGGAATCCTAATGACGCATATTTACATCTTGATACAGGTATACCCAAAGTATCACTTGTTGAACATTCCGGTATACATCAAGATGATTGGGTAATTATGAGAACTTATGATGAGTTTGTAAATTGTATCATACATCTAGGATTGCCAGATGTTGTTTCATTTGATCATGACTTACACGAAGAACATATGAAACATTACTTCACGGTTACACAAGATATCGGTGTAATTGAATACGGCAATCTTAAAGAGAAGACAGGAAAACACTGCGCAGAATATCTCGTTCAAGAATGGAAAAAGCAGAATAAGCCAAAGCATATTAAAACATTTGTTCATTCGGCAAATCGATGGGGTCAAATAAACATCAAAGAAGTTTTAAAGGAACTTCGTTAATATAATATATGATAAAAAGAATATTTCAAGATCTCGATGAGTGCATCTTGCACACAACAGTGAATAATGATCCGGGTCAATCACATGTCGAATTTGTGCTTAGCGAAGATATGCATACTTATCGCACTATCATTCGTCCCTGCGTAAAAGAACTATTCGTTTATTATAACAACCTCGTCGGCAAAGAAAACGTTTATATTCTCACGACCGCCACCCGCGAATATGCCGAAGCATTGAATCGATTCGGTGAGTTTGGTTTGGATAACGATAACATCTTTGCACGGGAAGACATTCAGCAATATAAAATTTCCTTTGGCTATGGCGGTGAAGGAGTGATGAAGATGCCTATTGCAGATAAAGATAATGTGCTTATTGATAACCTACCGCCTCGTTATAATTGTGACAAAATGGACATGATGGGTATTGTCACAAAAAATTACCATCAAACTCCAGAGTATTACGGCAATAATCTAAATGATAAAGACTTTTTTGAAAATATCAAAAAATTCCTCAAAGAAAGAGCATGAAAACAATTTATGAAAATTACAAAAGAAATTATTAAAGAGTTAAATGAATTAGCAAACTGGAACGGTTACAAAACTAGAAATTATTTCCATTTACTACTTGAATTGCGTGAATCATATTTACCTACACATTGCTCTATTGAATTTGCAGAGGCTTTAGATACAGAATTGATTGTTTTGTATAATTCTTTAAAAGAATTTAAAGCTGATGATGATGAGTTGGCCGCTGAATTGTCATATGCCGACAAAAGACAAAACGCTTTAGATAAACTAACTGATGAAGAAAAGAAAATCTTAGGATTGATTTGATATGAAAACAAAATACAAAATTATTAAAAGTGAGGGATGTACATCATTTGGCACTACGGTGAATGGTCAAAACGTTTATGGCGAATTTGAACCAATGAGCGAGTCTCAGATCAATGAGTTTGTGGATTATCTCTGCGAGAAATTCAAGGAAGAGTTAAAAGATAATACTGTCAGCCTTGACGATTTGATTGGTTGCTTCCAATACGATTCATGCGAAACTGAGGATGGTCACTGTGAGACATGCGGTGATTCTGTGACAGAAACTACTTGGAATATTTGACATTTTCTCGTTTACATTCCGAAGGAACTTTGATATAATAATCGTATGACGAACGAACAACAAAGAATCGCCATCGCGGAAGCGTGTGGGTGGAAATTGGTTACGGATAATCCAGAATATGAGCCATACTGGGACGATCCAAAAGGAAATATGGTTGCTGTTAGCAACGGTGTTCATAGATTTCCCGACTACCTCAACAACCTCAACGCCATGCACGAAGCGGAGAAGATGCTGACGAACGAACAATGGTGGTTGTTTGTGGAGTTTCTTACTGAAATCCGTGGTGGTGGTGTAGCTCTTTGTATTTCAGCCACCGCCGCTCAACGCGCTGAAGCCTTTTTGAAAGCACTCAACCTATGGAAACCATGAATCCTGAAGCACAACGGATCGCCATCGCGCAAGCGTGTGGGTGGACTGGAATATCTGACTGGGGAGCGGGTGGAATCAACGGCAAGCACCCAAAGGAACCGTGGACAGAGGTAATTCCAGACTACCTCAACGACCTCAACGCGATGGCAGCAGCCGAGTCCATCATCATCAAGGCTGGGGCGCAAACCATTCGGCTTTATGAGGACGCACTCCAAAAGTTTGTTGCTAACATCGTATTTGCCACCGCCGCACAACGCGCAGAAGCTTTTCTCCGCACCATTGGCAAATAGAAGATAACGGAACTTTGGTATAATAATCATATGAAAGACAGTCTATCACTTATGCAAATCAACGACCTTATTGAATATGAAAAGCTTCATAGTTTCGTTCGTTTAGTAGCATCTGGTCCTCGTCCAGATGGCACATACAACTACTGCCGTGAGGCTTTACAGCAACGAGCAGAAAATGTCTTAGCTGACATTAAACAAGCAAGAAACGAAATCATGGAAAGTATAGTATGGGCTAAATGATTAGCATCGACACATTTGAAATGATTTTCGCTATACCTGTTTTGATCGCAGGTTTTTGGCTTATTTACGACTCTTTTAAATAACAATAAAAAATGATTCACACATACAAAACCAATCCGTTGAGGGTGTTTAAGCACCTCTCACTAATCTTTAACAGTTTCTTCTGGTGGGATTTGAAATATCAAATTTCTGCATGGTTTAATCCACGACAAAAGAGGTTGTCTAAAAGCATTCCAAATACATGGTGTGATAAGACAAC
>Ga0181348_1000512_pt1 | contig 16858 bp, 21 predicted proteins | sample Su13VDMM110DN_FD_130092 | JGI IMG/M metagenome (GOLD analysis project Ga0181348, IMG submission 130092) | Freshwater viral communities from Lake Michigan, USA - Su13.VD.MM110.D.N | ecosystem: Environmental > Aquatic > Freshwater > Lake | place: USA: Michigan | collected 2013-07-16
ACCTGTCATTGATTCACCTGCAAGTAATGTTACACGACCTACTGGTATACCACCATCAAACTTACCTGAAATTAACGCATTCAATACGTAGCTTCCGGTATCAATCCAACCATCAACTAAACTGAGGGAATTTTTATCCAAGTATGTAGCATAGGGATTGATTTCATCTATACTATCTAAAGCAGCTTTTAATTCTTTATCCATACTGTTATTATAATCTATAAATTACATTTATCCACAAAAAAGCTACAAGCGTTTCCACTTGTAGCTTTATTATTATACAATTAACAAATTAACAATTAATCATCAAACAATTTAATTACTTCCACATCACCTTGAGGTTGGTTTGCTGGTTGTACTAGTTGAGGGTTAGCAATACTCTCATATTGCTGTACGAGTCTTGGATCAAGTTTAACTTCACTAAGGGCAGTAGACTTCCTGCTAAAGCTCCAAATATTTGTTTCTTTATCAGCAATGAATTCACTGAACAATAGTGGTAGGGTTTGTACTTGTAACTGACCATTTTGTGCATTTGGTTGTACATGGATAATTACAGGTGTTTTTAGTGTAATTTGATCTGCATCTTCCGATAGAACTTCACCAACGATAAAGCGTCCAACATGATCAATAATAAGTTTAATTTTTTCGTTCATAAATTAATTTAGACTCTATAACTTACAAATCAACCAAACAAATCAAATAATTCTGTTTGAACTGCCTCTCTAGGTTTTCTAACTCGCCATTGCACTGCATCATAAAATCTTTCAACTGCAGAAAATAGAATTTTCTCGAACATCTTTTCATGATCAACTTTAAAATATTGTTCGTATTCTTCAGGGAATGTATTTTTAAATCCAATAGTATCTAACATATACTTATTAGGGGTTTCAAGATAAATATAACGTACTTTATCTCCAGAGTTGAGTTGCTCATACTTGTTTTCAAGTTCAAGCTTTTCAAGCATTAGGTTATAAAAATAACTAGACTTTACATGAATTGGCATTCCTTTTACCGTTTCAAAATCTTTACAACGAGCAGCGTACTTATCATAGTTTTTTAATCCCATAACAAATGCAATATCTTGGATTGGTAAACTCTTAAAAATATCATACGTTTCAGTTAACACTTTATTGGTTTCAACTTGAGATTTAGTGGTCATCATAGTCTCAATAATTTTCTTTGCATAAGGTTTAATTGCCTTAGGCATCGTCGTTCTTACAACATCAACCCCAGTATACTTATACTTACTACAAGCAATACCCTCATCATCTAACACATGCAACACATAACGTTTCTTTTGTAAAAATATACCAACATCACAAATACTTTCACGTTTAAAAACAAAGCGACAATCTTTTGAATTGAGATTTTTTCTACCCCAAATTTTAATTTTATCATTCAAATAACTTTCTAAAGCTTTAACATGATTATGAGTATATTCAGTTAAATTATTATCTTTATCAATAAACGTATTTTTATCATTGAATAGGGGTTTAATTGATACATAACTTGAATCTGTATCATTATACACAATCGATTCTTCTAGTTTTGAATCACCAATACCCACAACATTAGCTTTCAAATATTCTTTAATTAAGGTATTTGATTCCTTAATTACAGCTTGACCAGTTAGCGTTACAGAAGATGCAATATCATCATCACCAATTGGTGCTTGCTTATTTCCAAAATATCCATAACACGAGTTAATCAATACCTTTACACACATCTGATGAGCATTAAGTTTATCAGCCATATCAGATGCCTTACGATATTCATCAGTACCTTTTTTAAGCTTACTCATATCTACTTTATACTTCTGAAGTTCTTTCTTCACTTCAACACGTTTGTTATAAAAGTGATCAACAAATAACGGTACAATACCTTTAAACTTTTGAGTAAATAAAAAGTTTGCTTTTGTAATTGCAAGTTCTTCAGTTCTAATAAACTCTGCAAATTTTTCTTTAGTCATCTCAAATGACTTACCACTAACATGACGAACGTTAAACGTATTTTCATCTTTCTTTTCAAACTTACCGACTTTAGTTTCAGGTGAAAGATTTAAAGAGATCATCACATTAGGATACAAAGAATTAGCATCAAATGAAATAACTTTCTCTTGAAAACCATGCTTGGGTTCTGCAACATATGCGCCAGGATTTACATTATCCGGATCATTACGAATAAATGTAGAAATAATTTTACCAATCTCTCTCGATTTGATACACAACGCTCCATTAATTACCGTTAATGTACCCATTGCTTGCTCAAATGTACATAAACCAGCATATGATAACATCCTCAACAAAGAAAGGTATTGCAGTTTTTCTTCAAGTCTAACAACGATATTAACGTCTTGAATATTGTAATCAACAAACTTATCCCACTCTGTATCAGTTAACGTTGCAAGTGAAACACCACCTAAATCTACCTTCTTTTCACCAAGTTCAATTTCACCAATATTATCAAGCTTAAAACTATCTTGCTCTTTAAAACAAAAACGTTTGTAAATATCGATGTAGTCAATAATCGAAACACCATCAATATAATATCTCTTTTGTTGTAACCCAAACTTACCCATAATATCTCTAAAATGCACCCGGCCTAGAGGAGAAAGCTCTTTAGTATATTCTTCACCTAACAGTCTAGTACAACGATTAATAATATAAGGCATATCAAAGAACTCGAGGTTCCAACCTGTAATAATATCAGGATAATCTAGTTTAATATATTCAATAAATTTTTTGAATAATTCTGGTTCCGTTTTACAAAATACAAAATCTACATTTTTATTCGTACCACAATACGGCTTGGTACCAAACGTAGTGAACTTTTTACTCAAACTATCATAGCAAGTAATTAGAGTTACCTCATGCGTTGGATCTTCTGGATTAGGGAAACTATCAACAGAATAGGTCTCGATATCTAAAATACATAACTTGATTGGATGTTCTGTAAATGAAGGAGTCTCATTATCTCTCCAAAACGTTTCAAGCAAGTATTGCTGAACAGGTGGTAAATTTTCAAACACACGTCGTACACCACTATCACGAAGCCACTTGCTTCGCTCATAGCTATTTCGAAAAACCTTTTTCTTAAGCTTTGTATTATAGATTGATGTGAACTCACCTTTTGTATCTTCTACATACAAGTATGGATCATGAGACACATTACATCTGATTCGATTACCGTCTTTATCCCAAGTAAAGAGCTCAACTGAACGAGTGTTGTTATTATAAAAACAATTTCTATATGACATTAGACCTTATTATAGTGTCTAATTCCATTTAGTCAAGTGTTTTCTTTTATCACTATTAAATGGTGTTGTATAAGCTTCATATACACATCCAATATTATCTTGATTTTCTAGGAAGCGTGTTTCACCAACTGCTCTCATATCAAGAGACATCTTACGATATTTTGGTTTATTTTTTAAAGTTGCAGCAACCATATCAAGTAGTTCAGCACCTGTATTAAACTTCAACATTGCATCCTTGTATGTTACCATATTTTGACAAATAACAGGAATGCCTAGAATACAAGCTTCAATATATTTGATGTCAGACTTCGATTTATTAAATGGGTTGTCTTGCAATGGAGCAATCATCAAGTTAATATCAAGTTCATAAATCTTTTTAGGGTATTGATAAAGTGGTTGCCATGGGTGGAATTCAATTTCACCAGACTTAATATATGGACCAAGTGGTGGTGGAAACGCACCCATAAAGACCCATTGATATTTGTGTCTGGTATCAACGATAGCTTTGATTACATGCTCAAAATCGTCCTTACCACCTGTTTTATTATCTACATCATAATGTGCACCGGAACCTGTATATAAAATACGAGGCTTTTTATAATTCCGATCAATACTTGTGCAAACTTTCGAATGGTTAAACAAATAACCCATCCAGAAGAATGGGGGAAAGTTTGGAATGACAGTAATTTCTTTTTTACCTGTCTTTTCCATATACAGTTCTTTCATATAGTCACATGTAACTGTAACTTCATCAGCCATATTAATGATATCAATACAATTTTGTCTAATTTCTTCTGTATCGAAAGCAAACTTAAACCTATTATAATCTGGGATACATTCCTTAAACACTACATCATCAACTTCATAAATAATTTTAAATCCACATTGAGCTTGAATGGTTTTAAGGTATTCAATAAACTTTTTTTGTTCTGATGTTGCTTGTCTTTGAATTTTAACTGCTGCTACACCTTCATACCAACGTGGATCAAACACCATACAAGTGTTTGATTGTGACACCACTTGCTGATTAGCATTAAGAATCTGTTCAGGCCACAATACTCTCCAGTGTCCACATCCACTATAATCCGCGAGATAGTTAACAACTCGTGGTAAATTATTTTCAGGTGGTAGTTGTGGGTTTACAACTTGTTGTTGAATAGGTTGTTGAATAGGTTGTTGTAATTTACCCCCATAAGGCGAAATGAAAGGTGAAACGAAAGGTGATCCGAACATATATAAATTTATATCAGATATCGACAAAGTCAACACGAGTTGTAATACCTGATTGTTTTTCTAAAAAGATTACTTCACCAGTAACAGCTTTAATTGATTCACTACGATGGGAAATAATATAAATGCACTCATCATATTTTTCAGCACGTTCTTTAAGAATATCCACAATCAACTCAATACCTTTTTCATCAAAAGATGAATCAAGAAGTTCATCATAAAATACAATATTGTATTGAACACCTCCTTGCATTCTCCTTAGATCAGAAAAAGTAAATAGGCATGCAAGATCAACACTCTTACGTTCAGCTCCGGAAAAATTGAAATAAGAACAAATTTTATTTTTATCGTTTACAATCTCTTCTTCAAAAAATTCATTAAAATAACAAATCGCATTACTATCTAATTTTTTGAGATAATAGAGTAATCGACTATTAAGAAGTTCTAGTAATTTATTTACAATGTAAGATTTAACACCTTCTTCACTGATGATATATTTGACTACATCAAGCATTTGAATTTGCTGTTTCTTTTGAATAATAGTTTGATCCAAATCACCTAAACGTTTTTCAGTATCTTCAATGATACTATCAAATTCAGTTGATGAATCTGTAACTTGATTAATATCATCAATTAGTGATTCTTGCCATTTTTTAATCTGCTCAATCTTCTCTAAAATATTTTTTTCTTCTTGATTGAGAAGTTTATTTTTTGCAATTTTGCCTTCTTCATCTTTCAACTTTTTATTAACAGCATCTTTCTTTTGCTGTACTGAAATAATTTCATCTTTAGTTGCTTTAAGTAATTTAGTTAAATTATCGATTTCAATCTCAATCTTAACCTTTTCTTCTTTAATATATTTTGCGTCGTGGTCTTTAATTGATCTTAAACATACAGGACACTCCTCTTGATCTGTACCAATCTTTTCGTACGTAGCTTTTAAAGTTTTGATTCTAGATATATATTCACCAACTAGTAAATTTTTATCGGTAATTACACTTTCACACTTTTTAATACCAGTTTGTAGTTTGCTGATATTTTCTTGTATTATACTAACATCCCAAAAAAACATACTAGCAAGTTTAGCGTCAAGTTTATTCCACATGTCATCATTTTCTCGCTGACGTTGTAGATATATATCGTGTTTTTGAGTGCGATAATCCAAAATTTTCTGTCTTTGTTTTTTATAATCAAAGGTGGATCTATTTACCTCAGAAAATTTTGCTTGTTCAAGGTCATACTCTTTTGAGACAGTATTATATTCTCCACGCAGTTCAGAAATCATCTGACTAAACACTTCTAGACCAAAAATATCTTCAATAAACTTCCGTTTTTCTACTTTATTTTTTGCCATGAAAGGAATTGCATTATTAACAGTCATAATAACACAATTTTGAAACACGGAAGGGGTCGCACTTAACACATCACAAATGTATTTGTTTGTATTTGCAATCGTGTCTCTAGTCTTATCAATACCATCCTTGTATATCATAACCTTTGATGGGTTAAGTTTACGGATTAGTTTAAATGAATTGTTACCTTTTGGAGATGTTACATCAAAATCGAGTTCAACTACTGCTGTACCACCAGTAATATTGTTAACAATCAAATCCTTTTTAATTTCTCTCAAAGGTTCACCAAAGATAGCAAAATATAAACTATCTGCAATGGTTGATTTACCGATAGCATTTCTACGATCAGGTTTATCTTTATTGATACCTGTAATCAGGTTAATACCTTTATTGAATTCAATACCAACAGGTGTATTACCTACAGATAAAAAGTTTTGAATCTTGAGACTTTTAAAAATAACTGATTTCATACATTAGAACACTTCTTATATAAATTAAGAGTATATTTTATTATATGATCTTTTTCTTCAACATCAAGTAAATTAACAAATTCTAAAATAGCATTAGGTATATCGATACCTGAAAAATCGTAACTATTATTATCAGTTAAAATTTTATTATGATTTAAGTCGTAATCAATAGTTATGCTGTTTGGAGCAAGCTGGTTAAGAACTGTATATAGTGTAGTTACATCATCCTGACTAATATTTCTATCAATCTTCAACTTTACAAAATTATTAGTTACTAACATCTTGGTTTCAGATGTGATTGTACCTGTTGTAACCATTTCACTCAACGTAATTTTTTTATACTTTGGTGAAATATTATTAGGTGTAAATTCATATGATAAATCTTTAAGATCTAGTACATAATATCCTTTTGAATTATCACAATCACCAAAATCCATTTCAAATGGGTTACCAACATACAATATTGTACCAGCTCCAAATGTTCGTTCATGTCTAGTATGAAAGTGACCAGATAGAGTCAATCCAAACTTTTGTAATAATGAACTTGCTTTAATACCATCATCACACGTTTTAGAAGAATTCATTTGAAAAGATTCAACCTCAAGGTGACCAAAACATACATCACCATTTGCTACTGAGTCTACTCCAAACCCCCATGGTAAAAAACTTAACGTTTTACCAAAACATTCAACTGATTGAGGGGTGTCAATAATTGTAACATTGTGTCTACCCTTCATAATATTTAGAGAGTGTACATCTGTTCTATGTTTATAGTAGAGATCATGGTTACCTGTAAGTACAACCATATTAAACTCCTTTAACATATCAAAAATTTCAGCTGATACATTCAGAGTATCTACAGAAATTTCACTACGGTTATGATACCAATCACCACAGAATATAATATCTGTAATTTGTTTTTGTTTTAGTTCTGTAACAAACCACCTACACCAATTTAAAGCTACATCATGCCATTGATTTGAGTTACCATGAACTCCTAAGTGTAAGTCTGAAAATATTGCAACTTTTGAATTATTGATCATCGATATTATAATAATCTGACTCAGAATCGGTATGTTCTGGCTTAATGTAGATATAACTACTCATATCTGGATCGGTCATCATCGATTCATACACTTGAGACTTGTATGCATTAATTGTTTCATGATGTTTTTTTTCTTTTTTAATTCGATTAATGAATGCATGGAATGCAATTGTGGTAAAATATGAGAATGGATTAGATCCAGTGTTGAAATCGAACTTTTTATTCTTTAAAGCACTGTACATCTTGATGAGAGCATCACCAATCATATCATCCTTATATGTATAATTGATAAATGATGGTAAAAAACTCAAACCTGTTGCAATTTTCTTAATATACAACCCGAGATTTTCAGTCATTACATCTGAATCATAATATTGCTTAAGCTCTACCTTGAATTCTTCCGAATTCACATAATGTTGCTTTTTTTCTTTGATTGCCATACAACAATATAACGGTATAACCTTTTAAATCAAGGCTGTCTTAAGTTTTTTTCTGAAAATTCAATTTGTTCTCTGTTATAAATTGATTTTCTTGCAAGACCATGTTCAATTCCATAGTGTAAATTATCAATTAAATCAAAAATAATCAGTTTATTCTTTGATGGGTGTAACCGTAACCCACGACCAATAGACTGAACCGTACGAATAAACGCTTTACCACCAGCAGCAAACATAATCATGTGCAGATTTTTAATGTTTACACCTGTGGAAAATATTGAACTCAGGGCTATACACACCACATCATCATGTTTTTCAATTAGTTCCTTAATTCGTTCCCGTTCTTCCACCTCAACTTTCCCTTGAATAAAATATACTTTCTTGGAAGTTCCTGAAAGTTTTTCCAATAACATTTCCCCATGACGGATATGGTTTATCAAAATGAGGATATTCTTTGGGAACTTTTGAGCAATTTCCTTAATTGTATTGTTCCTAAACTCGGAGTTGTATATAAAATCAAGTTCATCCTTATATTTCATTTTAGGAACTCCACGGTAAAACATGTTAATACACGTTACATTAACGTTAACAAGGAAATTTTCCTGTCGTAATTCAAAAGAATTCTTCTCATATATAACGGGTCCGAGCTTTCCTAAAACAGACCACTTATCACCATTGTTATCTGGTAATGTTCCTGTAAATCCATACTTGTGTGGTGTTGTTATTTTAGATATAATCTTTCCTGATACTTCCGCAGCACTCTTATGGCACTCATCAACAACTAACAAATCGATATGTTTCAACCATTCATTTTCCTCAAATCTCCGTTGAAGTATCGACATGTTAACTACAATAACATTAGCTGTAAAATCTGGTGTTGTACTTCCTGTCCACTTTGTAATTTTATAACTTATACCATATGATAAGAAATCGTTAAACGTTTGCGTTACTAATCCTAGGTCTGGTACAACAACTAAGCATTTAAATGCATTTTTATTGGTTGCATTCAAATAATAATTTTCAATTAACGCTGCAGTTGCAAGTGTTTTACCTGCTCCTGTTCCCATCAAACAAATACCACGACCGGTCTTAAGAGCTAACTTAACAACGTTAACCTGATAGTCTCTTAAAGGTTGACCGTTTGCTTTAAGTGTGTTGTAGAACTCAAAGTCATACTGTTTACACAAATAATCTGATAGTTCTTTTGTAATGATATGATCATTATCAATGATTTGATTTTCATGGAGGTATTTGTTAATTTCCCAATACATTCCAATTTCACATTGACCTGTTGGTGTTATAACATATTTGCGACTCGGAATAAACTTATTTTTCTTTTTCATAAAAGAATGTCCAGCATATGGGTAACTGAACTGTTCTCTGATCTGTTTAAACAAATCTGCATCACACTGAAAAATAAGCTTACTACCTTTTAAATCAAATTTGATCATAATTGCTCGAGCTTATTAAGTTCAATAATATTTTTGATATCAAATCCCATTGAGCTCATAATTTTTTCAACTTTTTCAAGGTACTCAATTACGTTGGTAAGATCACGTTTATTATCTTTAATGTTAAACATTTCGTCTTGTTCATCAATTAATGTTGATATAGCTTTATCGGTAAGATGTATAGGTGCTTCCTCTTTGATTTTAACAGCTAGCTTCTTTTGAAGCTTTTTTTCCTTATCATTAAGTTTTTGAAGTTCACTCTTAGCCTCAATAAGTCTAGCAACCCAGTAGTGCTTCCTCGCAGGTAATCGCAGCTGGGTTTCTTTAATGTTAAAATCATTGACAACTAAGTCCTTTTCAACCTCTTCCATGTATTTACGAAGTAGACTCATATCTAAATATAAATACAATTAACAATATGTCAACATTTAAGACTGCTTTTTTAACATTATTACAAGAAGATAATATTGCTGGAGGTGTAGGTTCCGTATTCGGTGCTGCAGTTGGTAAAGATGGTGGTATATATAATCCTAATGAAGGTAGATATACGTCTAACGACTCAATATATGCTCCCGGAGATGCTCGTGTTCCAAAAGCAATTGGTGGAGTACAACGCAGAGGTGGTATAAGTAAGCTTAAACGCAAAAAGCGTAAAACTAAATGATAGACCTTGGCCACTGGAAAACAAATATTGAAGTACCTGAAGATCCACTTGGATTTATCTACATGATAACCAACAATAAATTAGGTAAGCACTATGTTGGAAAAAAGCAGATGAAATCAGTAAAGAAGATGCCTCCACTTAAAGGTAAGAAAAATAAACGTCATAAGGATGTGCAAACTGATTGGAAAACATATACAGGTTCATCAAACGACTTAAACACTGATATAGAAAAATATGGTAAAGATAATTTTACTTTCACAATCTTACGGTTTTGTGAAAGTAAATGGTCAATGGCTTACCATGAAACAAAATTACAGTTTGAACATGATGTACTAGTTTCTGAAAACTTTTATAATGGTATTATTAATTGTCGTATAGGAAAAGCGCCAAAAGGGTCTATATTAGATCATGGTTAAAAAATTACCACAAAAAGGTATACAGTTTATTGATTTCATTCAATTTGTTGAAAAACACTGCTGTAGAAATTACATCCTTTCATTGGAAATGTATAGTTTAAAAAACGATGTTACCAATAAAGATGTTAAGACTATTTTTTATCATAGTATAATCAAATGTTTAATGACATACTTTGTTGAACACAAAACATTTGATAAACGAATATTTTATATTCATAAAAAAGAATTACCAAACTGCTGCCTTATCGGGGACAATGATGTAAGTGTATTTTTAAAGTTTCTAATTGCATTTATTAAACATCTCAAAACGAAGTTAAATTTATCGTTTGTGTGTTGTGATTTACCTCTTAAAATATTTGTTGATAGTTTAGATCTGGATGCTGTAAATCAGGAGTTATTAGCTACAGCTTTAAATACAAAAGAAATAAAATCAGAAAAAGTTTATAGTTTTCTCAATAAACATGGGTTGAAACACCTATCATCAATATATAAAACAGATGCCAAGGTTAAATTTTGGTTGAAATAATAAATAATGACATGTCAAAGTTTCTTAAATTACTAGAACAACACGAACCAACAGATGAAGTTCATCACAATCCAGATGAAGCTTTCTTCGTTGCAATTGAAAAATTATGCGATGCTCTTAAAATTCCATGTGAACATACAGAACAAGGTTTAATTATTAAACGAATTCCTGATGAAGATCAAGAAGCATCTGCTTCAGCATTTTTAGCTGCCATTCCAGGTGATCAAGCGACGACAGATAAATTAAAAACAACAAAAAAGCGTGTTTCTGATACAGTTATTAATTGGGCAAATAAATTAATGGTTAATATTAATAAACCATCTGTATAATATGAACAAAACTCTTAATTTAATAAAAAAACAATACACTCTTTTAGAAGCTGCACCATTCCCAGAAGCTGAAGCAGCTGCTCCTATAGATCCAACACAAGCTGATCCAACTGTTGCTGCTGACCCACAACCACAAGGTGCACCTGAAACACAGAAATTAACTTCACAAGCTGAAGTTAATATGATTAAAAAACTTGTTCAACTCATTCAAACAGTTACAGCAGTACCACCAGATCAATCTACAAGCACTGAAATTTCTAACTTTGATATTGATTCAATCAATACTAATAATGCTAGAGATATGCTTAAGACTTTTGAAGGGATGTTACAAACTAACACGTTAGATAAGGAAACAACAAATATTGATAATAAGTATGGGCCAAACCTCTAACATGCAAAAACTTTACGCTCAGGTTTATAAACCACGTGCTGTAGCTCCTACAAGGTTAGAAGCTACATATAAAATAGTATTGGAAAGATCTAAAGCTGAATTTAAAAAAGATATTATTGAAGTTGAACCACGATTAAAACCTGGTAGTGATAAACCTGGTGTAATTAGATTGCAGCCTAGTGAAAAAAGTTTTAGTGAAACAGATTTTAAGTCAGCTCTAAGTAACATTCAAGTAAAAATTATTGATGAAATCGGTGCAGGTCGACCTGAAAGCGGAAGCAGTAAATATACAACATATAAATTAAAAGATAAAGATGGTGCAGTATTTAGAGTAGTTTTGGGTGGTGGTTCTTTTAGTAATAAAGGAATGACATATGAACGCCAAATTGTTGATGAATTGAAAAACGCAATTGAATATGGGCATGAAAACCCACTACTTGCAGAGTTAGAAACACTTACAGGTACAAACTTCATTGATTTAAAGACTGGATTTACCCAGCCAGTACGTAGAAAGCTCACAGGTAAACCTGAATATGTGGGACCAAAAATAGCAGACCTTACCCTTATTGGTGCTAACGGTGAAAATTATTTTATATCTTTAAAAGATGTAGATGGTAAAACTTTAAGCAATAATGGTATTGCTGGAATTTTTAGACAAGTTGGAGATCAAATTGTTCCAGGGTTTAGCGAAATTGTTGATACATTATTTATAGCATCAAAAGTTGATTTAAATTTAGCGGCTCAAGGATTAACATTTTATCTAAACAATACTGTTGGTGGTAACCCTTCACCAGTTGATGTAACTAATAAATTAACAGAACAAGATAAAGATGTTATTATGAACTACCTTGCAAGTGCTATTGACTTTGGTTATTGGTATGTTAAAAATATTGGAAAAAACAGATTTAAGATTGTTAATTTAGCAACTCTTGATGATGTGAAAGAATTTATTGGTGATATTCAAAGTGTGCAGATCAAATACCCATACTATAAAGATAGTACAAGAATGGGTAGAAGAAAGAATCTTTCAATTGGTATCAAAACATCTAATAGTAAATTTTCATTTGATGTACGAAACGCAAGTGGGGATATTATACCAAAACAAATCAATTTAGTTCAACCATGATTACATTTAATAATTATTATCGACTTTTGACAGAAGGTGGAAATATATGGTCAGATAAAACTGGTAGGATCAATAAACAAGATGTTATTCCAACAGTTAAAAATCTTGAAAAATTAACAGGGTTAGAACTTGTTAATAATATGCTTGGATCAACTGGTAAGGCACCTAGTTCTGGTGACATTGATCTTGCAGTTGATTCAAAATTGATTAATAAAAACAAGTTACAAGAAATCCTTAATAAGATTGGAGAGACCACAAAAACCGGTATTTCAGTTCATCTTTTATCACCAATTTGGTCTGCAACTGGTGATAAAACAGATCAGTTTGTTCAAGTAGACTTTATGTTTTCTGATGATGTTGATTACCTTAAATTTTTTAATGCATCAAATGAATTACCACCACTAAAAGGTAGAGATCGAAATGTTTTGCTATCAGCAGTGGCAAAACATAAAGGATATATTTTATCAAGTGGGGGTCTTACCGATAGAGCAACAAAACAATTAATTACTCGTAACCCAGATACTATTGCTCATTTAGTTTTTGGACCAACTAATACAAGTAAAGATTTGAGCACCGTACCAAATATAATACAAACCCTTGTAAAGATGTATGGTACCGAAAAAGCAAAACAGATTGTAGCTCCAGCGGAAGTAACAACCAACCACAACTTTATTAATGTATGATTAGGTTTAACCATTTTTTTTATTTACGTGAATCAAAAGATGAAGACCGTGTAGGTATTCAACATCTCTATTCAATGAATAAACCTGAATTGTATTCAATGGGGATTAGAGAGTTCAAACAATTTGTAGGATACCTCAACACAACCGGGGGAATTATAACCCCTCAAAATTCTACAGTTTCAGAAAAGGTTGATGGTATGTCATTAAAAGTTGGTCAAGATGAGAATGGCTTTTTTATTCAATCAAGCTATTCTGGGAAGGTGTATTCACCACAAGGATTTACAACTACAATCAAATACCCACCAGCTCGTGAAGCTTTTGTTAGTAGTTTTGAACGTATCAAACAACTCGTGCTACCAGCCATTAAAAATCGTCGTGTTACCATTCAACTAGAGTGGTTATACTCACCGAACGCGACTGAGGTAGAAACAGATCCAAGTAAAGTAAGTTTTGTTATAGCTCAATATAAAAAAGAAACACTTGGGATGTGGTCAACGTTTGTAATATTAAATATACGAAGCGATGATAATTCAGATGTAAGTGATATTGAACAAAAATTACTTAAACATAACAATACCGAAGTAAAATTTATATTACCTAATGTTGAATTGTTTCAATCTATTAACCTTAAAGCTGAAACTGCATTAGCAAATAAAGTTTTTACCAATGTAATTAAGCATGAAGGTGATCTTCAAACTATTAACAACACCATAAAGCAAGGTGGGGCTGGTCGTAATAAACTCGTAAAACAGCGAAGAGAAATTACTAATATAATACAGCAGCAGCTATTACCAATTCAAAAAATGATGTATACTAAAATTATAACTAACCTACTCAAAACTGAGGGGTTACTAGGTGATATTGAAGGCTATGTTATTAAAGCAGGTACATTAATGTTTAAAGTAAATAGTCCCCAATTTATGGGTAGTAAATTTGATTTATAATTATGATTAATTTCAAACAATTTTTTTTAGAACAAGCAGGTACAGTTGCTATTTTACCGGGAGGATTTAGACCACCTCATAAAGGTCACTTTGAAGCTCTCAAATATCTCATTAATAGTAATAACGCAACTAGTGCTAAAGTGTTTATCGGTGGTAAAGAAAGAGATGGTTTTACTGCAGATATATCTAAATCAATATGGGATATATACGCTAAGTATCTACCCGTGGATACAACGGTAGATGTTGCATCAGTTACACCTGTTAAGTCTGTTTACGATTATGTTGATCAAAATCCTACAGGTGGTTATGTAGTCGGAGCTGGTGAAGAAGATCAAGGTAGATATGCTTATTTTGCTAAAAATCAAAGTAAATATCCAAACACAAAAGTTGTAGCAATACCACCACAATTTGGACGTATATCAGGTACAACTACACGACAAAAAATTCTTTCTAAAGCACCTGACGCTTTAGATTTTATTCCAGATGAAATTAGTCCTCAGGATAAAGAGGCCATTAAACACTTACTTAAATTATAAATACTAATATGAAACGGGCTGATCTCAATTCTATCTCAACATTATACGAAAACGCTATTTTTATAGCTAGAGCTGACGATTTATCAGCTCAACCTACTGATATTGATCCAAATAGTCACCCTGCGAATGAGCGGGATCCTAGTGAGATTCATATGGCAAAAGCTGATCTTATGAAGCTAGCAGAATATGCATCTGAATTATCAGAGATGTTAGATAATGTTACCGGATTAGAGGGCTGGGTTGCTGCTAAAATTACCAAAGCTGCTGACTATATTTCATCTGTTAAACATTGGTTGGAGTACAACCAACAAGACAAAGGATGTGGCTGCGAATAATATGATTACATTTAAACAGTTTTATGAAAAAACAGTTGTTGGCTTAATTGAAACCATCTTCATGGATGGTATCGGTAAGGTTAAAGCTAAAATTGATAGTGGTAATGGAGCTTTCAATGTACTACACGGTGGTAATATTGAAGTGTATGATAATATCTGTCAGTTCAATACAATTAATAATAAAACAATTAAAAAGCCTGTCGTAGAAACAATTACAATTAACGTTGGTGCTGGTAATTTTGAAGAGCGACCAGTTGTAGAATTTAATATTAAGATCGGTGAAACACCTTTTGATAATGTTAGATTTTCTATCGGAGATAGATCTAACAATGAATATCCTGTTTTAATCGGCAAGGATTTCATTAGTAACGATCTTGATGCGCTTATTGACGTTGAAGGTACAGATCTATTTAACAAACAAATTGAAGTAAGTTATGAATGAAGATATCAATAATCTAGTAATGCTTTGGGAAAATATACATGTTGACGACGGTAAATTTGAAGAATTTGCTCAAAAACGTCACGATGGAGCTGAAAAGATTGCAAAAAATGCAAAAGAAAAAGGTGGGTTAGCAATGTTAACCTACCACCATTTTATTGTTAAATTACCTCACTATAAAAAAGCTGCTGCAGGTAAATTCAATGTTGATGATGCAAAGAAAGAACTCAAAAAACTCACTGAACAGCTTAACGATGCTGTTGATGGTAAAGTTAAATTTGAGCAAACCGACTTTCAAAAGAAGGTTGGTATCATTGAAGTTTTAGGTGAGTTAATTATCAACCTACAATAATAACATACCATGTTATGATCAAAATTTTAATTTGTGGTCGTAGTGGAAGTGGTAAAAGTTTTTTTACCAAATATTTGAGAGAGCATATTGAGTTCTCTCACTTTAACGGTGATTTCATTAGAGAATTAACTCGTAACACTGATTTCACTATTACCGGTCGAACCCGTCAAGCTTTTTGTATGAAGCTTTTAGCTGATAATTGTGGTGATAAAGTTGTTGTTTGTGACTTTATTTGTCCTACAACAGAATTGCGAAAAATATTTACACCAGATATTATAGTGTATTGCGTTCATCCTGGGTCAGGAAAGTATGCAGATACAGATTTGTTATTCCAGGAAGTTGAATCATCTGAAGCAACAAATGTTCTCCGTTTTGACAGAGGTTATGAAGAAAATTTGGTAAAAGAAATACTTAAACTTTGCATTAACAATGATAGTTTAAGTATCTCTGAGCAGCTTTAGCTGTGTTATTACCTTTGTTCTTCTGTTTAGATTTTAACGTTCTCGCTTTAGAACAAGTCATCTTACCTTTTGTCTGTCTCTTTAGTATACCTGGTCTAACAGGATCGTGAACGCTCTTCTTTTCGGTAATATTGAAGTATTCAGCAAAGGTAATCATACCTTTATTTAATCTAAATGGTACTCCAGGCCGGGTTCGAACCGACAACCGCGGCCTAATCTGGGCCATACGAAAGGTATAAGCTTTCCGCTCTGCCAATTGAGCTACTGGAGTATTTTAAAAAAATTGCTGGTGTTTAATGCAGGGGTTTTACGTGATTAACCTGCAACCACTTTAAACTTACTTATTGTAAATATCAAGTAAGTTAAACTTGAGATTTGGTCCATTAGTAAAGATTTCACCAGCAGATTTATTCAA
>Ga0181348_1000513_pt1 | contig 16841 bp, 13 predicted proteins | sample Su13VDMM110DN_FD_130092 | JGI IMG/M metagenome (GOLD analysis project Ga0181348, IMG submission 130092) | Freshwater viral communities from Lake Michigan, USA - Su13.VD.MM110.D.N | ecosystem: Environmental > Aquatic > Freshwater > Lake | place: USA: Michigan | collected 2013-07-16
ATGAGCGACGAAGAGATTGAGTCATCCGGTTCTGAGAGCGAAGTAGAGGAAGTTGGCACAGAGGCCAGTGAGTCGCCAGTAGCGGAACAGGCAGCACCACAACAAGAAGTGTGGGGGCATTTTCGCTCAATGCCAGAATTTTCCGGTCAAGATGACAACGCTATAGCACAGCGCTTGTATCAAGCAATGCAACGCGAAGAAGCATCCGCTAGGGCGCTTCAGCAGTATCAGTCGATTGTCCCTATCGCCCAAGAGTACCTGACGCACAGACAGGACTACGAAGCGTGGAAGGCGAATCGGAACGCACCACAACAGCCGCAAGCACCAATCGCCGCAGAACCAGTCAAGGAATCTTGGTGGAATCCCCCTGCTCTGAAGGACAGTTACAAGCGTTACCTGACCCGCGACGAGTCCGGTAACGAGATCATTGACCCCAATGCGCCTCTGGATGCCAAAGCGGCGTTGATGGAACATCAAGCGTATCGGTCACAGTTTGCTACGAATTTTCTTGAGAACCCAGAAAAAACACTCGGCCCCATGGTTGAGCGGGTGGCTATTGAAAGAGCGCAAGAAATCGTAGATCAGCGGCTAAGACGCATGAATGACGAGCAATATGTCTCTGGGTTGGAGGCAGAAAATAGAGATTGGCTATACGATAAAGGTGGGAATGTATCTGCGGAGGGGCTTGCAGTCCAGAAATATATTGGAGATGCTAAAACTCTTGGTATTTCTGGGGCGCAAGCTCGCTGGGACTATGCTACTAAGTTAGTCGAGAGGGATTTACTTCTCTCTAACTTGCAGCAAAGCAGACAGCCAGTGCCTCAGTATCAGCAGCAAGCCCCTCCGCAGGTGCAGCAACAAGTTCAACAACAGCCGACAGCAGAGCAAAGTAACATGGAATTCCTGCGACAGCAGGCCATGCGAACCGCAAGCCAGAGGTCTGTTACCACAGGTACTACAGCAAGAGTTCCCCAACGACCTATGACTTTTGAAGAGCGGCTCACGGCAGCAGCAAAACAAGAAGGTCTTTTTTAACTAAAAAGGTAACTAGATTATGGCATCGCCAACGGATTGGTCAAGAGTTATTGCAACAACCATAGTAAACCATCTGCGCGAGACTGAGGAAGCTACCTTCCGTAAGTTCAAAGTGTTCGCTGCGCTTGAGTCAAGCGGCAATGTAACCATGAACCAAAGTGGCCGCGCGATGGATTGGAACGTGAGATATCGCAACAGCCCTGTAACAGGGAACTCAGGCGACACTCCAAGAACCTTCAGCCGTGTTAATATGTGGAAGCGGGCGGAAATCGGGTGGAGGGGATTTACGACCACAGACAGCGTGTACCGTCGGGAAATGCTGGAAAATCGCGGTCAACAGGCACTTGTTGACGTTGCGGGCAAGATGGCAGAGCGTCTCCAAGAGTCGCTTGAACAGCACTTGTCTTATCAGCCTTACCGCGATGGTAACGCCAGTGGTTCGGAGAATGATTTTCACGGGTTGGAATCATTTTTGGCATACACCGGCACGATCAACGAAGCTGGCTCTGGCATCTTCGATCTTCGTACCACTTCCAACACTGGTGACCGCTACGGTTACCCCGATGATAACTACGCTGGTCTCTCGACCAAGCTTGGTTACTACGGTGGTGGGAGGATCGGGACTGGCACGGGAATCTGGCCGAATGTTCCGACTGACCCAGAGGCGGATTTCTATTCTCCCCTGATCATAAATTACAATTCGACTTCCTTTAACAGCGAAACAACGGCTGTTGGTAACTGGAAGAAGAATTGCATTCAAGCCATCCGCGAGGGTGTGCATGGTTGCAAACGTAATGACACGAAAGAAGCACAGATCGACATGGTAGTGCTTGATCGTGCGTTGTATGTTCAGTTCTTGAACCAGTACAACGACAAGGAGCGGATTGCCATCTCCAAGGAAAGCGGCCTCAAGGCAATGGGTTTCACCGATGTAACGACTCTCGATGGATGCGAGATCACATCCGAATACGCTGTACCAACGGGACGCGGATACGGAATGTCGATTGGTAACATGGAGTTGCGTTGCCTCGAAAACCAGTTGATGGTCGCAGAAGGCCCATTTTTCGCGGAAGAAACGCAATCATATCGTTATGCCTGTAGTACGCTTGGTAACTTCAAGTTCAAGTCGCCACGTTCGTTTTTCTCACTTGCCCCAGTCACGGCAGTTGTCTAACTAAGACCACTTCAAGGAGTCTTGTACATGAGTTCCATTTTCTCAGATCCGTTCTTTCGTCGTGGTACTACGCTGCTGAGTGGCGAGGCTATCGACCTTACAGTGGCCGGTCTGCCACTGGCAGGTGGCGAGGTTGTCGGTCAGGTCAAGTGCTTCCAAGATGTGCGGCCAACGGGCATGGGCGAACGCTTTAGCAATCGCCTTGTGTACTGCATTGCAGCACGTTACAAGGGTGCAGACGTTGCTGATGGCACAACGATTGCTGGCACGACCTTCCTGTTCGACCTTGCTGCACCGCTGACGCAGATCACGGCACAGCTTACAACGGCTACGCACATTCAAAGTGCTGCTGTTGGAGTGCTTGACGAGTACCTGTCCGGTGCAGTTCGCACGAACGACATCGTCTGGGTAGTGGTCAAAGGCCCGACCAGCGTCAAGCGAACCGCAGCGGTCATCGGTGTCGGTGTTGCCGTGCAGGCATCCGCGACAGCGGGATCGGTGCTTGCTTGGACAACTGGCATCGCCCTCGGCCAGAACATCGAAGGTGCTGCTACCAGTGCTTCTGTGGGTATGACGCGAGTCAACCTCAACAGCGACGTTCTTTGAGCTTGTACAATTAAAAATCTTACATAACAGCCTGCGGCGTCAAACCCGCAGGCTGTTATAGTTGGTGGCATGGCAACACGAACTTGCGAAATATGCGGCACCGATAAGCCTCTTGACGCAGCCCACTTCCGTTGGAGAGTGGACGGTGACAAGGCTTACTTCACCAAAGAGTGTCGGCTATGCAAGCAGGCGGCAAAGCGACGAAGCGAGGAGAGGAAGAGCGAAAGGCGGAAGCGAGAGCTTGAGGGAGTCGAGAAGGCTGGCGTCGATGTATTCATCCGCCAGACCCAAACCGGCGGGAGTAACATTCCGCACACCGCTGAGTTAGTAGAGCGGGTATTCCAGTATTTCGGTGGTGTAGGGGGATTCTCTGGGGTGCTGGTAAAACAGTACTGGGATAGCCCTGCTGGTGGCTCTGCCCGCAGTCGATTGCTTGAGACAATGGCTAGGCTAGTAACCAAGAACGTCGAGAGCGGTGGTGCCAAGAAGCCTCTGCAACTGTGGAGCGAGGACGAACTAGAGACAGAGTTGACCCAACGTATGGCCGAAGCGGTTGCCCAATTTAAAGGAATTACTATCAATGCCAAAGAAGTCAAGCGGATCGCGCCGCCACCCAAAAGTCGTTCCGCCCCAGTTGCCGCAGCAGAGCGGGATAACACAACATCAAAAAGACTCCTTGAAAGAACTCCAAAGCGAAATTCGCGACAGAAAAGTGGAGTCGCTTCGCCTGTACAAACCGAACCCGAATCAGGAAGCATTCCATCTAACGAAGGCCAGTGAAGTCCTAGTCATCGGTGGCAATCGATCTGGCAAGAGTCTGTGTACCTTTGTGGAGGATGCACGGGCTGTAACCAACCAAGACCCCAGCGGGAAGTACCCGTCAGAGGGCATTCTTGTGGTGGTTGGAAAGGACTGGAAACACATCGGCTTAGTCTGTGTACCTCTCCTTTTCCAAAAGGGTGCCTTTCGTATTATCAAAGACGAAGTCACCAAGGAGTGGAGGGCATACAACCCAGACACAGACGGGCATCGCAAGGTGGAGTCTCGCCCTGCACCACCGCTCATCCCGCCACGGCTAGTCAAGTCCAAGAGTTGGGTGCTAAAGAGCGCCAACTACATGCAGCATGCGGTGCTGCATACAGGGTGGGAGATCCACTTCTTCTCGTCAGAAGGTGAGCCAGTACAGGGTATCGCCGTAGATAGGGTACATATCGACGAAGATATAAACAATGAAAATTGGGTGCCAGAGTTACTAGCCCGCATCGTGGATCGCAAGGGTAAGTTTTGTTGGAGCGCTATGCCACATTCCGCGAATAATGCTTTACTTGGTCTCAAGGAGCGGGCAGACGCAACAGAACAAGCCTTGGGAGATAAGTCAGATATCAGACAGTTCAAGCTCCGCTTCTTGGACAATCCGTTCCTAGATAGCGAAGAGAAGGCTAAGTCGATTACCCGCTGGTCAGCAATTGGTGAAGACGTTCTTAGAATGCGGGCAGAGGGCGATTTCGTCACAGACAGCGTACTGGTCTACCCGCACTTTGATATGCGAATCCACGGCATGGATCGGTCAGAACTACCAGACGGGCAGATCCCCCACAGTTGGTGCCGGTATGCAGTGATCGATCCCGGCCATGCCGTCACCGCTGTGCTAATGTGCGCCGTACCACCCAACGAAGACTTCCATCTGGTCTATGACCAACTCTACCTGCGTCAGTGCAACGCCAGTATCTTTGGGGAAGAGTTTGCCAAGCGGGTGCGGGACTGGCATTTCCATGCGTTCATCATCGATGCTCACGGTGGACGGTTACGAGACATTGGATCAGGCCGACTCCCTGTCGAGCAGTACACCGAACAACTGGTCAAGCGGGATATCAGGAGCGAGATCACAGGTTCCAGCTTCCTCGCGGGATGTGACGATATCTCAGCGCGTACTGAGAGTACCCGTACAGCGATGCACATTCGCCCCCAAGGCACTCCGATGCTTAGGGTGCTGCGGAACTCCTGCCCTGACCTAGAGCGGGAGATGAAGCGTTATCGCAAGCTGGTGAACTACCTTAGTGGGGTAGCTGTTGTAACAGACAAGCCGAACACCAAGGGCGAGGTGCATTTATGTCAGTGCCTAGAGTACCTCTGTGCCTACCGACCTCGTTATCACAAGCCCCCACTTCGCGGTGCTGGGCCTGATCCTTGGTGGGTGAAATGGCAGCGTGAAAGGAAAAAGCGACTAGGAGAAGGGGGGCCGGGGTATGTACACTTAGGCCCATCAGGAGGAAAGAACGATGAGTGACTATAAGATGCCGGTTCCCGCAATTGGGGATATTGTCTTGTTCTCAAAGGATTATAGGACTTTTCTGTCTCCTGTAGTCGGATTTGTTATCGCGGAACCCGGTGCTTCGACCATAAGCATTTTGACGTTCACGCCGACTGGATATGCGATGGTGCATAACAGTTGTCATCACAGAGACGATCCCTCGCTTCTGGATGACAATGGCTGGCAGGATTTGGGTGCGTGGGATTTTTCTCCCTCCGCAAAGATCTTGCGCGAATTAACACCGGAGCCACAAAGTGCAAGAAAGCCTACCAAGTAGCAGTCCTCTTCGCCAAATTGCCAGCACTTGGGTAAAGAAGTTAAAGGCGGCAGAGAAGTATAAGAAACCGTTTACTGACGATGCCAAAGAGGCGGGCCAGTTCTATGACGGTGATCAGAACTGGATGTGGAAGGATTCGTATGCGCGTGGAGACAGGGGCTACAACTCCTCGATCTCCCCTCCCTCCTTTCGTATGACTCTTTGCAAGGTCTTTGAACTCGTAGAGATATTCGGCAGCGTCATCTACCATCGTAATCCAGTGCGTACTGTCACGGTGATGCAGCCGCCAGACGTTCCCCTGACTCGACTAGGTCTGGATCAGCCGCTTGGGCCTAACGGCACCCCTAGCCCAGAGCAGATGCAGATCATCGCTACTGTCAAGGAGGAGCAGTCAGAGCGTGAGCAGCGGCAGATCTCAGCCGACCTCATGCAGTCATACCTCAACTGGACGCCTGTCGAACTCGATCTCAAGCGTCAGGCCCGCAAGGTTGTCAACGAAGCGATCATCAAAGGTGCCGGTCTGTTCTGGACTGAGCTTGTGACGCTTGACACATCTGGTGGCGGCGACGTTCCGCCGATGCGGATGGTGGGTTCGTTCTATGACACCATCGACAATCTCCTCATTGACCCAGACTTCGACAACGAAGATGACATGCAGTGGTGTGCGCGCAAGTGCGTTCGCCCAATGGATGAAGTAGCCTCCACCTATGGGGTTGCCACCGAAGATCTGCGGAAGCACCTTGAGGGACAGTCCACCAGTTTGCAGAAGGAACCGCAGGGCAAGAAAAAGAAAGACACCACCAACCAGCTTGTGACCTACTACAAGATCTGGTCGAAGACAGGCATGGGCGACAGGCTCAAGGACTCACCCAAAGAAAACAAGGGCATCTTCGATCCTGCTGGCAAGTACTGCTACCTAGTCATCTGTGAAGGCGTGGACTACCCCTTGAACCTGCCACCACAAGTCATGCAGGAAGAGGTCGATCCGCAGACTGGCCTTCCTGCCAGCGTCCTGACTCGCGCCGCATGGCCGATCCCATTCTTCGTTGACCCACAGGGCTGGCCTTTCACCATGCTGGCCTTTCACAGAAAGCCGGGGTACGCATGGCCCATTTCCCATATCCGCCCCGCTATTGGTGAACTTCGCCTGCTGAATTGGTGCTTTTCCTTTCTTGCGACACGCATTGCAACAAGCTGCGAAACCATCGTCGCCGTTCAGAAAGCAGCAGACGCAACGATCAAGGATCAGCTACTGGCACCGTCAGAGGGTGGGTTCAAGATCTTGGAACTGTCGGAGCTACTGGGACGCAGGATCGAAGACGTTGTCTCTGTGTTTCAAATGCCGCAAGTCACCAAGGATTTGTGGGACATCATCGAAGCTTTGCTGGATCAGTTTGCGCAAAGAACCGGACTGTCAGAACTGGCATACGGTACAACGAGGGGAATGTTCAGATCAGCCGCAGAGGCGAACATCAAGAACGAGAACATTTCGATCAGACCGGACAACATGAGCAACGAACTCGAAGACGCTATGAGCTTGCTCTCGCGACGAGAGGCGCTTGCTGCGAGGTGGTTGCTTGAGCCACAGGATATCGCTCCTGTGCTTGGCAAGGTTGCTGCATCTGGTTGGGCGCAATTCATCCAGCGCAAGGATGTGTTTGGCCTGACACGCGAACTGCTGTATCGGGTAGAGGCAGGCAGCGCACGCAAGCCCAACAAGTCATCTCGCGTCGAGCAGATGCAGATGGCAGTGCAGACCCTCGGCCCGATCCTCAGTAGCCTAGCTGGATCTGGAATGGTCGGCCCGTTCAATGCGCTGATGAAGGACTGGGCTATCTCACTCGACATCGATGCTAGCCCATACATGCTCCCCCCTCCTCCACCTCCCGCTCAACCGGGGATGCCGCCGGGCGCACCACCAGAGGGTGGCGCTCCACCGGGTAGTGAGCCACCACCAGAGGCCCAGCCAAGCGGGCAGTGATCCCAGTGCCAAGCCCGCATCGGCCACGCACTAGCAAAGAACAAAGAAAGATATGGAACCTATGGAATCGGTATCGAATTACCCTAGTCGAGTACAAGCAGTTACAGGCTATCCACAAGGGGAGATGCGGGATATGCAGCTTGGCACCCGCTCGTCTGCAAATAGATCATTGTCACACCACTCAGGTAGTGCGTGGACTGCTGTGCGCTCGTTGTAACAGTGCAATTGGAATGCTTGGTGATACGGCACAATCCGTAAAGGCAGCTTGGAAATACCTCGATGAACATGAGCGAAGAACTCCCTTGGGATATCCAGCAAGCCAGTCTTGCAATCCAAAAGGATTACCAAAGGATGATCGAAGAAGGGGTGTGCAGCCGCGCAGCGGAAATGTTCGCCCTCCAAACCCCTCCCGGCGTCAAAGGGACAGATAGATCCCTGATGTTCAATAGGAACAATGGTCAGCAATTCGATGACATGCCCAAAGACCATGCCCTTGGGATGATCTCAATGGCAAAGGAGGCTGGCATTAACCCCAATGGAAAGTATTACTTTGCTGGACTAGCTGATAAACGAGGGTTTACAGATCCAGAAGCGTGGGTTAGCAGCGCAGCAGAGGTCAAAGAGGTAGCCCGCAGGCGTAATCTGACAGTTACCGGGGCAGTCGAACACGCAGGTATACCGCAACCACCTCCCCCGCACATCCGCCTTAGTGAGCGACTGACTCGCGAAATGATGAAGGCTGAAAAACCACTTAACCCGACCATGAAAAAGGGTGAGCTACGCGAGATGGTTGTAAGTAAATACGGGCGAAAGCGAAAAGGCCAATGAATGCCGCGCAAGACGTTGTCGCCTATCTAATCGCCTCCACTGGTGGCGGCGCGCAGGATGGTGAACACCATGCAATCAGGCAAGCTGTTATGCAAGGCGTGCGCGAGGTGATGCAGTGCCGTCAATGGCTGTGGCACACTCGCACCGGATCGTTCACAACCGCCCAGATCACCACCACTGGCACAGTTACCACTGGCCTAAAGACCGTAACTGTAGTGAGTGCCGATGGTTTCGTACCGGGTCGCGGCGTCGATATCGGTGCGGCTTATTTCCCTGTCCCAGCCCGCATTGTGTCTGTCGCTGGCAATGTAGTGACGCTGGACGTTGCTGCCCTCCAGTCGGCCTCTGGAGTCACGTTCACTCCTCAGACGTTCTACGATCTCCCTGTAGACCTCAAAGACATAGACTCCCTTGTCACCAACACGGTGGGTACGCTGCACTGCTACATCACCCCGCAGGAATGGCAGCGGATCGACGTTACCACTCGCGGTGCAGGTGAGCCTTACTACTACACGGTCATGCGGTCTGATCTGTACCCAGACAGGTATCAGGTACGCTTTGTTGGAGTATCCACCGCAACAACGGTAGTGCATTACACCTACCGCATCGTACCGCAGCCGATCAAGTACATGGGCTACGAGCGTCTATGCAGACAGGGAACAGTGTCGGTCACGCTTCTCGGTGCCAGCAATACGCCAATGGTCACCGGGGTAAAGACGGCATTCCCCCAAGACTGTGCGGGTGCTTACATACGTTTCGGCGCAGTCGGCATGGAGGCAGATCCAGTCGGCTCAAGCTCCCCGTTCATCATGGAGCGCCGAATCGAGAAGTACAACAGCGCGACAGAGCTATTGGTCAGCAGTTCGACTGTCTACAACCGTCCCGGCCCATACGGCCCCGCAGACCCAGATCAGTATGACGGTGGCGTTGTCGGACAGACCGCATCTACCGAACCTGCATATGTAGCAGACACCGCTGTGCTTCCTGTCCTCACCAAGTATGCGATCACTGACATACTCGACGCATCTCCGCAGATGTACACCGCAATCATTTCAGCATGCGAAATGTGGTATGCACGAATCGCTGGCAAGTCTTCTGATACTGCCATGACTATGTTTGGCAGAGATCTTCGGATCGCGATGGAAAACGATGTGGTCACCCCTCGTTCCGGCAGGCAAACCGGCGGGTCATATACCTCGTCGCGCGCCATGGGCTGGCACTCCATTCTGCTTACGGATGTAGAATAATGCAGATCAAGCAATGGTTTGGGTTCAACGAGGACACAAGCTTATATGCGCTTCGCCCCGGCGAACTCAGCAGGCTGAACAACCTTCAGAGTCGCAGGCCGGGAATGCTCATTGCCCGCAAGGGACTGAGGAAGGTCATTGGCAAGTACGATGACGAACCGATCTACGGCATCTACCGTCGCGCTACATCGCTGACCGGCCCGCTGGATTTCCTTTGGCTCCAAAAGGTTTTAGTGGAGCGCGAAAGGACACGGGATCAGATCATAGCAAATGAGGCTTCTACAGAATTCGTGTGGATGGTGCGGAGAATCTACGGCAATCAGTCGCGTGTAATCGCCACCATCCCGATTTCACCTAATGGCATTTCGAGCATTTACAACTTCTCGGTTGCAGAAGACCGCAGAGGTCGCGTGTTCCTGTTCTTCGGTCATGGGTACAGTCCAAAGATCTACCGCCCCGCACTCTACGGTACAGTATCCGAACTGGGCGCAGTAGCCGAAGAGATGGGCCTCGCCCCTCCACTAGTCAAACCTTCTGTCATACCATCTGGGCAAGGTCTGTACATCGAGGGAGTGGATGTGCGTTCCGGTGGTGGGTCTTACTCCACTCCTCCAGCGTTGACTCTAGTCGGCGGCACCTCCACCCGTCCTGCGGTGCTAAAGGCAATTGTGCAATCCGGTTCTGTAGTAGGCGTGGATGTGATCGATGGAGGGGCAAACTACACTACTGCACCGACCATCTCAGTATCACAGGGCGGTTTGGGCATAGGGTTTCGCGGCAAAGGCACTGTCTCAGGCAGTGCGAAAACAATAGACGGGTTCTCTTCCACTACGGTAGGCGCTCTGTCTGGAACAGCCGCAACGGGTACACAGACCTACGGTTCCACCAACAGCATCTCTGACAACAGCATCATGTACCGCACACAGCCGCAGGTTGCCACGACAAAAGTGGTGAGCAGCGCCTCGTCTGCGATGATCGTCAGTAGCGTAGTAGGTATTGCAGTAGGCAACATCGTCACTGTCTTTCCAGCGCAGGCTCCGTTCTCCAACTCGACGGTGACTGTATCTGCCATCAACACAGCCACAAATACGATCACGCTTTCTAGCGCTGCGTTTGTACCCACTGAGGGAACGGTGTATCAGGCAAAGTTTTCGTCGCCTGCAACAGTTGCGCTCGCCCCGGCGACATACGATACCACCACTCGTCGCTACCTCGCCTCTGTGCCACTAAGCTCTACATCGTCTGGCACCGGCGCAACTGCTCTGCTGGAGTTCTCACCAGTTCCTTTGGGCTATGCGCTCACATCTTCCGGTACATCTTCTATCGCCTTTAGAGCCGTGAACTGGCAGCAGTATTTTAGGGGCGGGGCGTGGATTGAGTACAGCGCGGTTAATTACTGGAGCGGGCAAGATTACAATGAGATGAAGAGCATTGAGAACTACACTTATGGTGGGTTGCAGGCAAGCGGCTCAAGAATGCAGAAGGGTTATTCCGGCTCTGTAGACAAAAGAGCAGCAGACGTTTACTGGCCTGACTATTCCAGCATCTCAGTCTGGTTTAATACCGGCACCTACTCTGATAATAATTTACTTGCTCAGTGGACTCGCGCCGATGTTGCAGTCACAACCGAAGGTGGCGCAAAGGTTCTCAGGTTTCGCCTTCGCCCATCGAAGTCTTCCCGCACAATCAAGAGTCGGGGCGGCACTCTCCTCTCAACGGAATACACATCTTGGGAACAGTTCCCTGATGCCGTTGCACCAGAAGTCACAATAGTTCTCAGAGACTGCCCAGATACTTGGCTACTTGCGAGTGGCACGATGTGCAGTCCTAAGCTCACTAAAGAAGCAGCGATAGCTGCTGACCGCATCAAATGGTGGACTACTGGGACAAATGTACAGCGCCCGTTGGTGAATATTGGGGCGTCAGGCGCTCCTAGCGCCAGCACTATCACGATCACAGATGCAGGTAGCGGATGGGAAAAGAACGCGACATTCTCCTTCCGGCTTTACCAAGCTAATGCCTATGACCAGTATGTAGATTACAACACCGCAGTCTCGGAAGAGTCACTTCCAAGAGGGCATGCGATGAAATCCGCCGGTCAGTATTTAGAATACAAGCTCACTGCGAATGTGGCCGACAACATCACCACTCAGCACGGCCCGCCAGCCGTTCTCATATCGCCGTCTCAAGTGGAGGTTCCCGGCAGGGGATACACTGCCGGTGATACAGCAAATCTCATGCTGTATCGACGCGAACTTACAGCCGCAGTGTCAACGGCAGTGGCATCCGTTTCGCTAACTTGGCCTGCGGTAGTCCTTGAAACTTTATCGTCAGCGACAGTGCAGCAGATCTCCGCTGTGTCCATTCTGTCTCAAGGGCGAGGATACCTAGCTGCCCCTACTATCTCGGTGCGCGGTGGCGGAACTGGCTATGGATTAAGCGTTACGCCAACGGTAACAGATGGCAAGATTACATCGCTGCAAATCAACTCACCGGGACAAGGCTACACCTCCTCCCCCGATCTATACACAGATTCCTCTGACGCTGACCTCAGTCCTGCTATGCGCCCAGCAATGCGCGGCAAGTACCGCTGTGCTTATCGGTTTGTTGATCGCTCCGAAACAATCGTCAGCAACACAATTGACGCAATACGAGATGACGCAAGTGTAGATACCGTTCTCAAGCTCACCAACATTACGGGGATAGAGGTTGGGATGATCCTTGAGGCACCGCTGCTGCCAAACAACCTAGTCATCACCAGCATCAATAGTCGTTATGTTGAAGTCAATCAGCGGTTGGTAAACCTGCCGTACAACCAATGGCACTACAATATAGTTGTTCGCGATCCCCGCAAGCCCGTTGGTTACAGCGATTTCTCGCCTATTGTCGATGTCGATGCAGGGCCAAACGAAAGTCGAACGCACTCCTCAATTATGACTTGGAGCATGATTGGCGTCCTGCCCCCAACGCGCGCAGACAGGGTGGAGTTCTGGCGCACCAGTGGAGATCAGTCACTGGTGTTCTATCGTTGCGAGGCTTACGGCATCCCGGTGAACAGCGGCGTCAGCGTTACTGGGGTAGACACCCTGACAGACGAAGAGTTGTTCAACGTAGATCGCCCGTACTACGCAGCAATGCCAGTGGTGCTACCAAACGGCAACGTCAATGCATTTCGTTTCGGCAAGCCCAGATCCGATATGGCTGTTGCTGTTCCATTCCAAGACCGTCTTTGGGTTGCTGTTTCAACCACCGACGAGAATGCAAACACCGTGTACTTCTCAGAGTATGACGAGTTTGAGTCGATGCCTGACGTTAACGAGATCTCGATCCAGATCAACCAGAAGACTACGGATGTGATCACGGCGCTTGCACCCTTTGGCTCGATGCTGCTGATCATGCAACACGGGTTAACCTACGCACTCACATACAACACCGATCCAAGCGTAGACGCTGCAATACAGATGATCTCGCATCGCGGTTGCCTGCATCAGCGTTGTTGGGATATGCATGAGAATACGCTCTTCGCTGCGGATGAATACGGCATCTACTCACTAGAGCGCAGCGGGAAGATTGAACAGATCTCCATGGCAGTAAGAGACTACTTCGTTGGGGAGCTTATCGACTTCTCCAAGCGAGAGACATTTTTTCTGCACGTTGATCCGCGCACGCACATCCTGCGGTTCTTCTGCGTTCTCAAAACGAATGTGACCGACACTCCATCGATAGCTTTGTGCTTTGACGTTAAGGCTGTGGCATGGTGGACAGAGTCCTACCCTAATGGCCCAACCGCCGCTTGCTCTGGCAGGCCCAGCGGTGAGCGTGTCAGCACCATGCTATTAGGTGCGGTTGACGGCAACCTATACGAGATGGAGTCCAACAGCGACCACTCCAATGAATCAGTGACAAGCTGCACCATTACCGAAGGTGGAATGGGTTACAAAGAAGCACCTACTATCACAGTACCAAATGCAGTCGGTGTAGTGGTGCAAGGAGTAGTGAGCGAAGGTCGGTTGGTGGACATCATCATCCAGCACGCCGGATGGGGTGCATCTAGCGGTGTTCTTCTCACGGCAGAGAATGGTGCGCACCTGATCACCCAGATCGGGCAAGAAATAGGTGGCGTTGAGTACCTTCCCATTTCGCTGGAAATCTCCGCACCAGAAGAGGGTGGCGTGCAGGCAGTCGCAGAAGCTGACTACGCAGTAGTGCCAAGAGTGGTACGCGAATGCACTGTAGTGAAGGACGAGACCTTCGTGCGACTTAACCCTGCCCGCACAGCACAGCTACAGCCAGCGGCATTGCAAGCAATCGGGACAGAGAGCGGATACGAACTACTAACGCAGGCTGGCGGCTGGATCACCGTGGAGCCACTCCCCGTCGAGATCGGGATGGAAGCAATCGGAGACTATCTCCCGCTCAATGCATTTGTGTCAAGCATTTCTGGCACAGATGTGTATCTCAAGCACCCAGATGGCACACCGGCAAAAGTTACCTTTGGTGCAGCGCGTACCAATGAAGCAGGCACAAGCGAAGACTACCTTGAAAACGGTACGTTTCTGACCGTAACTTTTCGCAAGCCGTTCCGCACTCACATACCGTTCCAAATGACCACTGGACATATGCCCCTACTGAACGAAGACACGACAAAGGGTGGCGACAGGCTGATGGATCGATCCATTACTCTGGTGTACACCCCAACAGCAGACAGCAAGACCATCGAGCTTATCAATCGGTACAACGGTCAAGTCGAAATGCGTCCCAATGCCATCCGCAGAATTCGCGGCGGGCCGGGAAACTTCCAGCATCTGCAAGACAGCGCCTCTACGGTGATCGACATTGGTAGAAACGCTTCTGCCTTGGGCTTCTCCACCGGAGTAGCTAAAGCTGTGTTTGCCGGTAGGTCTTCTGCCAATCTCACGGGGGAAGATCAGCATCTACAGGTCGAGCTATATGCCCGCCCAGAGCAGGCTAGTCCATGGGAACGGACAAACTACTGGCGTCCTAATGACGCAATACTGGCAGAACAGCCATTTGTAATGCACACCCTGACAATCAACGGGGTCGCAGAAAATGCCCAGTGATCTAGAGCGAATACTTGTCGATGGCGGCATATCACCGACAGCGGCGAAGGCACTGTCTAATGCGCTCGCGAACGCGAATACAGAACAAGTGACAACCGGCAGGAGACTGACCGACGCAACTCCCCTAAAGCAGTTGCGGTTGATCGACGCTGACGCCAGACGGTACACGCTGACCAACCTCGACCATAAGCCTACGGCGAATCAGCCAGCACATCCCTACGCAGATTCGCAGCCAGCCTCTGCTACAGCAACGCTGGCAACTCCCAGTATTGCGGGAGGGAAGTTTGTTGAAGTTGCCGCCAAAACAACAGGCGGGGTGGCTCAATCGGTCATTTCCCTCAAGGTCGCCAACCGGGGCGGGCAGCATGCGAGGCTGAACCTAGCGACAGGCGAGGTTGAGTGTGTGCCGCTAACTGTGGTCTGTGAGCCACAAAGTAAGTGTACCGCGACAGTTGAAGAGAAGTCAGACTCAACAGTAATCACCCTTACATTCTTATAATGGCAGCACCAAGACCACAAGTCGGCAACTGGAAACCTTATAAGGGTGGCAAGCCACCTGATCCGCCACCGGCAGGGCAAGGCCCAATCATCGGGCAACCCAATACAAGGTTCCCCACAGTCGGCCCTACAGAGATCGCAGTACCGGCAGGTGGGTATCAGTCGGTCATCGACACCGCTCCGCTGGATCAGGGCAAGCGCAATCAGATCACTGCCGTCCCGGTAGCGTTTCAATCTCAACGCACGACAGGTGGTGACCCATCGCGGGCAGCTTTCGCCAGAGCCGTTTCGGACACCAGTCGCAATGCAATGGGTCGCGCCGAGAATAAGTTCTCTACCGATCTCATGCAGCAGAGTCAGAAGAGTCGCAGCGAAGACTTACTTTCTCAAAAGCAATCTGCTGCCGACAGGTTCCGCATGGATTTGTCAAAGAACATCTTCGACACCGACACATCGACTCGCTACACGCAAGGCATCATGGACGGCAGTCAGATGTTTGAAACCGAGAAGCGGAATGAAGAAGCCAAGCGCACAGCGATGGTGATGCGAATGATCGGAGGACTGCTCTAAATGTTTTCCGACGATCCGCAGACAAAGTACCGAACGAACAACACATACGCGACTACCTTCACGGCGCCAGTCGGGCCAGATCCCCGCACGTTTGACAAGGCGCGCAACGAAGCGATGGCGCAGGCCAGCTATCAAGGGAACACACGGCAGTTCGATACTACAGTAGGCAAGGGAATAGCCGCTGGTGGAAAGATGCAGGCATTCCGCTCTGGCCTCATGGGAGATGCTGAAGCAGGTAAGGCGTTCGCACAAGCACAACAAGAACAGCTTGGCAAGTTCTCCGCACAGTCTGCCGCAAATCTACAGTTCCAAGAGCGTCTCTCTGGCGAAAGGGGTTGGGTACGCGACCTGCTAATGGATCGCGACGAGAACCTGACCAAGGAACGTATGTCTGCCTACAAGCGTTATGTCGATGTGAATCTTGGTGACTACGAAAGAAAAATCAAAGAAGCAGTTGCTGCCGAGCGACGGTCAACTGAAATACTTGGTGGGTTAATCTAGGAAAATAAAATGAAACTCGATCTAGGAAAGAATCCGTTCAAGAAGTTCACTAAGAGCGCGCTCGTTGAGATGCTGGAGGATGCCATCCTCATGGAAAAGGATCGCACTCTGCCGATGCACAAGCGCGGCGAAAAAGGGACTCCCGAAAAAGACGAAGCAACCAAAGACGCTGATGCAGAGCGTGAAGAGATCGCAGACCTCAAAGCAGAGACTAATGGGGAGGCCAGCCCAGTAGAGATGGACGATGAGGACATGAGCGACGAAGCGATGGATGTGATCAGCAGTCGCGTCAAGAAGAAATCTGTCAAGCCCAAGGTTAAGTAATGGGAATCAAGGCTGTTAAAGCACTGATAGATGCTGCTAACGCACCTTCTGCTAAAGCAGTCGGCCAGTACCCCCCCATATCGCTGCGCCATAAGTTTGTCGAGCGCGCTCCGGTTGGGCAATACGTTGACGCAGGCGATCCATTGCCGCTCCCCGAAGAGCTACTGCAAGGCCCAACCGGAGCCTACATTCAGTCACAAGGTTCGCCTACTAAAGGAGCAGTTCTATCTGCTGCTGAACAGGCGTTGGCTAACGAGCGAAGTGTCTTGTCTGCGTTGCTTGACAGTGCTGCGCCGCAAGTCGATAGAGTAGGCAGAAGATTACCCCTGAGTGCGTTTGAGACCCGCACCCCGCGCCAGACGCAGTTACCATTGAATCCCATCTCGACGCCAGAACTGATCGAGTTTA
>Ga0181348_1000515_pt1 | contig 16802 bp, 20 predicted proteins | sample Su13VDMM110DN_FD_130092 | JGI IMG/M metagenome (GOLD analysis project Ga0181348, IMG submission 130092) | Freshwater viral communities from Lake Michigan, USA - Su13.VD.MM110.D.N | ecosystem: Environmental > Aquatic > Freshwater > Lake | place: USA: Michigan | collected 2013-07-16
CCAAGGCTGTACGGGAGAAAATGAACCGTATCCAGAAGCGGATTGCGGCTACCAACGATACCGCTGACGTTTTGAGTGGTGGCATCGACCTCGCCAAACTGGCGCGTGGTGATACAGAAAACTTGGCGCTTCTGCGCGGTGCTATCGACACCCTTGATATTGGTAAGTGGAAGCTAATTTTACCGACCCTTTCGACCGAGGACATCTTCCGTATCCTGAAGGGGCGCATTCCGGGTCTCACTGAAGCCGACCGGATTATTCGGCAAGACGTTACCCGCTTCCAAACCAGAGAGTACCTAAAGCTTGCCGATGAGTTGGAGCAGGTTGCTGAGTTCCTGAAGAAGTACCCGAAGGCCGCACAGGCTCTGTCGGACCTTGAGTTTGCCGCCGTGGCGTATCAGGTGGACCCGACCAAGGCACCTACGCCTGAGGCGTACGCCAAACTCGATAAGAAAACCAAGGAGCTTCAGATTGAACTGGGGAACGTCACGGCTGGTGACGCCAAGGGTAAAAAGGAAGCTGAAAATAAAATCGCTCGTCGGTTTGCCGAAATTAAAAGCGTCTACGTAGGCGTCCCCGGTGATGAGCGCGTGCATGGTTGGCGTGATCTTGGCCGTCCGGAATTTGGCGGCGGTAAGGGTCGTGAAATCTTTAAGCTTCTGCGGGACGGCCATCGGCGCGACTTAGAAGCCAAGTATAATGCGCTTCGTGACCGCCTCAAGGAGACCAAGAAAGACAAGGCGCTCGACGAAGCGTTGGAGAAGCTCGAAGCACAATTCAAACCTGCTATGGATCAGGTCATCTATTTCCCCGCCATGCGCTTTGGTTCGTACTACGCGCGTGTGGGTACGGGTGCTAACAGCATCTTTAAAATGTTTGAAACTCAAACTCAGCGCAATCAATTTGTGCGGATTATGAAAGCTCGTAACCAAGAAGTCACTGAGACCGGCAATGTCGAAGACCTACGGAGCAACTTTCAGCAGGTGTCAGGAGGCCCAATAAAAGAAGTCCTTGACCTATTTGACGGTGACCCAAAAGACATCGGTGCGCTCAAGAGCCAAGTCTTTGACCTGTGGTTGCAGACTATGTCGGCGGGCGATATGCGTAAGCACATGGCTCCGCGCAAGATGCGCGCTGGTTACAGCACTGATATCCTGAAAAACTTTGCCAACTTCCGGCGCTCGTCCATTAACGATGTGAAACGCGCCAAGTTCGGTGAGAAGCTGCGTACGGAAATCTCCCGCGCTAAGGACGGCCTCGAAGGTGCACCCGACCGCGAGAAGATGAACGCCTTCATCAAGGAAATCGAGCTTCGCACGAGGAGCGACCTGATGCCACCTGAGCGGGGCAACCCCTATTGGGAGGGCGCTATTGAGCTTGGTAATAAGATGGCCTTCTACCAGTATCTGGCTAACCCTAAGACTGCGCTCATCCAGCTTACACAGCTTCATATCGTGGTACTTCCGATACTGGCCCAAAAGTACGGTCACGTTAAGGCCACCGCTGCACTGGCTAAGTACGGGTTCTCCAGCCTTGGTGGTTTTGTTGTAAGTTCGTTGAAAGCTACCCCCCGTCCGGGGAACAAATGGACTTTTGACTGGAAGCAGCCCAACCTGCTCGACAACCCGATCTCGGCGCTCAAGGAAGAAAGCGACCCGGAACTCTACGAGGTGTTGTCGGAAGGGTGGAACGAAGGCCGCGACCTAAACCTCTGCGGGAATACCTTTGCCAACCAGATTGGCGGTTATGGTAACGCTGACCCCCAGCAGAGCAATGCGCTTCAAGAGCTTATGAAGGGCCGTGTCCACACGGCTGCTTGGCGCGGTTCGACCTTTGCTTTCGAGGCAATGGGCACGTTGATGCACCAGATGGAGAGCGTGAACCGCGAAGCTACCTACATGGCTGCGCTGGAACTGGCGTATCGGGAGAACAAGAAGAACGGCCAGACCCACGCCGAAGCAAAGAAGAACGCTATTGAGGCGGCTGTGGAGACTACGCTAGCAGCTACCTTCGACTTCTCATCATACAACAAACCACGTGTCCTGACCGCAGGGGTAGGTCGTTTGGCTGGGCAGTTTATGAGCTACCCTTACTTCATGACGTCGCTGTTGGCACGGAACATGTACACGGCGATTAAGGTTGGCGAATTGGAACCCGGCGAGCGGCTGGCTGCCATCGAGGTTGCGACCGGTGCACTTTTCAATATCGGCCTCTATGCGGGTATCACCGGAGTGCCGCTGTACGGCTTCTTTACCACCCTCGCTAGCTTGCTAATGTGGGCGTTTGGCGATGACGATGAGGAAGAAGGCGGTCTAAGCTACCTCGACGAAGACGGCAACATCAAGGCTACCTATAATATTGATTGGTGGGTCCGGAACGTCTGGATACCTAAGACTTTTGGGCCGGATGGCACGGTTGCTAACCTCTTCGGACTCGATGACGACACGGCTGAACTAGTGGCGCGCTCGGTCGAGAAAGGGCCGATCTCAGCCATCACTGACATTGACCTATCCAACTCGATAGCGCTGGACTTTATGTTCTTCCTACCAAGGGAGTCCCGTGCTGATACGCCGGAAGGCAAAGTGGTGGACTACACGTTCAGTATTATGACCGGCGCGGCTGGCAATATGGTCATGGACTACATCAAGGCTGGTAAGGACCTGATGAATGGCTACACCAACCGTGCTTTGGAGCGACTACCAAAGCTGTTTGGTAACATCGCCAAGGCTAACCGCTTTGCTACCGAAGGGCAGACAAACTACAACCGTGAACTGGTCGGCATGGATGTGGACTTCTGGAGCAGCGACAAGGCTATCCTGCAAGCCCTTAGTTTTGCTTCGACCGAAGCCGACCAGAAGCAGCAGCAGAACTACGAAGCCAAGTCTATCAAGGTTAAGGTCGGGAAGGCCCGTGCGGACTTCTTGGATAAGCTACGCAAGACTGCGCTCGACCGCTACCAGTACGGTAGTAACCCAGAGACGGATGCTGCGCAGCAGCAGATTGTAAAGGATTGGGTCACGTTCAACCAGACCTACCCGACGGATGTGATTGGGATAGACTCGTTCTACGAGGTGCAAAACAACGCGGTTAGTAATGCTGCCGAAAGTTATGGCACCCGTGGATTGCCACTGGACGAGAAGACCCCCTACCTACGCGACCTCTATCTGCGTCGCCTCGAATCAGAGAAGAAATAAAAAAGCCCCCCAGTTGGTGCAAACTGGGGGGCTAATGATACCAGAGGGGTACCGAGGAAGGAGCAACTTCCTAGCACAGCGTCATACTCACTGACGCCAGATACGTAAACCCCTAATACCGTCGCAAATCACGACTTTCATCAAAATCTTTATCCGTAGGCGTTTACAGACCTCCGTTATGCTCTGCTTGGCCCCCACAATGTCGAGGCAAGGAAAGAACATTGACCTACCCTTCCTGAAGGTACGCCAGTCGATGTCGTAGTCAATCTCCCCCACTCTCACCGGTCTGCTCCGCTTCGTCGGTCTGCTCCGTAGTGTCGATACCTATAATGTTATCTAAGTTGAGGAAGCCACCCACAGCCGTATCGAAGACCAACGAGTAAACCCCCGGCGTGATAACCTTCATGCCCTTCGATAGCCGCTTCACCTCTGGCTTGAGGTAGATGCCCTGCTTCTTAAGCTGGGCTAGGGTTTCCTTATAGTTGATCTGAGAGTCAACGCAGTCATTCTTAAAATGCTTAGCATTAATGTACATGCGGTTGGTGTCTGGCTCGTAGCGTACCAGCAGTTCTCCTTTAGGCTCAAGCTGCGGCAGCATGGGCATCTGGCTGCGCCGGTCTACCTTATCGTTCACGACAAGGATGTTCTGCATGTGGCGGTTAAGGTAGTCGCCAATGATGGTCACAAGGTCGGTAGCTGGCGGCTGCACATCCTCACGCAAGGTATTCAGCATCTGGGTAGCCCACTTGTAGATGCGCTTCATATCCCAGTTTATCAGGCCAAGTTCCTTAGCAATCAAACCACCAGTGATATTAGCGGCAATAACTGCGGACCAGAAGCGTTCACGCTGCGTCAGCTTGAGTTCGCGGTCCAGTTTGGCTTGGATGTGTTTGAACGTATCAACCACTTCCTTTTTCTTTTTAACTAGGTAGGTGGCATAGATCACCCCCGCATGGCCGTAGTTGCCGAACAACTGGTGGTCAAACATCTGCTTTGCATACGCCACCTCCACGGCATCGGAGTAGTCGATCTTATACTCCATCATGCGCATCATCTCGCCATCGGGCGTAGCCTTTGCCTTAACCAGCTTTTCATAGAAGGATGCGTTCGAGGAGCAGAGGCTGATTGTCTGCCACCGTGTGTTGTTGACACGCAGCTTGTTGCCGCTGGCTTCCATGCGCTCCTTACCCTTACCGTTCGCCATCGCGTAAGCAAAGTCGGAGAAAGGCACCGGCAACATGTTAGTCACTTCATCCACCGTGTAGGGTAGGTTGTTATACACACCGAGGCGCATGATGCTGGCGTTCACTGTGTCTTGCGGGGTCGTGCAGAGGTGCTTCGGGTGGCCCCAGACGCTGTTGCACATATGGAGGATGGTAGTCTTACCCGTGCCGGAGTGTTGGTGGATGACGTTTATGATGGCCCCACTCTGGTTGGAGAAGCGCAGAAGCGGCGCACCAAAGGTAGTAAGCGCAGCAAACGCATTGCCTTCAAGCCCTTCACGCCCGTAGATGTTAAACACTTCCTTCCACTTCTCCAGCGTACCCACAGCGCCCATGTGTGTGGCAATCTGTTCAGTGGTTGATGAAGGAGGGCTATAGAATACGCCCTCTGCGGTGACTTCCTTATCACCTACGATAAACTTGCTGTCATTGTCAGCCCAACCAAATTGAAGTCTCATAAGTTCTGCCCTTTTTCCGTATTGAAATGTGTCGATTGCCGAGATTAAGTATTCACAGATGAGGTCAAAACGTTTTGAGCCTACCATCACGCCTTCACCTGACAGGATTTTGCGTAGCTCTGCTTTGTCTGTGACCTTGTTGTTAGGGATGATGAACTCTTTCACACCATCACTAGGAGTATGCAGCCGGATGACTGCTACATCGCGCTGCACGGGGTCGTGCATACGCTTCACTACATAGAGGTCGTGTTGATATACAAAGACAGGATCGCCTTCGTCTTTAAATGGTTCCCGCCATATACCGCCTTCCTTGCCACGATAGAACGGCTTGGGGTACTCTGGGATGGTGACCACCTCCATTTCGCCTGTGCGCTCGTTGAGCAACTCCATCGTACGGTCTGCAACCGTAGCCTTAGGAACTGTCATGCCTAAACTTATCGGGTTCTTGATCTTCCCGAAGTGCGGGCACCCAGCGCAGCCACCGGGGTTGTTCCGTTCGAAAGTGGCGCAGTTGTGCGGCTGCTCGATGTGAGCAATCTTTTGCACCGTCTTGCCGGGGTCGTAGTCAGGATGCTGGTCCGACAGTAGGTGGATGGACTTGTCGGCGTCGTCGCAAAACTTTGCCACTGAGAGAGCGTCGAACCACCGAGGCTCCGAGATAGTGGTCTGGTTCTGGTAGCAGTCGAGAAGCTGTTGGCACCCATCACCCTTGGCACTGCGCGTCATGATCCGTCTGAAGCTTTTGCCGATGCTATCCTGCAACGATTTGCCCAGAGCAGTGAGAGGACGCTTCGCTGGTAGTGGCTCCGTTGAGGGCATCTTGACGCCCAGTAAGGTCACGAACACCTCGAAGTTAATCGGCTTACCCTCATGGATTACCGATACTTCAATAGCTGGGTCGTCTTTATAGTTATAGGTGCTAGGGATGCGTAGTACCCGTGACACCTCAAAAACCGCAGGGTCAACGTGAAGGTCGTGGGTTATGCAGAGTTCACGCAGCCGCGCAGCGACAGGCTCCCACTGCTCACGAGTTACTTCTTCGGTCAGCGGCCAGTATACGTGTAACCCGCGCCCTGAATTAACGAGGATAGGTTTGGGTAGGCCGATAGTGCGGCAGAACTTCTGCAACGCGGCTAAGGCTGTAGGCTGGTCTATGTAACCATCCGGCCTTTGAGTTTTTTGGTTTACTACTGCCTTGGTAGGCCCGCAGTCGATATCCAGCCAGAAAGACTTTATGGCTTTGACGTTGCTCTTTTTTCGGCCTGATCCATCAGTGTACTTTGCCACACCGAAGAAAACATTCCGCTTCTGTTGCACCATTAAAGCGGCGATTTCGTCTACTTCCTCACGGGTCTCCACGAGGTACTGTTTGGTGTTATCGACTCCCTTGATACCAAGCACGGCAAACCATCCGGAGGATGGCTGCACAGCGTTCAAGAGGTCAAATTGTGTCATGTGTGCCAGTCAGCGAAAGCTACCCTCCGCATATGCTTCTGATACCAGTAGGCATTTGCCCTAGTCGAATTGGGTTATGTAAGACTCGATTAAGGTGGCCAACGCTGGCTGCGGGTTAGTTGCTCCCGCGAACCAGTTGTATACCGTTTGACGAGTAACCCCCATCCTCTTTGCTACTACCGTAACCGGAACATCATGTTTGATGCACACTTTCCCGAGGCGGACACCCAGTGATTTACTGGGTGCCCTCCGGTTTAGATCACGTAGTCGAAGGCTGTAGCCCTGCGACATATTTAGTCCTCATCTTCCGCGCCATCGCCCCAAGCGTTTACGATGGACGCAAGGTCACCATTTGCAGCAGGGGCTTCTTCAACCGTAGATGCTTTGGCGCGGCGCTTCACTGGTGCGGCGGGTGCTTCATCTTCGTCGTCATCTTCCGGCTCTTCGGAGCGAGTGACAACAGGAGCGGGAGCAGGCTTAGAAGCTTCCTGCTTAGGAAGAGCCTTAACACCGTCAGTGGCAGCAACAGTTAGCTGCACATACTTCTTGGTTTCGGGGTCAGCCTGTGCCTCAACGACCAGCGCATACTCGGCATCGCTGATACCGCGCAGTGGTGTGAACAGCAGTTCCATGCTGTCAGCATTCAAGTCGTAGCTGATGTTGGTCACAACCGTGTCAGGGCTTTCGCCGTTACCCAGAAGGTACTTAACGTAGCTCTCGAACGGATGCACATTGCCGTTGCCCTTACCAAAGAGCGACTTGGCGGGCACGTTGAACTGGTAGACTTCCCCAGTAGGATCGCCCTCGACCAAAATAGCAAGGCGGCGCTGGAAGCGGCAAGCACGACCACCGTTGTCACCGGAACCCTTTACGTTCTGTGGGCAGTCGGCGCAGTTGGAATGCTGCTTGTTAGAGGCAGATGCCTCCGGCTTATCACCAAGGTTTGACCAGCAGTCAGGCAGCGTAGCCTTAGCATTAGGGTCATACTTGCCAGCGTAGAAGGTGCGGCTAACCTTGGGCAGTGCGTCAACGATGATAGAATTGAACTCGCCACGGATAGCGTTGCCCATCTGCTCACCGTTAATCATGCGCTTGAAAGTGCCGTTGGTGTTGGTGGCGATGCGGCGCATACTGTTGGTGGCCGCAAGGGTCTTAGCGAGGCCAGTTAACTCCCGCTTGCCGGAAGTTGAGACTGCACCGGACTGTTTGAAAATAGAAAGATTGCTCATAATTTCCTCTTACTTGTTGGTTGGTTTGCGAACTTGGACAACATATTTGCGGTCACACTGCAACCCAGCCGGGAAGGCTTCGGGGTTTTCTTGCAGGAACTGTTTCATGTTGCCATTGTGGATGCGCTGCTCCAAGAGTTGCGGCACATCGTTTTCCTTAATGAAGCGATACATCGTCTCCCAGTCGCTCGTCCAGTAGCGTGAGTTAATACGCCGACTGATTGTACCACTGGGGGTCTTGATGCTGTCGGCGTTCTGCTCGTTGCAGATTTCCAGCAGCTTGTTACTCACTATATCAAGTTGGTCCTTAAGGGCAGCTATAGCTTCCTTGTGCTGCTCTTCCTTCTCGTCGATAACAGCCCGGATTTTACGGTAAACTGCCACCATATCGCTAATGGGTAATTCGGTTTCGATCATAATTGCTCCTTCGCCCTGAGGCCCGACCAGCATATCTTAACATTTTACAGTGTCAAGGGGTATCTGTGGCGATTTGCCTATAGAGGTCGATAATTTTTTCGTGGTTCGTGATGTTGTGTTGCAGCATGTGGTACAGCCTAGCCTCTACGTCACTACCCCGAATATGAACGACGGTCATGTTGCTCTTTTGCCCCGGACGGTTGATGCGGGCGTTGGCTTGGAGGTAGGTTTCCACGCTCGTTACAGGTGCGTACCATATAACAGTGTTAGCTGCCGTGAGCGTCAACCCGTGCGATGCAGCCTGTGGCTGGATGATAAGCACATGGGGGTCTTTGCGGGTCTGGAACTCCTGCACGATCTCACTGCGGCGGTTCACTGGCACCTTGCCGTTGATGACATCACACGAGATTCCTTCCTTTTCTAACCTCTCACGTAGTAGCTGGATGGTATGTGTGAAGGGCACGAAGACTAGCACTTTTTGACTAGCTTCTTCAATGACTTCCAAGACAGCCGTCAAGCGGTTGCTGACATCGAACTCGATAACCTCACCAGTGTCCGTGTAGACCGCACCACCGCTGATTTGCAGTAGCTTATTGATCTTGGTGGCGGCGTTGATCGCGCTAACTTCTTCACCCGCTGCCTCAAAGAGCATCTCGTCCTTGAGCATCTTGTAGTAGGACATCTGCATCTTGGTGAGGGGAGCTTCGCGCTCCATGTAAGTAACATCGGGCAGGTCGAGACAGTCTTTCCTCTCGAACCGAATGGCAGGTTGTAACACCTTATGCACGATGCCCTCTGCCTGTGGTTTGGCTACCCACTTGAACTGCGTTGCCTTGTACATGACTTGATCTCGGAACGAGCCGTAGTACTTGGGGCAGTTATCGGGGTTGACTAGCTTAGCCAGCCCGTAGGCGTCCAGTGGCGATTGTGCTGCTGGCGTACCAGTAAGCATCCAAAGACGCGGTTTGATCGTGTTCATGATGCGGCTAAGCACCTTCCAACGGTTGGTCTGCGCATTCTTGTAGGCGCTGGCCTCGTCCACCACGATAAGGTCGAAGCCACCGTTGATGATGGCGTCTTCTACCACGGCTAACCCGTCAAAGTTAAGGATGACGAACTCGTTGCCAGCCTTGATGATCTTCTCACGCTGCTTGGCCGCACCATGCGCAACGGAGCAAGAGCGGTGCATCGCAAAGGTAAACAAGTCCTGCTGCCATGCAGCTTTCATGATGGATAGCGGACACAGCACGAGGATGCGCCTGATCTCACCCAGCTTAATCAGATAGTCCGCAGCCCAGATAACCGAAGCGGTCTTACCTGTACCCTGCTCGTTGAAGCAGAACGCCTTATCGTTGAGGGTGAGGAAGGATGCAGTGGTCTTTTGGTGGTCAAACGGCTTGTGTTTACCGGGCCACTTATAGTTTTTCTGGATCGGTGATGGTGGGTTTTCTATGCCGAGCTTCATGAGCGCCTTAGTTTCCTTAAGGCCCCATCTCACTGCTACTTCGTACGTATCCCCATCCTGCCTATATACCGCGCTCTTCTTAATATTGTCGGTAATGGTCTTGGGTTCGGTAGTCTTGACGAGTAGCACCTTATCGTCAACGATTTGCATTATTTCTTCCGTTCTCGTTTGCTGGTTTCATCCACTAAATTATGTTTGCTATCACGTTTGAACGAGCGGTTCTTAGCAGCGCTCTCGACGCGCACACCTTGCTTGTTGCTACCACCCTTATCGAAAGCCACCTTGTGGGCTACGTCTTTGCCGTCACCCTTGCTAACCTTGCCCTCTTTCATGAGTTTGGCGCGGGCGGCGTTACGCGCAGCACGGTTCTTTTTCTGCTCCGGACTAGCTTCGTATTTGGCAGCAGTGTTGTACTTGCGGTCTTTAGGGTCTTTGTACGGCATCACCACTTCCTCGGCGGTTTATAGTGCTCGCATACTAGCACGGGACACCATCCACACAAAGGCCCAGACTTGGGGTTCCATACGCCGCTATCTACCGCGCTCTCTAAGGCATCCAGCTGCGAGTCAAACACAGAGAAATAGCCATCCAACCCCTCTCGCTTGTGAATCTTCTTAGGGAACTCCTGACTAACCACGAAAGCTAGCCCTGACTTGATCTTCATCACCTCGGGGTAGTGGACGAATACCGCAGCAGCCATAAGGTCAAGCTGCTTCATGTCGGCGTACTTGGCGTTCTTACCAGTCTTGTAGTCCACCATGTGGGCAGTCTCACCGTTCACGATCAGCAAATCGACGATACCCCGCCACCACACCTGCTTACCAAAGAAGCCGCAAGGCTCGTAGCCAGTACCCGTCTTCTCGACACCCAGCTTCAACTCAGTGTGCTTCTCGCCGGGAAACTTGGCTAGCACTTCCACTACGCTAGCATACTGTGTAAACTTAGGCGGGATCGGTGTGCCGTTCTTGATAAACAACTCGGCAGCTTCGTGGAAGTCGGTTCCGTAGATAGCCGCCTCGCCGGGGCTATCCTTAACATCCTTGGCGATCTTCAGATGGTAGTACTTCTTAGGGCACTGATCGAAGGTCTTGATGCTTGAGTAGGACCAAGCTGTCATGGGGGGTTATCTTTCTCGTCGTCCGGCTTACCATAGTGGAAGCCATCCTCGTCCTGCCACCCTAGCGGGGCCAGTGCACAAAGCAACCAAGTTGCGATACCACATACGCCCATAAGGATCATCGCTATGGTTATCATCACGTTACCTCCAGTGCTGCTAGTCGCTTTCGCATTCCCAGACCGTTGTCGCGGTCCGAATGTCTGTCGGCCAGCCGGTGTCCTGCGTGAAGCTGCGCTCTTGGAACAGGAGCATATTGGTTGGCCTAATAAGCAGCCTGTCGCCCCTCGTCTGCATGAACGCAAACTCCTTACTCTGGCTAGGTGACATGCTGAAGCCGTCGCTGTGCGGGCAGGCCCAAAACAGGCACGTCGCCTTATCCTCGGTGCCGTCGTAGCGCGCGTCCAGCCCGGACAAATACGGGTATGAAATGGTATCGAACTGGGTTCCGAAACAATCCCAGACTTGCGCTTGCTTGAGCGTCCAACCTTCCTGCGGTGTGGTGCTAAAGGCTAGGGCGTGAGGTGGCAGGTTACGATACACCGCGCCGCACTCCAGCATTACGTGGCATCCAAAAGCTCGGTTTTCCTCAGACCTTATGGCGAACCACACGGCGGGTTCAAAGCGTTGCTTGCCGCCCCGAAAGAACGCGCTGTCCACATATACGTAGAGGTGGTGCGGTAAGTTGCGGCTGCTCATTGCTTGTCTCCTAATGCTTGACGCAGTTCTTGCACCTCTTCACGCAGCCGCTCGTTCTCGGCTTCCAGTGCTTTGACCCTCTCGGTCAGCAGTTCTTCGGGGTATTTCATCTCATAATTCCCTTCGCGTCGTGCTGGGGTTGTCCTGTCACGGGAAATTACCCCCCACTGGGTTGGGTAGACCGAGAGGTGCAGCGGTGCCTACGGTCGCGCCCACGGGAACAGCGTCACCGGTCCACGGCGACTCATTCATCGGGCCTTTGCAGTCGGCCAGCCGCACACCATTGACTTTGCGAGGGCGCACAACGCACGGGAAGCTCCACATGTTGCTCATGCCGCCTCCCGGTGCTGCGGTAGTGGTAAAGGTCCGCTTGACGGATGGCAGCACGGCCCAGTTGGGTAGCTGCGGATAGCTTTGCGCGTTTGAGAACAGCGACCAGACAGTCTTAGGTGTGCCATCAGGGCTACTGCACGATCCGCGCATCAAGTTAAGGTCTGCTATGCTAGGCCCACGCAGCACTGGGCAAACGGATACGCCCGCCTGAAACTCTTTGCCGTTAACCTTGACGGTTTCGCCGGGGATGGCGACTGTCGGGCTGCTGGCGCACAGTGCGTAGGGTTGGTGGCAGATAGCCAGCGCGGGGCTGGCGATGGCCGGTGTCGAGGTCGATGCAGCCATGATGGCTGCTAAGGTTAGGTATCTCATGCTGCTAATCCTCTCGCGTTGCATACTTGCCGCATCATTAGTGGCGTGAAGCCCCAGATACGCATGGCTTGGCTGTAATCCTGCGTGGCGCGTTTGATGTCGCTGTCTACTACTGCTAGCTGGCTAGCCAGCTTGTCACGCTTGACGAATAGTGCGGCGGCGCGCTTGGCCGCATCGGTTGCGGGGTCAGTCATTGTCTGCTCCTTCGATTGTTTCTGGTTACGCTAGCCGGTCCATATACCACTTGGCTTTGGCAAGGTCTTGCGCGGGGTTACCCTTCAGGTCCGCACGGGTTAGGTACTTGATGACGCTACCCTTCAGGTACCCGGCGAACTCTTCGTCGGTGAGCTTGGCCTTGATGAAGTCGATAGTCTCGATACCGCCGTATGTGTAGTGCGCGGGGCTATTCACGAGGTCTGGTGCTAACTCCACTAGCTCCAGTACACCTCCCGCTTCCTTAAGCTGCTTCTTAGCTAGGTATATGTAGCTGTCGCTAACCAGTATACGCGATTTGATCTGCTTTACAGTCTGCCCACCTTTAAGCATGTCCAAGACAGCTTCAATTTTAGTTTTGTACTTGGCTGGGTAGTATTGAACTGCTTGTTCTTTATTAGTCATTTCAATTGCTCCTTACTTGAGGTTACCGCCCGATTTTAGGATGTCGCCGCCATAGACGTAGGTTCCTACGTGCTCTAGCTTGATGAACGGATGGGCGTAGATTTTACCGCCATGCTTCCTGAATAGCTCGCAGAAGTGGTAGTCTTCTGACAAGAGCGCGCCGGTATGGTCGATACTGGTAGCAAAGAACTCATACGTCAGCGGCTTAACGTACTCGTCAGTCTCTGGGTCTTTGAACGATGCAGTTCGGTACGTAGGTACATGAGGCATCAGATGCTCGAACACTGCCCGCTTGATGAGCATGAAGCCCGTGCCGCCATGCCGCACCTCGAAGATACCCTTCTCGTTGGTAGTAGCATCGTCTGTTCCTACCATGTTGAGGACGAATGCCCCGGCGTAATCTTGCAAGTCTGTTTGGCTCGTCTGGGCAGCGCGCTTCACGCTATCCCAGTTCACTTCCTTCTTGGGGTAGATACCGCAGACGATATCTTCGTCTGCTAACATCAGTTGGGCAACAGCCTCACCGTCAAAGCTAATGTCAGCGTCAATGAACATCAGGTAGTCGTGGTTGTTCTCTAGGAATACGCGGGCTAGCTCGTTGCGGGCACGAGTAATGAGGCTCTCGTTCATGAGGTGGCCCCAGAATACCGGGACTCCAATCTCTCGCATCTTCTGCATAGTCGTGAGTAACCCCATCACATAGTGCCCGGTACACATACCGCCGTACATCGGGGTAGCCACCATCAGGGTTGGCTTCTTCGGCTCCACGGGTTTTACTTTAATCGTGTCGGTCATTTGCTTGGTCCTTGGTTTCGTACCGAATGTTGATCTCTGCAAACGGGCTACCACCTGCCTTAAAGGGTACTACATCCAGTAGATGCTGGTATGCTCGTACCGCAGCGTTCATAGCTATAAGGGCTTCGTGCATGGCTTTTTGCCATACTTCCGGTTTCTCTTCAGTCATTCCACTTGCTCCTTCTCTCTGTGGCCTAGGTCTACGTGCATATTGACTAGCTTATCCACAACTCGCTTAAACGAGTCGTCTTTCTTCATCATTCTGTCCGCACGGATGAGGCCGTGTATTACAGTGCTGTGGTCCCGGCGCATGATCCTGCCAACCTGCGTCTTGCTGGCACCCCGTAGATAGAACGCCATGTATAAGCCGAACCGTGCGCGGCATACGAAAGCAGTCCGGTTGTCTGCATAGATAACGTCGGGATGGATTTTAAACATCTCCGACCCGGCTAGAACGAGATCGCTTGTAAGCACTATGCTAACCTCTCTTCCTGATAACCATTTGGTAGCCAACGTGCACGATCTCGACCTCCTCTGCGAAGATGTTTACGAAGGCGTCGATAGCCAGCTTGGGCCTGTGCAGGATATCGCGGGTGCTGGGCATCCAGTTGTAATCGTCAAACACCATAAACCCCTTGGGCTTGAGCAACGGCCAAGCCATGCAAGCGTCAGTCAGTACGTCCTTGGCGATGTGGCTCCCGTCGATATAGATGAAAGAATAGTAGGGTTGGTCCTCGTCGCTATCCACGCCGGTAAGTAAGCACGAAAGACCATATACAGAGCTACCCTTTTGCCACTCTACCACTCTATCGGGAAACTTATCTACGACCACTCCAATGTTGTGGCTAAACCGTTTCTCGACCGCAGCCATGTCCTCCTCGGTATGCTCTTCGCCACCTTCCCATGTGTCAATGCAGTAGATATCATCGCTGCAGCGGGTTCCATCGTTACTCTGCATCATGTTTTCAACGATCCAGACGGTGCTGCGACCTTCAAAGGAACCTATCTCAAGGAAGCAACGTCCTTCCCCCGCATCGCGCTCTGGCAGCATAGGGATAAGCTGCGTCCAGACTTCTGGCGACCAGTGGAACCAGTCTTTGGTGAATTGGTATTCGCTCATTTTAGAGTTCCTTTCAAAGTTCCCGGTATTCCGCCGTTGTATAGCTGTTCCTGTCGCAGTTGCTGCTGCCTCAACTGCTGCGCTTGTGTCTGTGCTTGTTGCAACTGTTGCTGCTTCCACTGGTCGTACTGCTGCTGCTGCTGAGCTGGGTTCGGATAAGATAGGTACGGCACATTCGCAGCTTTAGCTTCTTCCATCTCCGCACGGCGGCGTTCAGGGCCGGTGAGTAGCTCGTCCATCACATGCTCGTGGATTTCGGCTAGCCGAATGTCGCGCATCGCTGCGTTGACTGCTGCCTTGTCGGTCTCGTTTCCGAAAATATCTATGCTGGTTAGGTGATCTTCCCATCGGTTATGGAACGGCTCTTTCCCAACCCTAAACTCTTCAGGGTGGCTGCCCATCCGTGCTAGTAGCAGCCGCACGACTGCATGGGGTTCATCCTCCATAACTTGCTCCTATACTAACGGGGTTATGACGTCGGCCAGATTGTTATAGTGTGTGGCTAACTTCCTATGTGTGGCTGCAATCTGATTAATAGTTGCTCGTATCTCTTTGAGTGCCTTATACTCCGCCATCTGCTCTTCTATGACAGGGCTATCGGGGTTCTCGACCGCCCACACAATATTCTCCCACTCGACCAAAGATTTGCGCCCAAGATTGGGGACGCGCAGCAACTCGTGGCTAGGTACATCTATAAAATCTCCGACCGTTGCGGGCCTTTTTGGGTTTCGGGGGCGGTCCCAGTCGTTTATTAAGCTATATTTTAGGCGTACACTTATCTCCAAGTCGGAGATTAACGTGTCCCGTGTTATCTTCTTAACCTCCATAACTTGCTCCTATCTTGCTCTCACAGTTTAGTGGTAGGCCAGTGGCCCACTTAGGTTGAATACGCATACATTGCTCGACGAACGCTCGTGCCTCTGGTGCTTGCTCCGTAGGCGCAATGATACCCACGGCATCGTGCACGGTCATCGCTACCTTCTGGCTACGGGCAATCATCAACATCTGCTCACCAATAATGATGCGGGCTAAGGCTTGGCACACGTTCTCAATCAGCTTCCCGCCATATAGCCGGTTCGGGATGGTGGCACGGCCACGCCTCTGATCGTAGAGAAACTCTGGTCTGCCTTTGGTGCCTGTTGTTAGGCGCAGATTGGGGTACTTTAGGTATAGCCCGTTAGGTAGACGTATCCCAAGGGCGTTAACCAAGACTACCCCGTCCTTACCGAGCGGCGAAGTTGAACCGCCAAGGATAGCGGCGATAGCGGCTTGCCCCTGCTGCCAAAGCACGGGGATTTGAGGGTACGTATCACGATATACTTGGATGATATACTGGCACTCGCCTAGCCCCATCTCGACACCGAATGCCTTTAGCTGCGCCTTGAACTTGTCTGGCCCCATACCGTAACCCGCACCAAGGATGGTGGTTTTCCCTACGAAGCGTTCGGCATCTACTACATCCTCCATCGGCTTATCGTAGATGGCAGACGCCATCATCTTATAAACGTCCTCACCGCGAGTGAAGGCATCCACGAGGTCGTTCTGCCCCGCCAGCCAAGCCAAGGTCCGCGCTTCGATCTGGCTGCTGTCGCAGTCGATAAACGTATAGCCCTCAGGCGGCAGCACAGCCTTCTTGAGTGGCGACTTGCGCGGCAAGTTCTGCATGTTCACCTTGTCATCGCCACCCCAGCGCCCAGTGTGCGCAGCGTAGTAGCGTAAGGGTATTGGTAGTGTGCCTCGATCCGCAATGTCGATAAACCGCTGCGTCCTTGTTTCCTCAAGGGTGCTTTTTACTCCTAGTCGCGCAGCGACAATGGCTTGCACCATAGGGTCGTCATGCTCCAAGAGTGCCTTGAACCCTTCATCCGTCTTAGCGAAGGCGTAAGTCTCCTTGCCCGTTGTAGGGCTGATCTTGGTTGGCACCTCAACACCACGAAACTCAAGCAGTGAGGCCAGCTTGGGGTTACTCATCAGGTCAGACCTGTCATAGTTGAGCTTGCTCATAAGCTCCGCCTTGTTGGCCTGTACGCGAATGAGGTGGTCCTCAAGGATGCTCTTATCCAAACGTAACACTGGCTCTGTGAACATGCGTATCGTCAGGTCCACTAGCCGCTGCTCAAGCGCGGGGAACTTAGGTGCCATGCACTCGAATAGCTTAAGCGTCAGGTCGCAGTCGTTACAACAATACCCGCCATAACGAGCCAATTCCTCAGGGGTAAAATCTATCCTCCGCTTACCCAGTGCGTTAAGCACCTCGTTACCCTTCTCACCGACAGCGTAGAACTCGGCCAGCGCCTTCAAGCTAACCCC
>Ga0181348_1000518_pt1 | contig 16752 bp, 23 predicted proteins | sample Su13VDMM110DN_FD_130092 | JGI IMG/M metagenome (GOLD analysis project Ga0181348, IMG submission 130092) | Freshwater viral communities from Lake Michigan, USA - Su13.VD.MM110.D.N | ecosystem: Environmental > Aquatic > Freshwater > Lake | place: USA: Michigan | collected 2013-07-16
TCTGGCATCGTCTAAGCGCTCTTGTGCGGAACGAATCTTGTCCAAACCGGCAGCAAACTGCGCGGTGCCAACCTGCGCACCCTTGCCAATAGCCGTAGCCAATCCGCCCGGAGTGGACATGATAGCCAGACCCGCGTTCAAAAACGCCAAACCTGTGTTGGTGTCTTTCTGCTTGCCAATGTCCAATTCGCGGTCAGACAGGCGTTTCTCCCGCCCCTTGTACGCGTCGTCAAATTTGGCTTGATCGCGCAAAAGTGCTGCTTTGTTTTCTTCGGCAGCAGCCCGTTCTTTCGTTTCCAAGGCGCCCAGCCTTGCTTCGGCAGGGTCCTTGAAATCCTGCTTTTTAAGGATTTCCGAATACGTTGTGGCAAGATCGCCAAGCCCCGCTTGAGCGGCGGGAGCAACAGGAGCAACGGGGGGCTTATTGCTGGCAGCAGGAGCCGGACGAGGACCCGCAGCAGGGGGAGGTTTAACACTAGAAGCCGGAGGTGCAGTCGGGGGGTATCGGCTCTCAACGGTTGGGGCACCCGGCGCGGCAACTACAGGGGGTACTACTGCGGAAGCTACTGCCGGTAGTGTTGAAAATTGTTTGGTTGCGCCGACGTCCTGCGGCCCCCTTGCCGCTTGGGTAACGCCCGTACCAGCTAGTCCGGTTGCATACGCCGTTTCCGCAGCCGTAACAGCTTGACTAGCCTCATTAAATGCGTTTTGTGCCGCCATAAACCCCTGCGGGTCATCCCTACGCTGGCGAAGCCCGTATGTGTACAGTGTTTGCTGCGCGGCATCTCGCCTAGCGCGAGCGGCATCAACCGCACCACCACCATCAAACCGCTGCACATCACCGCCGCCACCAAACGCCACGATGCCGCCACCGGCCATGCCCTGCATGTTGGGAGCTGGGAGAGCGCCGATACCCACATCTTCTGGCATGGGCTGAGGAGCCGGTGCCGCCATACCGGCAATACCCTGATCGACCACTTTGGGCTGCGGTGCCATACCTTGCTGGCCCTGCGCGGCATCGCGCATTTGCTTGCGGCGGTTGGACTCGGACAGCGCCAGCGACACCGTGTACGGGTCGTTCTTGTGCATCATGGCGTACTGCTGCAACGCTTGGTCTGGCATCCGGGCCAGTTGCGAAGTAATCTGATTGACGTTAATCATGGTTTACCCTTACGCCATTCTTGAGATTGCCAACTCAGCCAGACCAGCAGGTCGTTGTGTTACTGCGCCGCCTTTAGCAAACAGCCCGAGTTTAGACGCACCGAGCGCTGCCGTACCCAGACCCGCTGCGGTGGACAAGGCCGATGGTGGGGCCTGATAAATCTGCGATGACGACTGCGACAGGGGCAGGCCGCGCAGCATGTCGGACATGAAGCCCAACTGCTTGTACGGGTAGTTCTGCTGGTTCAGGAAGTCCTGATACTGCTGCGACAAGATATTTTGCTCTTGCTGCTGTTGCTGCGTGCCGTAAGACTGCTGGAGCTTGTTGATGTCCATGCCTTGAGCAAACTGCTGACCGCCGAGCTGGCCCATCTGACCCGCGCCCTGCAATGCCGTCTGGAGACCCTGAAGGCCAAGACCCGCGCCGTATTGTTTGGACTGCTCTCCGAGCTGCTGCGCCTGCAAGCGGCGGGCTTGGTCGGCATTGAACTGGGCTTGCGCCTGCTGATACGCGGACTGCAAACCTTGCGCTTGGATGTCGCCCTTTTGCATGGCCAGATTTCGAGCAGCTTCGGCGTCCATAATGGCTTGGCGACCACCGCCAAACGCACCCGACCTAACGGCTTGAGCGCCCCGCTGCGTGCCTTGAATATCTGCTTGGCGTTGGGCTTCCCGCTGCTGGATGTCAACAACACTCTGCATGTACGGAGACATGTACTGCTGCGCGTCTTGCTGGCCGAACTGTCCGCCTTGGAATTGGGTTGGGCCGTAGTTCGTGCCCAGAGCGCCCAGCGTAGCTGCCCCTGCATACTGACCGCCGAGTCCAGACAGGCCAGAAGTCTGCATGCCTTGAGCGCCTTGGAACGCCTGCTGCTGCATTGGGGTAAACCCTGCAATACGGTTGGCATCGTAGGTCTGGTACGGGGTTTCTGTTAGCGCCTCCGTCTTGCCCAACAAGCCCTCAACGTACGGCTTTGCGTAGTCGGGAATACTGGTCTGCGTAATGTTTGTTTGTGTCGGTTCGGCCATTTCGATTCCTCAAGTATTTATGCTGGCAGAAGTTTGGCTGCGCGAGCGTTCGTCGCTACTTTGTCTTTGCCGACTGTTTTCTTGCGGGCTTTCTGCACCCGGTCCATCATGGCGTACAACTGACGAGCGCCAGCTTCGGTGGAGCCGTTGCCCAGCTCAGACACGATCCGTGCGGGGACTACAAACTCACCATCGGCAAGACGGGCTTGCTGTTTCTGACCGATCATTGCCGGGATGCTGTCCGAGACGCCATCGCCGGGGCCACGCAGAAGTCTGCCGCCATCAGAGTAGCTGCCAAGATTGGACATGCCGCCTTGGGCCAGAGCGGATAAGCCGCCTTGAGCGTACTTGGGCGGGTAGTATTTGCCGTTAAGGTTCAGGCCCCCACGAGCTTCGCTTTCAGCACCCCCGCCCCCCGGGGTGTTACCGGTGTCAGAAACAGTTGAGCCATCAAAAGAACTTGAGTGACCCGACTGTGCCACACCACCTTCTGCGGGATTACCCACGCCAGATTCGTAACTTGTTTGGCCCATTGCAGGCATCCCCGCATAGGTGCCCATGTTATCTACAGGAACTCCGTAGTTAGGCTGGCTTCCGGGAGGAGAGAAGAAGTTTGCAATCGCGCCAGCTATAGGCGTGTCATAAAGACCGCGAGCCATTGTGGAGAAGGGGCTAAATACTGTTGGCAATACCTCTGTCAGAAAGTCGTTGAGCTTCTGATTACGCGCACTTTGCTCTTCAAAAGTTTCTTTAGCCACGTTGGGATTAACATAGTTGGTGGGATCACTACCCCCACTGTCTCCACTGGCCCCAGAGATACCGCCGGTAGGTGCAACCGTTGTGGCTCCTTGTCCGCCGGGTTTGGTGTAGAGCCCCGTTCTAGGATTGTATGTGTAGCCACCTACCGTGCCCGTAACAGCGCCGCCTTGGTCAAACTTATCCTGCCCCATGTACGCAGCCATGTCGTTACCGTTTGACATATCCTCAACAGGACCGCCCATTGCCATGTACTCTGGGCCGGGAGCCCGATAGGGGGTTTGTGCTGTATATTGATCGTTGAAATACTGCCGCTCTCTAGATGACAGCGGGTCGTTTGGCGTGCGGTCAAAAGCCCCGGGAACCTTAGTGCGGGCGTACGTGTAGGGGCGAATCAGGCCCGGATTGCTTGGGGTAGGTACGTTTTTGTCGTCCGAGCCAGAGAGCGCAGCAATTCCGAGTGCGCCGAGTGGCAACATGTTCTTTTTAAGAAACGCGCCGGGGGCGTTTTTAGCCACGTCAAAGCCAGCGCTAACCAAGTCCGTCTTATTGGCCAGCGCTTTTGCCACTGCCTGTTGTTGGGCTTGTTCATTCATGAACGCGGCGGCGTTCTGCTCACGTACGGCTTGCGCGGCCAACTCGGCGGGGCTAATTTGTGGCGTAACGGTGGCTACTGTTTTTGCTGCTTCGAGTGGGGAAGCTGCTGTATACCCGTATGCTTTAGCAATCTCACTTTCTGTACCGCCAAAAAGATTGGGGGCTACGTTTGCCGCAGAAACTGCACTAGTAGGCGCAGCAACCGCAGGCGCAACCGCTTGGGGAACAATTGATTCTGCGGCGACTTGTGGTGCGCCTGCCCCAGCAGCAGAAGACATCGCGCCCGTACCTGCATTGGCAAAACCTTCAGCCAACCCTGCCCCGCCGTACGCACCCAAACCGGCCATCAAGCCTTTTTCTAAATTGCCGGAAGTTAAACCCGCTATCCCGCCCACGGTTAAAGCCGTGCCCGCTGCCGAGCCTAAACCGAACATGCTTCCAACAGCCGTTCCAACTCCGGGAGCAAACGCATTAAGCGCAAAACCCGCCACCATTGGCAGGATGTTTTTCAGGAAGCCCGCTTCTGCCAGACCTGTTTCTGGGTTGACGGTCAGCGTGCCGCCGTGTTTGAGGGCAAGTGCTTGCAGACCCGCGACTTCTTCGGGGGCCATGTGGACCAGCATGGTGTCAGGCCCGCGACCTAGCGCAGCGAGTCCTTGTGCAGTTTGATTCATGGTTGCCTCTGAAATCGGGGGTGGGTCGAGTTTATCATAATGATGTCTTTATGCGGAGCATTTGACTCGTAGCCTGCACACCATCCTGCGTGTCCCTGTACACATCGCCAAGCCTTAAAGTGGCGAGGTCGGCTTCAGTCGGAAGTGTGTCAAGGTTTAAATTTAACGCGGACCCGGCTATGTCTCCGGGGTTATCCAACTGGTTGAAATACAGGCGTATGGAGCTAAGCAACACCTCCATATACTGCTGGTTGTATTCAGCCGGAGGACTTACTAAGCGCGGCGCACGGACTAGAGGGTTGCTCATGGCTTACCTCCGTCCATCTGGGCGTATGTCAAGGGAAGGCACACCTAGCTGCCATTGCACCCCAAGGGTGTTTGAGCTAATTCTGAACGCCATCTGACGCCCACGGACCCGCACATACACAATCTCGGTGAACTGCTGCACCTCGTAATTTCGGGTGGACGTGTAATTCTGCGTACTGGTGACCGTAGGGGTTGCCGCTGAACTGTAGTTTGAACCGGGGTTCTGCCGAGGCCGCAGCGTCAGCGTGACCGCCGGGTTATTCACTGTGGAGCCGTTGAACGTAACGTCCGGGATCATCCGGTAACCAAAGCCGTAGTTGTGCCCGTCCCCGATATTGATGTCGGCAGATTGGCAGAAAGCGTCAATGGCTATTGGCGGGTTGGTCGCGCCGTCGTCTACACCGCTCTCGTGATATATAAGTTTCCCGTTATACCCTGTAGCCATTGGCGAAGCTCGCAGCGGCGAGTCCAGCCAAGCAGTTCTTGCAAGGGTGCCGTAAGACCAGATTTTCTCCAAGTGGTTGTATATAACGTATCGGTCAACATCCGTTGAATCGGCAGAGCAGTAAAACCACCAAATCTCGTTGTATCCCTCGTTGGTACCTGAGAAGAACTGAAATGACTGGGACAGATTGATGTCGTTGAAAACATACTGCCGCAGAGGACAGTACAAAGTTTCTACCCGTCCGGAATACATGTAGAACTTGTCCACGCCCATCCAGTAGGCGATGTTGTTGGCTGTAGATGTTGCGTTGGGGCCAACGATAGACAAGTTGTCGGCAAGAAGCTGAAAACCCCATACGTATGGTGGGCCAAGGTATTGCATGGAATACAGCGCCGAGTCTGTCCACACCAAAATCTCTTGCCGCGACTGCATAGCGGTAATAATCTGAGAGCCGTCACTGAGCGTGAAACTACCAGCCTGATTAGTAATAGCTGGTGTCCACTGGGTATAGTCTTCTTGGTCTGACCAGCGCACCAGCATGGGGTTTTGCACGGCGGAGCCGTAGTCGTTTACACCAAAGCCGAGGACAAAACGTGAATTGTCCGACACCATGACGAAGTTGCAGACGTCTGGGGTATCCCCGCTAGTGAGCAGAACGCCACGGTCAAAAATGTTTGGGTCGGCGTTGGTTTCCCAGAGATACAGACCACCACCTCGTGGGTTGAAAATTAAATCTTCGCCGTAATTAGACTGGCTCCATAGACGAAGCTGGGAAGCAATACCCGTTGTGGCAGACAACCCCCAACCTGTCGGCGTTGACGAGCCGGTAACGCCACCCCAGCCGCCTGCGCCCCAGCCGTTTGGGGCTGTAAATATTTCAGGGCCAATGGAGATTTGATATGTAAACGTGGCCGCGCCCGTCGTTCCCGAGGAAGTTGCCGGGGAAGAAACAACGATGCTGTACGTATTGGCGGTTAACACCGTGAGTTGGAATTCTTGGTTAAGTGCTGTTGCCGGAATGCCGTTTATTGCACCGCCAACACCTGAAATCGTCACAAAGTCGCCCGTTGCGGCTCCGTGGCTTGTGTCGTTTACCGTAACTGTTGTTGAGGCATTAACGGTAGTAAACGCATTGGCCGCTACGGAATCTACAAGCCGGATAGGTGTGATGTCGTAGAAAATACCAATAGTGCCGTTCTGAATATAGAACTTGAGGTTTGTGCCAACGCCCAGCAGGTTGTAGCCAGACAGCGTGACCCAGTTAAACAAGGAACGGCATACGCCCCAGAACGACCCCGCAGGGGGTGCTAGCGCAGAGTTAGTTGTGCCGGTGTCAAGAGTCCAGCCGCCAATTTTCTCGGGGTAGCCTGAACGAAAGCGCACCTTGTCCATCTCGAACCAAGTACCCTCGTTGGCTAGAGTTGTGGACTCTTTGTTGATTCCCGGTCTTAGCTGGAGTTTTTGAAGCGGCATAATTCATTTTCCCACGTATCAGGCAAAAGGTCGAGCACCCTGCTTGTCAATGATGAGCGCCTGCCTACGTGGGGTCCCGTCTGGCGTGTTTGTCACACTGATATGCGTCCAAGCATCAAACTCACGAATGATTTGGTCATAGGGCAAACCCGCAGCAATGACTGCGCGTACCACAGCATCGGGAGTCATTCCGGGAACACGGATGTCCGCAGCGCAGCCAATTCTATGCTGAGAGGTGTCTTTGGAGCCAACGCTGTCGTTGACTTGCTTTGACCGGAAGGCGCTGTTGACCATGATGGGCTTACCATCCAGCGCCGTCTTTACCTGCTCCAAAAACTCCGCAAGTCGTTGTAGGTTGGCTGTTTCAGCTTCGTTGGGCGTGTTGTCAAACTGGCGGTGGCTGGTGGCGGTGAGTTCCGCGAGGGTGAAGTGTGGTGTCATTTGATTGCCGGAGCCTTAGAAAGAAGGTCTGTCTTAGCTTGTGAGCCAGCAGATGAGCCAAAATAGTAAGCAACGATCCCAGTCCAAGCGGTGGACAGACTGCCCAACATCATCAGGATCGTGGGGTTGTTGCCGTCCACTTTCCCAAGCATCATCATAATTAAAATGCTAAAAAATCCAATGGTGATGATTGCGGCCAAAGCAGGGGGCACGATTGAGCGAGTGGTAGCTTGCATCTCTCGCGCAGACTTTCGGTCTTCAACCTCCAGCTTGGCAAAGTTGAGGCCAAGTTCTTGCGCTTGCTTTTGCAACTCAATCTCAGCAATTTTGACTTGAGCAATTTGTTCTGCTGTCAGTTTGTTGTTGGCAATCATGTCCTGAACTTGGTCAGGCTCAACCCCCACGGCCTTTGAGATAGCTGAGACAGCCATGCCAGCCAGTGGGCCACCAAGCGCCGTAGCGATGGTAGGTGCAATTTGTTTAATCCAATCCATTATTGTTTACTCCTTGAAAGCATTGTTGCTGCAATTTGTAGCATTGCACGAGTCTTCTCTAAATTGTCAGGCGGTGATGCCCAACCCACGGTGATTTGTCCAACGAACCTGCCCGGTTCTGGGGGAACGCTGATACGACATGTGTAGCCCACGCCCTTCTCTATGTACCAAATCCCCATCTCGCTCTGTGCGCTGGTGTACTCGCCGCACGGGATTTCGTTTGCCATGAGCTTCACCACGTCACTGTTGTTACTTGAGTTTTGGGTGAACAGGCCTACGTCAAGTCCATCCATGGCCTTCTCTCGACCCTCTCTGGTGTACGCCCTATGCAGGATGCGAGTGCCAAACATGCTATTGACTTTGAACACCGCCACCACAACAGCGCCTGTTTGCTTGAACAGGTGGGCAGCGGCGTCTTCTACGCGGTCTTCTGCGATGGACGGAATCTTCTTGGACTCCTTGTAAGCACCAATCAGAAGCTCTTGGTTTGTATATACAAAATACCCTGCAAATGTTAAGACAGCCATTAACACCATCGCAAACAGACGGAACGGGCTGCTGACATACGCCAGCACCTTGTCAACTAGGTTTAAACGCTCATCGCTCATCTTTGCTGCTCAAGGATGCCAATGGTGAAATAAAGGATAACGCCTATCAAGCCAAAAAAGATAGCCGCCAGCAAGGCCAACTCAACAACCTCATCCATTTCTGCTTTGCGCTTGGCCGCAGCTTCTTTTTCTCTGCGTGCATCATGAGCAGACTCCACGTCCATTGCCGCTGCTCTGGACTTGATCTTGTTCCAGACGTCTATCTTCCCCGCCTGCATGAACAGCAGTTGCAACTCATCCTCAAACCGTCTGGCTTGGTCAAGCGCCATCTCAATCTGGATGGCAGTGCCCATTGAGGATTTAGACTTCTTGGCCTGAACAACAGCCTTGGTGGCGGTGGACTTCGCATCAAAGTACTTGCCCAGCACAGGGCCGAGGGAGCTTACATCGTCAACGGTTTTGCTGACCTTCTTAATCAGCGCGACTGCTGCCTGTATGCCTGCAAGGGCGCTTATGGGATCAATCACTTTCCGCTACCTTTTTAGGTTCAGGTTTGCCTTTTTCCCGCCACTGGAGACACCAAACTTCTTTGCGGTCAGAAGACCACGACCACCTTACGCACTCAACTGCTGGCGCTTGAACCACAGGAGGCGGAGGTGGTGGGGCATCAGGCATCAGCCGGTACTTGGTTTATGGCATTGCTTGCGCTGCTACTTGAGCTTGATACGCCGCAATGACCTCTGGTGTCCAAGCTGCGTTACAGATCGCCACGACATTGGCTGGCTGGCCTGTCAGGTCTTGCGCTGGTGTCAGGCTGGTGCGGTGGTAGGTCTGAGCAATCTGGTCGCCGTCTTTTAGGATGCGTGTAGCCTCGCGGTACAGCACGGTGCCGTTCTCAGTAACGGTGATCTGGTCGATGACTTTGGTTTCGGTGAGTGCCATTTGGTTTCCTTTAAGTGTCCAACTGCGCTAATCTGGCGCGGTTAATTAAACTCGATAAATTATCATGCCATTTAAAAAATCTAATGAAAATGCCGAATTTGGTCTATCGTTGTTATCTGCATCTCTTAGAATTGCTCTTGACCCAGCAAGAGCCATCATTATCGGATTAACACCACAGTTTGTTTCACTTACAGTGGCAGTACCTCTTGGTTGCGAACCTATAGCAAAAGGTAAGCCTTGAATTTCGGCGCTGCTTGCTGAAGCTGTACTAGGAAATGTAAGGTTATAAGAACAAAAAACAAAATCTCCTATTTTTGTATATTTCCCAGTTACACTTGTGTATGTAACACCATTCCCAGTTGGTGTCCAAGTCCCCTCCTCATAATCATCCAGCGTGTTTGCGTCAGCGCTTGCTACTTGCGTAGCGGGGAAGGTAATGCCGTTCAGTGACGGGGTTGTGCCAGAGACAACAATAGCCCCCGCTGCGTCAGGCAGAGTGATCGCCCTGTTCGTGTTGGTTGCCGGTGGCGTGATGGTGATGATGCCCGTGCCGCTTTGCGACAGCATCTCTATTTGACTTGCTGCAAGGGTTCCGTTAGCCATTACATAGCCTCCATGATTGTCTTCAATGTCGCCACATCACCAGCAGCGTCAACAGCCGTTTGAATGTCAGCGTACTTGGTGCGAATGGCTGCACGGGCAGCTTCAGCGGCTGCGGCCTCTGACGGGATGGTAGCCTTCACATCCAGCGGCGCAAACTCAGCAGCACGGGCCGTTCTACGCGCATCATGCGTGATGGCCTTGGCTTTGGTTAGGTCAATTACGATGCCCATGTCCATGCTCCTCTGAATGTGCGGTCTGACGGAATGTCTGCAACATCCACAATGGCGTATTCAGCGCCCTCTGGAATGTCTTTCATGCAGGCTTCAATGGTGTCTGCGGGGATGATGACGGCTACGCCGCCGTCTGCTGTTTTGTAAATGATTCTTGAGTTCATTGGGTTACCTTATCTAAAAACTGCAACAGCTACTACATCCATATCTTCTGCCCCGCCTGTGCTATTGCACCACAACCTACATGAAGATGTAGCTAAATTCGTGTCATAACGAATATTTACAACTTTTCCATTTGTACTACTTGCCGCCGCTGTAGGTTTTATTGTTGCAACTAAAGTATAATTTGCATCAGGCATCGCAGTAGTGAAATTCACTGTGTAATCACCAGTGCCGTTATCCGTGATGCTTGACACATTTCCACTTGCACGAATAATTGTCGCCAGAGTACAGTTTCCGCTTGTGGTTTGTGATGTTGCGGAGGTAACCACAAATATGTTTGCGCTAGTTACGGATGTGACAGTAAATGCCTCTGCGCTTGCTGCACCAGTTTGAAATGTTATATAAATAGACTGTCCTTGAGAAAGTCCGTGGCTTGTGACGGTAACAGTTATTGCCGTTCCTGACTGACTGTAAGTTCCAGTTAGCGCCCCCGCACCATTGAAGTTGACCCATGCGCGGCAAGCGTACAGGGGGGCAGTGCCGGATACAGTAGCAAACTGTGCCGAGTCAATGTTTGGCGTTGTCAGTGTAGGGCTGGTCAGCGTCTTATTGGTTAGCGTCTGAGTCGCAGCAATACCCGCCACTGTGTCAGTCACATCAGGCAGCGTCAGCGTCCTGTCGGTGTTTGTGACGGGTGCTAAAAGGGTGACAGTACCCGTGCCGGTAGCGCCTCCTTGTACGGCTAATAAACTCATGCTGTTGCTCCTTGGGTGTTCATTTCATTTTCCTTAACAGGCCATCAGCACACAAGGCACACAGTAAGAGCCGTCTGCGTAGGTGCAAGTGACATGGGTTGATGTGACCTTGGCAACAGTCTTAGACCGCACGATGTCATCACCTTGTGGCTTGGCAGTGCCATTACCAGCAGACATGAGTAGATCACCACGGGCAACAGTTGTGCCTTGAGCAATCCGGATAATCATGTCGCCCGTCATTGCCATGTTGATCTCGTCTACATTGTGCTGGTCATCATGCGTCCAATTGACAAACACACCAGCGACATTTGCATCGCCTTCAACATCCGACACCTTGACCTTGTTTAACTGTTCGTTGTCAACAGGGTTGCCATCAGCGTCTGTGTAGACATTCATTTCATCAAGGTTTGACAGCACAGTGCCTTTGACAAGCGTATCGTCTTTAGCCGTTGTGGTCTGCGCCCAGCGTGACAAGTGACCGCCGTTGTAAGAGACTGTTGTGCCTGATACAGAAATCGTGCCTTCGACTGTTCCCGCTTGGGTAAAAGTTACTAAAGTTCCATCGTTGCCAATTCGACTTACGATAAGTGCGTCTTCTTCGTTTGCCGTAAACAATCCTCTGCCTGCTGTCGTAATAATGCACCCAACGACAGTCTCCCCTCCTACAACTGTTGTCTTCGCCACCAGAAAGTTGCCGCTAGAGTCGATACGGGCGCGTTCTGTGCCGTTTTGCGTAAATGCAAGAACCCCCGAGGCGCCATCTACATTTAACGCAAAGGTGTTTACACTAGGGTGGTAAAAGCCCCCTCTTGACCTGTTGCTCGTTGTACCACCATCTGTAATCAAACTAAAACCTTGGCTTGGAGATGTAACGCACAGTGTTGCGTTGTCGTAAGAAGATGTTTGCCCAATTAGCAATCTGCCGCTGGCATCAAACCTAGCGGCCTCAACACCGCCTTCAGCGAAGCCAATGGTGTCAGCAGCGGGGAAGAAGATGCCTGTGTTGGCATCAGTGCCTCTGATCGCTGGTGCGGCTGCTGTGCCGTCAACATCAGAAAGGCCGTTTGTGCCGTCTAGAATTAAACTCATAATTGTTTCCTTTCAAACAACAGCCCAGCGAGAGCCGCTGGAAACTGTGACTGTGATGCCTGAGTTGATAGTGATGGGGCCAGAGGACATTGCGTTGTTTGTTGCGGCAATGGTGTAATTCTCTGCCACCGTCTGGCTGTTCACCACAATCCCGTTTGAAGCCACAAGCACTGTTGACTGAAACTCGCCCGTAGACGGCTTGTACAAGAGCTTGGCATTGCTGGTGTTGACTGTCAAGGCCGTGCCGCTTGTTGCACTTGCCATCAGCGGGTAGATGTTTGTCGCTGTGCTGGTGTCGTTGACGATTGCAGAGCCGCCCACAGAAGCCCAACCTGCGCCCGTGTAGCCCTCAAACTCACCCGTGGTAGTGTTGAACCTTAGCTTGCCCGTAACGCCCGTGGGTCGCTCTCCTGTCGTTCCCTTGGAAATCTGCACAGCACCTGTAGATGTGAAGGCTGAGTCTGCTGTGGCCGTGAGGACGGTGACTGTGGTTGTTGTCGCCGCCAAAGTGGTGACTGTGGCTGCTGCGGGGGTTGCGGCTCCTATCACAGTGCCGTCAATAGCACCCCCGTTGATGTCTACAAAGTCAAACATCTGGATGACGTTGGTGCCGTCTACATACAAGTGCGCCTTGCGCCCGTTGGGCACCGTGATGCCCGTCCCGCCCGAGGTCTTGACCGTGATGCTCTGAGCGCCGCTGGTGTTGTTCTGAACAATGTACTGCTTCTCGATGGTGGGCACCACCAACTCACGGGTAACCGTCAGACTGCCCGTAGACGTAGCGTTGAGGACCAAAGCTCGCGCCGTCTGAAGCGCAACTGTGTTGCTCAGGCTGATGGTCAGGTTGGCGTCAGAGGTAAAAACGGGGTTGCCTAAACCAACAAGGGCCTGCTCGATGGCTGTGCCAATGTTGTCGTTGGTCGTAGTGCCCCAAGAGCCTGCTTGCTCACCTGTGCCGATTAGTTCAAATTTAAGGTCTGAATACGTGCTTGCCATGTTTTTCCCTTACGTTCGAGTTATTTTCGCAGATTTACGCATGGTGGGCAACTGCCGTTAAACGACAACCCATCGACTACCGCTAGGAACTGTAACTGTGATACTCGAATTAATAGTGACTGGCCCTGCGCTCATGGCGTTGTTTCCTGCCGTAATAGTTGAGCTAACAGCAACCGTTGCGGAGTTTTCAACGTAACCTTGGCCTCCAATTACGGCGCGTTCTGACGGATAGGTAACAAAGACGTCTTTTGTCCCGGCGCTAAAGTTGACCGCTGATCCACTATTAGACGATGACAACACCACTGTTCGGGCTAGGGTTGTGCCTGACGAAGCGTAAGTGCCAATCCCGACTTCCCACTCAGATGTGGTTTGACCCGCAATGGTGTAGTAGGTGGTGTTGGCGTCGCCAACTGCCGCAAACGACTGGAACCCCGTTGATGCGCCCAGAAGCGTTACTGTTCCAGTACCTGTCGTGGTGGTTGTTTCTTTTACCCGGTCTGCAAGTACGAGAGCCATATGTATCCTTAATCCGTCTCAACCAACGACCAGTCAGCCGTTTCTGCGTTATTTACCAGCGCCCAGTTGGGTGTTTGAGAATCGTTGACATTTTGCCAGTTTGCGGTCTGACTGTCATTTACCAAAATCCAGTAAACGGCGATTACAGTTCCAGCCGCGCCCGAGGCTTGCACCCCAGACAGCGCAAAAGACTCTGTAAACCCAACCGACCCAGCGGTTCCAATTGCCAAATTTCCAGTCAGCGCAACTGTCTTGCTGTGGGTTATCGTCCCCGCAAAACCTGAAGCCGCCACTCCTGTAAGAGCAACGGTGAGAGAAGGTGCTACTGTGCCAACTGATCCTATAGCCTCATCGCCGGATGTTGCGTCCGACTCGTTGTAGATCATCGTCCCAACAAAACCGGAAGCCTCTACACCTGACAACGCAAGCGCTGTATCCCCGCGAGAAACCGTACCAACAGCCCCAGATACAGACACGCCAGTCAGGGCAAGAGAGTTTGCTGCCTCAACGGAACCAACACCCCCTAAAGCCTCTACCCCCGACAGAGCAACAGTGCTTGAGCCTGCTACAGAATCAACAGCCCCAGACGCTGACACACCAGTCAGAGCAACTGTCAAGGCCGCAGTAACTGATCCAACAAAACCGGAGGCCGCAACACCCGACAGAGCAACGCTGCTTGCGCCTGTTACAGAATCAACACTTCCCGACGCTGACACACCCGTGAGGGCAAAAGACTCTGTTAGTTCAACTGATCCAACATTCCCAGACGCAGACACGCCCGTCAGGGCAACTATGACTATGTTTTCGCCAAGAGCCGCAAATGGGGCCTGTGCAAATGCGGATATACCAAACATGGTCTACGGCTTGCGCCGCCTCCGCTTAGGTTGTTGCCAAGCGAATTAACGCCGCTGCGGTTGTGTTGGCAGGCATCGTCAATGTAAAAGTACCAGCCGTGATGGTTTGAGAACCAAAAGTGTGTACGCTGATCGCCTTGTTGCTCTGGGTTGAGTTGTACAACAATACAGCATCAAATGCGGTTGCCAGTGTTACAGAGGTGTAAACGATTGAAGCTGAAGGCGTGAAGAACGCCACACCAGCAGTTGCCGAAGTGTTGGTTGAAGTTGGAGCCGTAGCATTTGTTACCGTCACGCCGCCAGCGACATAGCCTGTACCAGAGACCTCATTTGAAGCTGAGTAAGCCGTGGTAGCTGCATTGACCGTTGCCGTAGTCAAGTACAGCGCCGCTTTAAGCGTGTCTGTAGTCGGGGCGGTCAAACTGGTACGTGAAACAAGTGTTGCAGCGCCGAGTTGGTGCTCGCCAAGCATAAGCTGGCTCATAAACGAAGTGCACATTGATTGGGTGTTTGCCATGATAGTTCCTTAAAAAGATGCCACTGAGCTAGCGAGCGTTACGGTTTTCTTCAAAGTAACATGCGCGGAGCGGTGGACAAGCTCTCCGTCCAACCAGTACTCAACCCACGTAGTGGTTTCGTTGTCATTATCGACTGTACCTTCCCGCTTTTCAAGCAGAGAATCGTCCATGTCGCCTTTGGTCGTGGTTACAAGCATGTTGGTCCTTATGAAATGCGGATTAACGCGGATGACACTGTATTAGACGGCATCTCGACAACAAAGGTGGTGGTCGCCACCTTGTCAGAACCAAAGTCCAATATAGCAATTGCTTTGTTGCTCTTGGTGACGTTGTAGATTAACGCGCCTCGGGCTGTGAAGTTAGCGGGGTTCCATGTGGGGTTGGCAAAATCTACAAAGGCTGTGGTGCCAGAGGTCTGAACCGTAACGCCCGTCAACACATTGCCCCCGGCTGTGTAGCCAGTACCAGATGTTTCGCCTGTTGCCGTGTAAACAGTGGTGTCCGCACCGAGATTGGCTGTCGCCAAATACAAGGCCATCTTCAATGTGTCCGTTTCAAGATCGTGTACACCCAGCAAAATATCTTGCTTAAAGCTTGTGGTGAGTGTCTGGTCAAATGCCATATCAGATCACCTTCTGCTTGTATTGACCGTCCCGATACGCATCACCGCGCTCAAGACCATCACCAAGTCGCTTGGCCTGTGCCAGAGCTTCTGTGTACTTGCCGTTGTACAGGGCAACCATATCGGCCTCACCCTTCATAAATGTAATCGCCTCTACCAGCGAGCCGTACAGGAGCACAGGATCGTAGTTGTCGCCCAGCCAAGATGTTCCTGCTGTAACAATGGAAGTCGGATAGTAGAAGTAATGCAGCTCTACGTAATACGCAGCATCAGGCGTTGGACCGAGGATAAGTGATAGCTCAGTGGTAATCGCTGAATTCAGGATTGTCGGGCCAAACAAAGCGTAGTATTTTGGCTCGCCCGTGTCATTTGGGCTTGGGTAAGCCTGCCGGATAAAGTTTACGTCTTTGTTGAGCAAGTACTCATACGTGCCAGTGTCTAAGTTTGCACCGACAACACCTGTCACCAAGGCCAACGAAAACACCGACAAGAAATCGTTTGGCAAAGACACGTACTTGTTGTTCGTCGTTATCAATGAGTACTGATTCTTGCGAAGTGCGGGGAACTGAACAGTGTTAAAAATGCGTTCTTCGGCCTGCTGCACAAACACCGAAATGTTGTCTATGAAGTCTTGGTCGAAGTTCTGCGTGTAATCGCAGATCGCATCTGTTAACTGGGTGTAGTTCACGCCATTGGTCCCCGTGCAGTGCGACCCTTAGTGGCTGCGCCATTACCACGGGTCACTATGCCTGTGGTCTTTGTGGGCTTGTAGTCGTTACTGCGGTTGTTGCCGACAGACACGTTTAAATCTTTCATGTACTTCTGGTTGTCCGAAGGCGGAAGTACCGCCTGTGTCGGGGCGGGTCTGGTTTTGTACGATACTGCCATTTCTGACTCCTTATGTTACTGAAACTGTTACTTGCCCTACCGCTGTCGTCATGACCAAATTGTTCGGTGTCATTAACTCGGTAAAGAAACTTGACCCGCCAACTGGATTGTAGCCCCACTGGATGTCCCGGCTACCCCCGGTATTGAACCCTGCCGTGTTTACACCTGCCTCTACATACGTTGAGTCCCTGCGCGGGTTTCTTACGGCCTGCGGGTCATCTACGGGATACATGCCCAACTGTAGCTGCGGCTGGTCCGGGTCGTAGCAGGACGGGCAGACCAACGTGTTTTTAATCTTTGTCTTGACAACTTCTTTACGCAGGTTGGTCAGCTTAAACTGAAAACCACACCTGTCGCAGATGGCAATGCTGTTTTTGCCTGATGCAAAACGATTGCCCATTTAAGTACTGCTTCCAATGAACATCTGGCGCGGCACAAACCGAACAGACGCCTTCTCACGGTCCTCATCCGAAGCCAGTTGCCACGCCTCATCGTACTGCTGTTTGAGCACGCCCAGACGTTCAAGGCCACCGGGCACCTTTATAGCCAAGTAATAGGCCAGCCCCGCCACCATGCAAGGCACGAACCGGAAGGGCACGTCCATGACGTTGACACCACCACCGGCATCCTGCGTACGGCGCAGACGCCAGTAA